>BNJV01003154.1_pt1 | contig 309982 bp, 468 predicted proteins | sample 8540591 | NCBI WGS metagenome assembly BNJV01 (sample SAMD00202457, study PRJDB9452) | human saliva metagenome | host: Homo sapiens | reverse complement strand
TCAAAAACACCTGATAAAAGCCTAACCAGCTCATGAGGTGTTTTATTTTATTAATTATACTATTCTTTTTGTTTTTCTGTTTCTGAGGACAAAAATCAAGTCAGCAGACAATAGACCAAGTCCCATGAGACTTTTGTTTCCTTGCCATCATTGCTTACTTCCCTGGCTGGGGAAGTTTGCTTGATTCTAGTTTAAACAAAAGCGGTAAGTTCTGGTTGGGAGTTTTCTGTAAAAGGCAGCACAGTTGACACGACAGTTCCAAGTAGAATTAGTAAGCATCTTTGTACACCTTATTGACCTTCTCGACTGTTTCCGCAATCCATGGCTTTACCATCCTTTCCAGATTCAAAGTCAGCCAAATTTGATGTTATCCATTAAACGTCCCTCAGACCTACCAAAATCTTTATAGTTCAAATTGATTATAGCGAGGATTTATCGCTTCTGATCCTATCAATCTCAGCTTTTTTCAAGGTTTATTGTGCTCTCCAGCGATAGATGGGATTAGCGGATCTTCTTTCATCTTCTAACATCTAACAACACCACAAACTTTTATTTTTTGGTAGCTTAGACCAGTCAAGCTGAAACAATCTTTGTGAGGCGGGAGTTGCTGTTTCAGGAGGAATCTCCCCATGTGCAATCTTAATTTTTTTCTAAAAGCTTTTTTCAAAGTTCAACTGGGATCCTATTTGTAAAATAAGTCTCGCAAATTCGTTAGAATTGTATCTTCGTCAGTTTCCTAATCGACGTCATTATACTTCATCACTATATGCTAATCCAAAACGTATAAAACTTCTCAAAATATCTTCTTAGGGTCTTTCAAACTCATTGACATTTCCTACGAACAGTATTAGCGGTTCCACCCAACTTAGAGCCTAGACGGTCAACCACGAAAACAATGTCAGCTATCTGCTTTTTTACAATTTGAGTGTTTTTGTTGTTTCACAGTTGTTATCTTATCCCTACTCGTTCATACTGAGTAGTATATTTCCCTTTTTCATCCTTTTATGATTCTGTACCTTCAGTAGTCAGTCGTTGCTGAATTGCCGGATTGTCTCATCTTTAGATGCAATCTTCTGTTTTGAACTTCTGCGTCGCTTTGTTTCTACATAGACTTTTAGTTACCTTCTTGACTTTCTTTGACATCAATATAGGTGATAGTTTGGTGGGGAAACATCAATTAAATCGCCTGGTTTGCTTCTGATTCTTTTACAACGAAGCTTTTCACTTTCTGCGCCGCAATTTTACTTCCAGTTGCAACTGGCGGTGATTTGACTTAGCCAACTACTGGTGCCTCAGTTATAGTAATTCCCACTTGACTGAAACTTCTAGTTTCATCAGCCGAAACTTGTCAGGGTGTGCAAAGCAAAGGATAGCCACAGATGCCGATCAACTTTCATTTTGAAACGAAAAACGTTCATTGCTTAAACATTCCTTTTTGCCGCCATGACTCTTTTCTTTAACAGGTTAATATTTTTTAAAATCTATTTTTTTTAGAATCTTTAACAAGTTAAGAATGTTTTCAAATATTTTCTGGGGTCAAAGTATTGATTAAAATCTATAGCATCAGTCTATGACGATTTCTTGTTTGCTGTCAAATTAGTCGCGTTTTTGCTTATACTATCTTCCGGCTTTAGAGTCAAAAAACAGTAAAACCACTTGGTTCTACTGTTTTATTTTAAATGTTTGGCATTTAGCTTTGCATCTGCACGTCACAGGCACGACTTTTCAGCGCATGTAGTTTTTGGCGTTTTTCATCGACCTGTTGAATTTTTCTTCTTATAGCCTGGTTTTGACTTTTTCTTTTCTTTTGACCGTAATCATTTTCATTATCAGTTTTCTTGTTTTTTTCTCTGATTAGCTTTGACGGTCACAGTCATGAGGTGTCTTAGATTCTCCCGTCTTTAACCACCTTGGGGTACAAACTTGAAGTTCCTATAATTTCTCTAACTCCACCGAATATCCTGAGTCATCAGCTTGGTTGATAGAGGGTAATAAACTGTACCCTGGTAGTAGACCAAGCCCCGTCCAGTTCGTCCAACACAGTGGACAAGAAGGACCAGGTCTTGTGGAATGGCATCGTTGATAGCGTGGCTGGCGCAGCCGATGTCAATCCACGCAATAAGTCGAGTTACTGATGTCTCAAAATCAAGATTTTCACCTGATTCATAATTCGTTTGCGTTCACGGTGCAATATCCCCATAGTCTTAGCAACCTTCAAATAACCGGGCGTATCAAGTAAGCATACAATTCATCACTTTGAGTTTTGTATTGACCAAAAATCATGGCGGGATAAACTGCGCCGGCTTGGAGTCAACTCATAAATCTGGGCGTTGTATCTCGTCCTTGGTCAGAAATCAACTGATTTGTCAATGAGTGTCACAGGGTAACCGTTTTGGTCTTGATTTTCTCCATGACAGGATTGGACAAATGTTTTCTCAGAATAGTTTGCAATTTTTGAGGAATGGTTGCTGAAAACCATAAACTATAGAAGTCTTTGGAAGACTGCTGCAATCCACCCATCAACTGTTTCTAAGTCCATATCCAGTGTCGCCCTCCCCGGCTTCATCGACTACAAAGGTCTTAGCCTTATGAATGGCTAAATCGCCTGGTTGACAAATCATAAATACGCCCTGGAGTTCCAATAACGCGATGTGTGGTTGGTTGCTAGCTAGATTTTCAATCATGTGGGCCTTGTCTATTTCCCTCCAACATGATTCATTTTGAATTTCAACTTCTGAATGAGCTGCAATTTGACGAGCTGCTTCCAGTAAATCTGCGTTGCCATTCCGACTCAGGCTGTGATAACTGCTGCATACACTATCGCTCTTCATCCAATTGTTGGAGAAAATTGGAAGCAAGAGGTATGAGTTTCCCTGAACCTGTTTTTTTGATTCACCGACAAGTCTGCGACACTAACATAAGACAATAGGAATCAACTTTTCCTGAACCTCGGCCAGTCATAAACTTCAACTCCTCAAGGCTTTTTCTATATAATTTTTAAATTTTAAATTATTATAAATGACATAATTTCCTCGATTCTATCTATCTACTCAATATACCATAATTTAGTCTATTACAGGATGGATTTCCGTCAAGGTAATCCCATGAAATTTTATTGACCAAACATACAAAGAAACCTTCCTAGTTTCCGCCAGACAGGTGTTATCAGATATGACTTCCATTCAATCTCTCAATCACGAAATTTTGGTAAGGTGGTCGAGGCTTCATGATGCCCCATAAACGCTCAAATGTGCAATAAAGTCGAAGGCACTTTCTCTGAAATCAAATCATGTAGTTCTCTGGCATAAATAGGAATGTGGACAGTTGATTGAGATGATTGGCACCTTTCTATATCTGACCATTTGCCGGAATGCGTCGAACTTTGAAACCACCTTATCAAGTCATGTTCCTACAAAATTACATAAAATCAGGATACCAGAAGGGACACAGATAGAAAGATACAGGTCACAGGTAGATGACTACTGCTAGGACTATAGACGGCAAGACCGCCCGGTGAATAGCCACCATAAGCAGTTCTACTTTAAAATAGGCAAATGGTCTTTTTTTTGGACTTTTCAATTCCTTGGAAATAGCTTACGAGTAGTATTGGTCTACATACCAAAATCCAGAACCCCTTCTTAATGCATCAATAGCCAAGGTGTAAAGTCAGCTCCGGACGATTTTCTGGAATCAAATGCCAAAATCACAGATTGGGATGGAGTCTGACAAATAGTCAGTGTCCATCATTTAAAAAGATCATTGGGTAAGAACTGTTTAGGATCATAGTTTGAAGGCCCGGCCTAACTCAGATCCCTTCCCAGTTAAACTCCTTATTTCTTATTGAAGTCATTGATTTTTCAAAGAAAGTCAATCACTCACCGAGACCGTAATCGTCAACTCTGTCATAAGAGATCATCATAGTTTTTTTTGATTCTTAATTGCTGGGACATTTTCCCGAAACAGCATTTATTCATCGAATCCACTGCTTTTTCATCTAACTTTTTCCCAGTTACGATCGCTAGTTACATAGATAATCAACTCAGGATCCATTGATATAAGTTTCCAAGGTCAAACCAGATGTTCCTGTTGCGACGTTAGTGCTATACTTGAAGTTAGTTGAGACAAACTCTTGTAGGGTGACACTTAGGCACCAAGGTTTCGTCATTGCCCGGCCACCATAATCAGAGCTTTTTTCTTTTCACCCTGTATGTTTCGGGGTTCTTTCTTAACCGGCATCGTTTCTTGGCTTATAATTGCTCTGCGTCATTGGTTTGTTCCTTGTCTTGGACATTGAAAATGGTACCAAGATTCTTCATCTTCTGCGATATTTCCAAATCCTGTTGGATGAACTGAAAGTGAGCTTTTGCGTATAAACGAGTTTATTTTCATTCTCCAAGCACTAATGGTTTCCCATTTGGCTTTTCCAGAAAACATCATGTTACGGCCCATCAAGGCGTCTGGTTCATAAGAAGAACTGTTTTTCTTGTGAGAGACAGATTTTTATCCTCAATATGAGATGAAAGCTGGTGCTTCTGTGTTGCAGTTACCCGCTGTTATCAAGTTGAGCATACCTAACTTGTTTATCCTTCAAACCAGAGTTCAAGTAAGTTTTAGTTGTTGAGGAGGTTGGCGGTGACTTTTTCAAATTTTTCTTTTTCTAAAGACTTGTTCGACTTGTTTCCTTTAGCATCATAAGTTTTACAGTAGTTACGGATGACTTTAGTTTTCTGTATTAGCTTTTGACTAGCTTCTGTGTTATGCTTGGTGCCAGGGTACAATTTCTTCAGATGCGTTACCACAAGCTGCAAAGAGATAAAGGTAGCTACTGTTACAAATCTAAAATACTAAGTGTTTTTCACTATTTATTTTGTACTAATTTTATAAATAGTGAATCATGGCTTGCTGATCTTCTGTCCAAGTTACCTTGCTTTGAACGCCATAGACAACTACCACCAGTAGCTCGGGTCTTGATTGTCTCTTTTGGAGTACCTTCAGTGAAACAATCTACGCTTCTTTCCGGTGGAGTAGAGATAGTCTGAATGGCGACAAACTGGCTGAATATATCATGCAAGACCTTCTAGCACATTGATCTGAAGATTTTGACAATGGTCAATAAGTCTAGCACAGTACTTGATATCAAGTTGGTCAGTTCATCCTAAGAGCAAGAGGTCGAAGCTCTTGTGCAGGCGCGTGCTAACAGAACCCGCGCTTCTCTCCTCTGACAAAGAAGAAGAGCGAGTCGATTTCTCTTTTCGAGCAGATCTACCTTGATCAAAACATCCTCAACCCAAAACGAAATCTGTCTTTTCCTTTTGCAAGAAAGAGATGGGAAGCGTTCTACCCAGCATAATCTCCTCAGCATGCAATCAAACTGAAAGTTGAACAAACTGCACATGCGAAATAACTGCCATCTGTACCGTTTCTTTGAAACTCTACATTTTGGTCTAGAAGGCTTCCCCATCTAAAATCAGAAATACACAATTCGGCTTTTCCTGTATCGATAAAAGTTTCAGCAAACTAGTCTTTCCACTTCCATTGTTAAGGCAGTATGAAATTGGTTTCCCTCAAGTTTAAGTGAGACTCCTTGAGAATCTTTTTTCTCGATTCCATTGAATATCCCTGCTTTTGATGGAGTCACATCAGACTCTCCCACATCACCTTCATCTTGCAGCCATGGGTGAAAATTTTCTAGGGAATAATGAAAGCCTGCAATCAGAGTTCAGCATTTTAGTCAGAACGCGAGCAAAGACATGCCCAGCAGACGACAAAAGGCTTTAGTAAAGAGGTTCTCGGAAAAAGCCTTTTGTAGTTTTGTTCCTACCAAACTTCGGGCCAAATGTAAAATTATGTCAAACCGACAAAACCGATGATCCACAGGTCAATCGAGATAACATCCTTCCTTCTAATCATCGCCGGATACCAATAAAGAAAACGCAAAGAATTCCCAAAAGGGTCAAAACCACCCTCCTATCCTCCCATCATCATGGCATTTGACACGTGTGTAGAAAAATAAAGGCATTCCTGATTGGTTGTGAGGTTAGGCTGGGCCACTTGGGTCCCACTTCAAGAACCCATGAAAATTTAAAACTTGATGGTCATAACGCTATCAGCATTGGCTAATGAGAGATAATAAAGGTTGAAAAGCCAAAAATAGTGCATTGACAACCCGTCCTGATAAAGTAGGGGAGGCTGGGAACATCATCCACCTTACGCATAGACCTGTGAGGAAGAACTGCAACTGTTGCTAAAATCGCTCCGAGGAAAGAACCTAGACCAATCATAACTTCGATCAGAATAATACTCAAGAAGTTTGCTCCAAGGGGTACTGGCTGGAGAGTTCTATTACCACCTTGGGAGCTCTGCTATTGGATTGTTGACAGTTGACTAGCGGCTGCCACATGGAAACACTGCCCCACAGTCAAGCAAGGAAAGGCCCGTGGCAATCTCATATTCAGGCAATGACAAACATGTAGACTTTAGAATGTATCCCCTATCTCAAGGAGGCCCCAACTGACTCAAATTATCCGATAGGTATCACTCAGGCTAACTTGAACAGACATGAAACAGCCAGAAACAGAGAAATTCCCAAAGGATCCCAGCTAACGGGATGGCAAGGAGAAAACAAATATCGCAAGAGTTTGTGAGCTTCCAGAAGAAGAATTTGGAAAACGTAAGAAACTCCTTTAACAATATTAAAAATGAGACAATTTCTCATAATTAGGTATACCACATTTCAAATCAGGAACAAGACTAGATGCACAAAAGCTCCCCCAGTCAGGAGGAGCCATCTATAGATAAAATTAGATAGAATTCTTTATATCTTCAGTCTCCCATCGGGTTTCGACTTTCACCTCGCCATAGTTGTTAGCGGTAGCCTGTCATAAATCAGACACAATCTTAGGGAACTTTCAGGTTTCCAGATTTCATGTAGTAAATCCAAATCATAGCAGTGATACCATACTGCTCACGTGGATTTACCTGAAGCTTCATCTTCGATGCTAATTTTTCGTATCTGCCTTCTTCAAAACCTATTTTTACAAATAAATTACCGCCTTCTTTATGAGAATATACAGTCCACATTTTATACTAAAGTTTGGATCTCACTCCGTATGCAAAATGAAATCAGAAACTAAATTGGGCTTTTGATTTAAAATTAAAATCTAAACTAATTTTCTCCACTGACTATCTGGTAAGCATTTTTCCTCATAAGGCGGCTGCTTGGATGAAAATCTGGGAGTAATCACTACGCCTGCCAGTATTTATGTGCTTCAACATCTTTCAACATTGAGACGACTTCAACTTTCCTGAGATAGCTCTTCCTCAGTTTTCCTAGTGGAATTTCATCAGAAATGACTTTTGAGTTGTTTAGGAAAAAGTAAAAACAAGATAATGCAATTCATGTATTCTGCAAGGCTACTAGGCCGAGAAGTGTTTTCTTCCTACTATCACCAATTCTCACTGGGTTTCAATCTTCCCAGTATCATACTTAGATTTGCTTGGCAGTGCCCTCTCCATAAATCAGACACCAATCTTTCAAGGACTTTCTGAGTTTGGCGAGTTTTCCGTCGTAGTAGAATCTAGGAGTCCTTAGCTGCTTAATACCCGCACTTCTCACAGGTGAGGATTTTACTTGGCCTCGTCTTACAATGTACTGTTTTCAGACTATTTCTCATAAATCCCTCACACACTTCCTTCTAGCTAAGTGCACTGCCATAATCCGTAATGAATGACATTAGTTACTCTCTGGATTAGCATATCTTGCCAAAGGCCAAATATTCATACCTTTACTACTACCATCAAAATTCGATCCAGCTGGTTCTAAGTTCTTCTTTGTCATCCATAGAGAGGAATCAGCGTATGATTAGTGATTCTACATACTTATCCGTTTCATTTCATGTTCGGAATCCATAAAAGCTTTCAGATTTTACTGTCACATAGTCACTTCGAGTTATAATAGCCCAAATAATTTTGCCGTCTCTCTATGGTAGAATTTCATACAGATATGTTTTTAGGTTGTTTAGTAAAAGTAGAAATGCCAGGATAATGCTAATTATCTACGAATAAGGATGCTAGAGCCGAGGGATCTTCATGTTATCACCCATTCTACCTCCCTGGGTTTTCCAATCCTTGACATCCTACGATGGCCCATGGCGAGTGCCGCTGTCATAAGATGGAGACACCAGTCTTTCAAAACTTTCTGGTTGGGCACCGTTTTCGTCGAAGTCTTTCTCATCAGATTTCTTACTTTGCGGTTATGTTGTATCCAAATAGTCTCTTGCTTTTCTTCCATCCTCCCAGATATTGACTGAGTTTGTGCTAAACGCTCTTCAGAAATCACAAGGCCCTGAATTTTCTCATATTATAGTGTACTATGCTGAATACCATAGGAGTAATATCCGAGTCAATCAGCACTTTTCGAGAACATGAATCCGTCATCCAACTGTCTGCACCTTCTCCCAAGGTTAAAAGCTACAATACTTATATCTTTATAGTCTTCAGGATGAGTTTGATGCGCTTCCCCAGAAGGAGTGGCATGCAAAGCATTCACTGTCAAACTGGTAGGCCAACCTGACCTAGGATTTACAAAGCCATCATGTTTCTTAAAAATATTATTTCGGCCGATGAGGTCTTCTCCAAAACTCTCCTGATAAAATCCTCACATCAAAGAGATATTTTTAGGTTGATGGATATGCAGAAACAAAATAAATACAATTTGATGCGCCTGCAGCCCTACTAGACCTAATAGTATATCCTACCATTGTCACCAGCTCCCACTGGGTTTCCAACCTTGGCATTCGCATACATAGTTAGCGTACAGTGCATTCGCACTCATGTAATCGAGCACCAGTCTTTCCGCAGACTTTCTGGTTTGGTCAGTTTCGTCCGTAATAGAGAATCTAGTGTCAAAAGCTAGCAATACAGTACTGCTCTAGGTAGGAGTTTCATGGGCCTCATCTTCGATATAAGTTTTCACGTATCTGATTTCTTTGAAACTAGCTCTACAAATGAAAATTACACTGATCTTTTGCATAAAAGTATATTTATTCCATATCCTAACTTTCAGTGCATTTGGTCTACCCACTGCACTCTCAGGTGAAATGGGAAGCTTGAGGCGAGGATCGTGTCACTCAAATTAAACCAATTTCTGTTTCAGAGGTAGTCCAGACAGAGTAGTTTTCTCTTTGTTGTACAATCCGAGATGGATTTTTGAGATATGTCCGGGATCATCACTTGGCCAGCTGATCAGTTTTCAAACCCCATCTAACATGATCTCTTGAAAATATTATTTGACCGATAAGTCTTCTCAGTTTCTTGGTGGATTTCGTCAAAAGGTATGTTTTTACCGTTGATGAATAGTAGAAACAGGATGATGATAAGTTATCACGAGATAAGGCCTACTAAACCGAGGATCGCATTATCACTTAAATTCTCCCCACTGGGTTTCAAACGCTTCACTTCGCCACATCGCTTGGCGAATGCACTTGCTATCATCGATCAGGCACCAGTCTTTACAAGACATTTCCACCTGATTGACGATTTCATCATCGTGATAAGGAATCTGAGTCCTTGGCTGTAATACCGTGCTGCTCTGGGTAGCAAGTTTTACCGCAGGCCTCGTCTTCCAATATAAGTTTTGCAACGTATCTGCTTTCTTCTGACCTGCTTTTTACAAATCCAGTACGGTCTTGATAAAGATATATTTATTTCCATAAGCGTATACTCCTAACGATTTGGCCCAATTCGCTTTTCAGATGAGATTGGAGCTAACACCTGCAACTGTTTTGTAGCTTAAAATTCAAAAACTAATTTCGATATCAAAAATACTCTTCTGAGGGTATAGTCTTTATTATAAGTTTCCAAATGGATAATAGTTTAGAATACTCATCACCCTTGGCCAGCCTGGACTAATTTCATGAAACCCTCTACATGCATAAAATGTTATTTGCAGCCACGATTAGGTTTTCTCAGTTTCTTGGTAAATCTCATCAAAAATATTTTTAGGTTGTTTGAGACCAGCAAAGGAAACAGGATAGCTGCAATTAGGTGCAAAGCCGCGCTACTAGAACCGAGGATTCTCTTCCTTATTATCACCAATTCTCACTGGGTTTTAATCTCCAGCATCGCACCCATAATTACTTGGCGAGAACTTGCTACATCGATCGAACTTCAATCTTTATCAAGACTTTCTAGTTTAACGATTTCGTCCATAGTCATTCTCTAATTCTTCTTTGAAACTATGAGTATCTTAAATATTCTCTTACTTTTCTTCATCTATTCAATAAATTAGCCTGGTTTCATAAAACCTTTCCAAAATCACCAGAAACTATTTTTAAAGTTTATATTTATATTATAGTATGCTGAATACCATAGGGTAATATCTAGATTAATCCTTTTCAAAACAAAGATCATCCTTACACAATACCTAAGACCAAAATTAAAGCTAATTTTAATTTTAGAATTAGAGTCGTTTTGTTGTCATAAATTCAAGCGGATTAAGTTAGATATATTTAGGTCATCCACTTGGCCCAGACATCATCAGATTTCAAAAGCCTTCTATATTCTTAAAATGACGCTGACCGATAGGTCTTCTCCACAATCTCCTGATAGATCATCAAAAATGTTGCATTAGGTTGTTTAGGAAAAAGTAAACAAAATAATGCAACTTCGTACATATGCCCTATTAGACCCTAATATTTTTTCATGTTATCACCAGAACACCACTTTCAGAACTCAATCTTGACCTCACCATGGTTATGGCGTGTGCCTTGTCAAAATAGAACCACCAGTCTTTTCAAGACTTTCTGATTTGAGCGATTTCATCGTAGTAAGAATCTAAGTCCTAGCTATGACACCGTACTGCTCAAGTAGGATTTCACCCTGAACTTCGTCTTCAATATAAGTTTCCGTATCTGCTTTCTTTAAACTTCTTTTACAAATTTTGAAGTTGCGTTCTTTATGAGAATATACAGTCCACATTTTTATATTCATTTGGACTCTATACGTTTTTACCAGGTATTATCAGACAAATTTCATCTTACCAGAATAAAACTAAACTGATTCTTAGCTCCAAGATAACCTTCAGGAATATTTTTATAATTTCTGAAGGTGTATGCAACAAATTACTCCATCAACCAGCCAAACTGGTTTTAATATCAAAACTACATCTATGTTTCTTAAAATGTATTTGTCTGGTGATTTTCTCAGTTCCTAGTAGATTTCATCAAATAATACCCCAGTTGTTTTGACAAAAGAAATAGAAAGGGATGATAATTATCACGAATCCTAAAGCTACTAAAACCGAGGATTTTCTTGTATTATCACCAATTCTCCCTTTGGAACAATCTTGCTTCGCCATAATTGGCAAAGTCACGCACTTTATCATAGATGAACACCAGTCCTTTAAAACTTTCTGGTTGATGATTTCATCGTAAGCCAAGTCTAAGTCAGCAACCATGCCATGCTACTCTGTTAAGATTTACTTAGGATTCATTATCAATATAATTTCCGAATTCCCTTTATTACACAATTACTTCTACTTCTTTTTTAAACTTTTCCTAGATGGCTATATCCTGTTCTTATCCGCCTTCTAACCACTAGATCAATATATTTGACCAAAACCGAATCCAAAAACTTGTTTCATTCCCAAATTTTGAAAATTAAAGCTAATAATTACAACTACAATAATTATGTGTTGTCTTTATAGAGTTACATATGGACTATATTTTAAACTTTCTCACATTTATCACTTGGCCGAGCTGGACGAAAGACAATAATATCTATTTTTCAAAAATATTATCTACCTGATAACTCTTCTCCGTTTTAATACATTAGATTTCATCAAAAGAATATTTTGGGATTGACGCTACAAGAAGAAAGGAACAAACTGATATAAGTAATATGCTATTTATTTAAAACGCCTAGAAGTATTTTCTTCTTAGACTTCCCTCCTATACTCATAACGGCTTCTAAGCCGGTTTTAAAAACTTAGATACACCTTGATGGTTACCTTATTCTCAATATATGCTTTAATAGCATCTTCTCCTTTTCCATAACCTCTAACGGAAGGATACTGGCATCTAGATAGTGCTTCTAACTGCTTCCAGTCATATTTTTTTAGAACTCTCTTTCTCTCTGAGTAGAGTCCTTTTGAAGGTCAAATAATAGAAGTTATAGCTTGGTCGCCGGTTACTTTTGCATGCGATAATAGATTGACGAATCCAGGTCTGCTTGCCCTTAATCATCCTCACCCAATGCTGAGTTTTTTTTATCCGCATGTTTTAGTCGTGTCTCCCTCTCCCAGCCCATAGAAAGATCCCTTGACGCTCTCTACCACCGCCACCGTAGACTGTCGGATAACTGAAGACTGCCTGAGATTAAATAAGGTCATACATAGTGATGATGGGCCTGGTGGGTAAAATCCTGCATTAACCCTCCATTATTAGAATAAGCCTTCAGTTTCTCGTCCGAGAACTTATCAAAATTCTCTACAGATTTTGTAAGCTCTTTGATAAACTCTAACTGAATCTTGATATACTGGATGGTCTCTTCAGATCACCAGATGCCTTATGTTCCCTAGCCAATTCGTGTCTGCAGTCTAAGGTTATAATACAGTTTACTTTTGGCCTTTTCTTCTCAGTATAATTCTTTAAAGATTTCAAGGAATTGGTTTTTCTACTCTCATTTTTCAACTGCAGATGGACTCTTGCTCGCTCATACACATCACTCTAAGCCCATGCTGATTTCATTCCACCTAAAGTCACATTATAGTAAGCGCTTTCAAACGACGCTCTGCAAAGATGCAGTCCACGAGAACTCTGGCCAGAGGTTGGAAATTTCTTATCTATCCCTTTCTTGTTGATGGTCAGGAGCTGGCTTGGCTGTCTCTGCGTCAAAGCCGTGATACGCCATCATGGTCATGGTTAAAGACCTTCTCTTGACGACTGGCTTCACCATCCTTTTTACAGCCAGCAGAGTAGAGCAGATAGATAGTTGGCCCAAGTCAAGGTCAGATGGGACTTTAGAGACCCTGTCTTCCATCCCAACTACTTTCAATCTGGGCCAGTCCGCGACTCAGCTGCACATCGATACTGTCTAGATCATTGAACAGTCCTCAGACCAGCGCTATCAAGGCTGCTCATGGTCTTTCCAAAATCATTTCATAGATACGTTTATTAGCCTGAAGTGATGACCTCCTCATCTAAGTTCCAATATTATTCTCTTTCGCTATCTAGGCTCAAGGTGGAAAGTTGATTGACTTCATATAAATAGGCAATCATTTGTTCTTCCTGGCAGATCTTATCAAGCCAGATCATCCTCGCTTCAACTCTTTCATCGACCCATCGTTTGGTAGTCTTCTGGTAATTTCTTGATGAAAGCAGGAGGAAGGTTTCTGCATAGGAGTTGTCCCACTGCTCAAGGGCAATAAGACACTTGCCAAAACTTCTGGCCAGATTATAAGCATCGCCCTTTAGACTCTCTGTATCTTCTGAAAACTTTTGGATGGCACAGTTACAGAGTCTTGTTAGCTCCACTAAGAAGTTGGCTGGAGTCGCTACACTCAGAACTGTAGCTGTAGTTGTTCCAGGTACATATCAATGCCAATATCGTTTCTCCTCTACTATTTCTAGTTCTTTTCCAAATCTTTCATAAATATAGACCTCATCCAAAGTCCCTCTATGGAGACTTTTCTTTTTCAAATCGTCCATGTAGTAGGTGGTCCTCAAGTTTGAGTTTTTAAGTTCAACAGTTTCTTTGCGAGACGTTTCTTCCAGCCTGTCTGCATATCGGCTCCTGATAAGGCCGCCTCACGAATCTGGCGCAGTAACCAGTGACTAAGCTCTATCACTTATCCTTCAAGGTTTCTATCTAAGTTCTCTTTCCATTGTCTTCCTGCTGGTACAAAGAGGTCTCGCTCTCTTTTCTTCCAACTCATCAACTTGCTCAGCTGTGACTCCCTGAGCCACTGGCTCCCTTCATCTAGCGCCCCTCAAAATCACTCGCTACAGGGGTAAAGTCGTTCCAAGTCAGGTGACGGCGCGTCCATTCGCTAGATTTTTGATCCGCTTCATCAGACATTGATGGGCCTTATTTGCCGAAAGTCGATTCATTCATCTTGACTTCCATGCAGCGAAAGTGCTGTTAACACGTTTGTAACATTTTAATGGCTCCACATATGTTTGCAAGATTTATATCACTTTTTACTGTGTGACTTCTATCACTTTGATGATGGAGTTTACTTCATTTTAGCTATATAGGCCTATTATGCCATGTTTATAGAGGTTACCATTTTAATTATATGGTTTTTAGATAAAGAAACCTCGATGGTGCCGGGCCCTTCTCTTCCATGACATTTCTTTGATAATCTTTAGTCAAAAGCTATAAAGAGATAATCTGGTTTTATTTTAAACACAGTGTAGGAACCGTAACCAAAGATTATGCCAGGTATATCAGTGAGTGACAAAATAAAAACTACTCAGCTGGTAGCTGTATTTTAAAAGATATGTTCAGAACAGACACGGCTAAGCACTTGACCAAAAGGTCAAAATCTCCTAGAGCACAAGTTTCTGCGTCACTTTTCCTATTTTTGCTACAGTAACGGCAGCCTTTTAATACTGTTAATTAGACACGGCTAAAGCAGCGCGGCAAAAGAAACAAAAGAAGGCCTCGAAGTCAGAGGCTGGTTTGAAACTCAGGCTAAAATCCTGAAGTAAGAAAAGATGAAACTCGCCATACATCAGACACGGTGTCGTTTCCTATTTCATACAGTTTTTAGCCCACTGCATCCATGATTAACGACGAAGTCAGAGAGTTGATCAACTCGGTAACGTTGGCGTCGTTTTACTGCGTCGCCTGAAGCAAGTTACGACCAGCGACCGATTTTCTTCATCCACGGTAAGTAGTATTAGTCTTTTTTACATGTTGTTGTTTGATGTATTCGTTAAGGTGGTTGATTTCCCAAAGTAAGGCCGTAACCCAGACCTCTGCTAGACCTGTATCACCTTCGTGACGTGCATATTGTACGTGGTTCATTTTTCTCTTTTTAGGATTGCCATGATGTTTCTCCTTTTTATTTGGCTTCATCCAGGTGACGACGGGTTGGCGCTACCTGTAACCAAGGAAGAAGTTATTTGTCGCTACGACATTTTCTTGTTCTACCAACTGGTTCTAATGCATCAGCTGGTTTATGACTTCTTACCGCAAAAGTGCTATAATAGTTATGGGGAGGACATCTAAGTTGACATCTTGCCAGGGGTGATTAAGCCGTAAATTCTCGCAATATCTCACCTACTATCTGGTCATATTTTTTCCTTTTTATTGGCCACTTCCTGAGCTATTATTGACTATTACTAAAACTATATCTTGAAGGAGCTCACCATCAGCAACGTTATTATATTTCTCTCCACTTTCAGTGACTTTCATGGTATCTATTACTCTTATCGTTTCAAAGTTCTCAGTTTGGCTAATTTGGAGTTGGATTTTCTCTTTTGCTTTACCATTGACTGCATACTTTGGAGGAGTTATCATCTCACTTCCTAGCCCTACTAAGTCTGCCCTCTTGCTTGAGGTGCTGGCTATCGGTGCCTTTAAAATAGAATCTAATTACGAAAACTGAAAAGGGAAAAACTTCCAAATCCTTAAAGATACCTACAATCAACACTATATCTAATGCACTAGAACCAGTCTTGAGACGCTTTCTGCAGAAATTGCATGCTTGGTTGCTGAGAACGCACTTGGAGCTAAACTGATACCTCTGACTTTTGCTTCCTGGAAACGCGCAAAACTGGTAGCACATTCGAGGCCCAGTCAAATTTCTTTTTGGGGAGCACCAAATGAAGGTGGAACCCATGGGCATCTTTTGGGATGCATTTTCTTGATTTAAGACTGCAAAATAGGAAACGCTACTACTTCATAAATAATGGATATGTAATATAAGAGAAAACCATGATTAAATTCCTTTCCCTGGTGGCGCTTTGTTCGTAGATTACAGGTCAGTGCAAATTGCAATCTGACAATTCCCTAACAAAAACTCTGTCAAAGTTTCAACCACGTTAAGTTGGCACCTCGTGCTATTACAGGGGCCAGGCAAGTCATGCCGATCCACACAGATATAGCCCAATCTGCATCCTCCAGCTGCTCACTTGTTTTGTGACAGGCTCCATTCTTCCTTTTCTAGCGAACATTCATTTGAATTATCGGTGGCTATCGAAGTGGTTTCCACACCACGATACAGACCCAGCAAGCTGGTGAAATCTCATGAGGCCTTCCTCGCATCGAAGAGAGTAAAATCATTAGAGAGAACTTTATCCTATCGTGAAGTGACTAAGACAGGCTAATCTTAAAGATATTGTATAAATTGGAATTAGTTGAAGACACTCTGAAGATGGTGGTTTGACCAGCTCTGCCATCAAAGTGAATATACCCAGACCTTTTCACGTAGGCATTTTACGTCCAGCTCAGCAGGTCATGTCAGTCTTTGCCTTCTCAATAACAGGGTGCTTACTGGCGTGGAAATATGCGACCAACGCTACTGATTAACATCACACAGTACAACTGGTTCGACAGAAAGACTTGAAGGAGCTACGCTGAAATACGTGGAAAGCTAAGGACTGTTACCGTAAACCGGGAAGTAGGAGGCGGTCTCATGGTTCTCAAGAGTTGGTCAAAGTTCTGCATTCCTAGTGCCCCAAATGGTACTATCAAAAAGTCACAATGAATTGGAACCTTCTATCATCCGACAAAGGGTTGGCACGACACCAGCGCCGCTACTGCTCACCACTGGCTGTAGGAAGCTTTGCAGGCTTCTGGTCCAGGATCATTACCCCAAGAGATATATTTCAACTATGGACATGGGTGACGGTGGAAGGGTACAGTTCTTCGTCTGACAGACTGCCCACACGTGATCTTTAGCCTGCCTCCTCTGGCCGGGTGCTGATCCATCCATGCAGGGTCTGGGATGGTCGCACTACTTGATCTCTGGGGTGCTTGGCTGGTGCCCAGCGTGTGCGTGAATATCTTAACGGCCGGTCACACCTCTTTGTGACTCAAGACCAAATCAGAAGGTTCCTGGCAGTACCCTTCAGTTGATTGGCCGATGTATGGGGACTTCAACCCCTATGACGAATACCCTTCCACCTCTCTCTTCATGACCCTCAAGATACTCACAAATACTTTGATAACAGTGGATGTGAGGAAAATCTCAAACTATGGCGTGCAGCCCTTGACGAGATGGGCGTAGATTCTTTGCAGGGCTGAAGGCTACTACACGGGCTAAGGTGGACGTATAGTGAAACTGGCCCACGCACTTGGTAGGAAAGAGCCCTTTCTCACCACCATCCAGCTTGACTACTTGGCTTCCAGAGCTTCCGACGCCAAAATCATCAGGGCCTGATGGACGAAGGAACATCCTTGATTGATTCACCGTGGTATTATCTCAACTTCAGCCAGAACGCTGGCTATCTTGATTGAAAACTACAAAGGAGTTTATTTTAGCATAAACACACTCCACCAAGTAACTCTTATCCCAGTTTTCTAACGAAAAACACGTAGACTTTACTTGAATAGCAGAAGAAAACTTGCTTACGTGACCATGGGAGGTCTTATTAAGATTATGAATGAACATAATGAAAATGCAATTCAGATTCGTGTACAAACCCAAAATTCCTTACCAATTGATTGTTAGTGGCAAGAAATGGAAAGGCAAACCGTAAACATACGTTATATGGTCAAAAACAGAAACCATGCCAATGGGTACGTTTGTAAATTAATTCTTTGAATGTGCCCATAAGTCTCGCGTTGAAGCCGTGCGATGCAGTCACAAAGTATTTTCAGTAAGAAAAAGAGGCATCAACTGAAATAGTTGTTGCTTTTTTATATTCAACCTAGAGTTAGTAAAGTATTGATCATTGCACAAATAGTATCCTCCATCAATCCCTTTCTATCCATTAACACTGGATAGCAGGATATGCTCCCAAGATTTACTTCCATGAGTTAGATAAGTTAGCTATCACTCGATTCGCCCATCTGCCTCAATTTTCTACGATGATATCATCCTTATGAATCTTTTCAGAGTTTTGATCGATACTTGTCAATGTTTTCGTAAAATTCCTTCAATCATCTCACTATCTAATTTTGTCGAATTGTTGAATTGCCGGCTTTCAATTGAACAGATTGAATACCATGAAGGCTTGTTTTGGCGATAGTTTAAATTCTTATACTTTAAATCGGACCTCAACAACCATCCAAGACTAATTCGGCGTTACTGCCAACACCGCTAAGACTTGATTATTGTGCAGCGCGGTTAGCGAACTCATTTTCACAAACCTATTTGATCCGCCCCGCTCCGCGATCCATCGTCAGGTGACGCTGAATAAGCTACGGCGGAAGGACCAATAATGCAATCAGGATATCAACCCAATTTTCATTTTTAATGTTTCATTAAACTGGAACAGAGATTACTTCTCATAAGGTTACATTTCCAACAATGTTGATTAGCATAATCCGAGAACACAGTTGATCGGAAAAGGCCGAAACTGGTAAAAAATCAGCCATTTCCGATGGCTTCAAGCCGCTATCACGCGGTGCAGATGGGTGGCATCAGGAAGCTTCTTCGTATTCTCCTGGCACGATATTGTTTTGCTTCTTTTTCCTTGAACTTCGATCCACGCCAGCAATCCCACAACAGCCCTTATTAGGGACATCCCAAATGGTTGGGAGGTTTCGTGCAATCAACTCACTACTTACATAAAATAAGGGAGGAATCAGAAATACAGAGTCGAGAGACAAGCAAACTGTTAACACTTAAGGTCATTCAAACCTCTAAGTTGGCAATTAAACTGTGTAAAATAAGCTAAGGCTTCCAGATCCCAGTCCAACAATCGAAGGTCATGAGAGGGTGCAGAAGTCAACATGGCTCCTATAATGACGGCCTGTTAGATTCATGTTAGTCCGATAGAGGTAATAAAATTTTACATCAAAATCAACTGCTTATCTCAATCGAACATGAAGGTCAATCGTATAATTTCTCACAGTGGTACCGTGTTGAATGGTGCTTCCAGTCAGCTGTCCTCTCACTCTTTCCTTATTTAAGAATTGGTATAATAATTAAAAATAACGAAAAGCTGATAAACAATGACTAAAATATGGTATAATCATCAAAAGAGACCTTTCGGTAATCCTTCCAATCAAGGTCACAGCTAGGATCCCATGGCCGACAGTCGTCAACACAAAGTCACAAAAAGCAAAATTCGTCTCAAAAATAATTTATGTATTAAGCGGAGTTCAACCTTCAAGGAAAAGCACGCCTCCTGACCCAAGAAACAAAGGTCACAAAACTCAGGAAACAAACCAGTAAAACCCGTAACACATAATATACCATAACATTTTTTAAACATTCCATTTATTCTCATATTCACTTTTAGCTCCTGACCGAGCCGTTTTCCAATAATCAAAGTGAAGATAGGGGACGCCGATCTCATCAGAGAAAGATGAACTCCGGCAATAGATCGAGTTTAAGCTGATTATCAACTGATATTGTTTGAAAAACAACTGGAAGAAGATAAGATGTGACTGTCTTGAATCAGTCCCTTCTTAATATCAGACAGGATATTAAGCTAAAGCTCCCAAGGACTATGAGCAGTAAATCCTTGGCTTGTTTTATATAGATCGGTCCACCACATCATTTCAGACTGGTATCTTGGATGTGTGAAATTCTCCAGAGACTCACGCTCCAAGGTAGAGCAAATTCCACTAAAAATAATTTCTGAGGGAAATTTTTCTCAACCTTTTTCCCATATTACTGTTTGAGACTGCTGTCCTGCTTTATGATCCCAGCCAAGAAAAGGACAAGCAAAGAGGTACACGCCGTAAATCAAAAGCACACAAGACTTGCAGGTGTTGGTTTTCTAACTCCTAAAGAGAACCAAGATATGGTCATAATAATTGCTAGAGACAGCATCTGTCAATACAATTAATCTGCATCTTTCTTCATCGGATTACATCCTTTCTTTTTGTAACATTCTATCTTATCACTATAATATTGGATATTCTTTCATAATCCGACTACAAACAAAAATAAACCAAAAAGTCTGTCCTATATATACCTATATTTAACTCTAAAGTATTCATCCATCTAATTAATAAATATATCATATTTCACAATAAGTAGAATACTATCAAAGATTCATCCCCTTTTCACTTCATCATGTAGTGTTGCTTAGATTTATCAAAAACAACCAAATTTGTATTAATTTCAAGTATCACCTAGTTACAAAAATTTGGGGTGAACAGAAAAAGCATCCCGTATTTTTGATACGAAATGCTTTCAATAAGTTTAAATAAGTTTTAACGTTTACTAAATTGTGATGCTTTTGACGAAACTTTTTCAAAGCCTGGTTTTGGAAAAGTATGAATTTCAGTTGGACTAAAAACAGCGTAATATCAAGACTTTTCTCCGCTTTTATAAAAGCTTTTTTCCAATCAAATTCAACTAATTTTATCCGAATGGTGTGGATTTTACCCCCAAAATTACAGAGAATGGAGCTGATAAACACTAAACGTTCACACCATTAGTTAAATGATTTTTTGTTCATCATTTTTCTTAGATGATAGAACTTCTAATTTATTTCTTATTCAAGCAAAAACAACCTGCTATAAGTAAGAAAGAGGAAGATACAAGAAAAACACGGCGTAAAAACCGATTCAGTTCATTGTCCTCAATCCTTGTCTGCTTCATTTTCTTTTACGAGATCGTTTTGTGAATCTTTTTCAGAGAGTTTTTGATCAATATACTTGTCAATGTTTTCATAAAAATTCCTTGGTCCTCTCACTATCTAATGTTTTGGCGAATTTCTGGACTGATTGACTTTCAATTGAACAGATTGAATACCGTAAGAGGCTTGTTTTTGGTGGAGTGTTTCTAATTCTTCTTCTGAAATCGGATCTCCAACAACCGTCAAGACCAATTCATTGTTACTTGACTTGTAGACTTGATTAATGACCGTATGATTGGCGAACTCTTTTCCTACAAACTGTTTGATCCCTTCTTTTCGTGCTTGATCCATCGTCAGAGTGACTGCTGAATAGCTGGCTGGAAGAACCAATAATACAATCAAGGATATCAACCCAATTTTCATTTTATGTTTAGCTCTTTAAATGAACTTAAGGGAGATTTTCTCATCATAATTCTTGTTCCAACAATATTGATTAGCATGATAAAGACACAGTTGATCAAGAAAAGATAGAGAGCCCCAAATAAAAATCGTACATTTCCATTAGCTAAACCATAGCCTGCAGTACAGATAGGTGGCATCAGAGCTGTTGCAATGGCTACTCCAGGCACGATATTGTTTGCTTCTTTTTTCCTTGAACCATCACATCCCTGCAATCCCACCAGCAATAGCAATGAGAACATCCCAAATGGTTGGAGATGTTCGTGCAATCAACTCGCTACTTGCATAAGATAAGGGAGAAATCCAGAAATACAGAGTCGAGACAAGCAAACTGACCAATACTTGAGTAAATAAAACCTCTAGAGATTGCTTGATTAAACGCGTATCAAAAATAGCTAAACCAAACCCCAGTCCAACAATCGGTGTCATAAGAGGGGAAATCAGCATGGCTCCAATAATGACAGCTGTTGAATTCATATTTAGACCTATAGAGGCAATAAAAATCGAACACATCAAAATCACTGTATCTCTTAATCGAACATGAAGATCATCATATAATTTTTCACGGTATTCACGTGTTGAATAGTTTCCGGTCATTGGTTACTCCTTTTATTTCATATAATCTTGTTTCTGCATGGATGATGGTAGAGACTTCTGTCTAAACTGACATATTTTTAATTCTCACTTATAATTCTTATGAACATTATCTTTTAAATATCCATCAATCCATCCTTGATATTATATCAAAAATTATACAACCTTTCTTTGAAGAACTCAATCAATTTAGAAGATAGAGAACGGAAAAAAATTTCTGTTACCTTTTTCTAAGAACAAAAACTGCATCTCCTATATAAGAAGATGCAGTTTTAATGATTTAAAGCATGATGAGTGAGTCTGGTTTTCCAATTTTGCATCATGCAAATCGCCCATGCTGTTGCGATCCCCTAGGTAAGCCCGCAAATTATGGCTACTAAGATAGGTATCCAATATAATCTAGGATTCCTCCGTCAAAATAACTTTCAGACTTTACATTACATCCTTTATTTTTATATTTGAACAATCTTACGATAACTTCTTGAAGTAATCATAAAGATTAGGACATAGACTAAAGCAAAGATACCACAAATGGAAAGAGTTACGCTTAACATCATGGCTGTATCCACAACCCCAATGACCTTAAGAATCAAACTTAGCATATGATAGGCAAATGCCAAGTGTAGGAAAGCAAATATTACAGGGAGGAAGAAAACAGTCAAGACTTGCTTGTTAATGGTTTGTTTGATTTGTTTTTGATCCAAGCCCACTTTTTGCAGGATGACAAAACGTTCACGGTCTTCATAACCTTCTGAGATTTGTTTATAGTAGATGACCAGAACAGTTCCGACCATAAAGATAATGGATAGGAAAATACCGATAAAGAAAACACCACCAAAGAGGGCACTCATCTGAGCACTAGCATCTGATAGATTACTACCATAAACATAGCTACCTTCAGTGTTTAATTGAGCATTAAACTTTTGTAGATATTTTTCATACTCGTCAGCGACCTTGAGTTGTTCTTCTTCGCTGGCATTTACATTCATGCCACCGTAAAACTGATTATAGATAGCCGAATCTGGGAATTGATCCAAAAAGGCTTGTAAATCAGGCACAACAAGGTAATTGTAATCAGCAGTCAAAATATTAAACTGATTTGGGACATGGTTGACAATGAAATCTTTATTAAATTCTTCTTTTACAGAAAATTGATGGTCATTTAGAGTTAGAGCTTTCTGTTCTTTAACTCCCTCATTCTTTGCAAAGAGTCCGACCTCATTTCCTGATAGAGACAGTTTTTGACCAGTCATATTTTCATAATCTTTTTGGTCAAATACCATGAAAACTGTTGTGGGTTGGACACGGTTTTGTCCTTTTTCAAAAATGGTTAACTTAGTTCCTTCTTGGTTCCCAACACCAAAGTAAGTATAACGAAGCACTTCTTTCTCTTTAATCGTATAACCTTTGTCACTTGCAAACTGGCTCAAGAGTTTGTCCAAATCTTCTTTTTCAACATTTTGCCCTGAAACCCCAAAATCATGAGGATTTAGAACTTTTTTAAAGCTTTCTGAGGCATTGAAAATGCTTGTCGCTGCTGACATGGTTACCAAAACCATGGTTGACAAAATTGCGATAGTTGCCAGTCCAACCGCATTTTTCTTCATACGGAAAATCAAGTTGGACACTGAGATGAGATTATTTGGTTGGTAATAGTATTTTTTATTTTTCTTTAAGATTTGAAGGAAAACTGTAATCCCTGCATTAAACAAGAGATAGGTCCCAAAGATAACTAGTAAAACAGCTAGGAAGAAAGTTGTGAGAGCTGTAAGGGGATCTTTTACCGTAAGGGCAAGATAATAGCCAATCCCTAAACTAATAGAACCAAGAATAGTTTGGAGAGGTAGGAAACGACCTTTTTTCTCACCACTAGCTTTCTCACGTGAGAGCTGGAGGGCATTCATGCGGGCGATTCGAAGGGCATTTAGGAACATGAGACCTAGGAAAATCAAGCCAAAAACAACAAGTACTGTAATGACAACTTTCATCTGGAAGGTAGCGACCAGTTCAACCTTTAATTTCATCAGTTTGAGCAAGAAAGCGAAAATCAGATTGTCAAAGAGGGCACCAATACCAATCCCAGCAGTGACTGTTACTAGCCCAAATATCAAGAGTTCCTTAAAAGTCATACTAATCAGATGGCGCTTCTCCAAGCCCAACATGCCATAAATTCCTAGTTCCTTAGAACGATTTTTCATGACAAAACTATTGGCATAGAGGACGATAATGGCTGACGCAAGGGTGACGACAAACATACCAAATCCAAGAGTAGCTTGAATCGTTTCACCTCCACGGATTTCCGCAATCTTGGGATTGAAGGTCAGAGAGTAAAAGAGATAGCTGATAGTGACTGCTAAGAGAACAGCCAGTGCAAAGGGATAATAGAGTTTGTGGTTTTTGATTAAGTTGGAAATGGCCAACTTATTGGTTAATCGAAACATACTAGTTCACCTCACTTGCCATAACAGTCAAGGTGTCAGAGATTTCTTGGAACATCTGACGATCCGTCTTTTCACCACGGTAAATTTGATTATAGAGAATACCGTCCTTGATGAAAAGAACACGTTTTGCACGGCTGGCCGCAGCTGTCGAGTGGGTTACCATGAGAATGGTTTGCCCTTGTTCGTTGATCTGATCAAAGATATCAAGGAGGGCTGCAGATGATTTAGAGTCTAGGGCACCTGTTGGCTCGTCCGCAAGGAGAATTTCTGGTTCTGTGATGATAGCTCGTGCAACTGCAACCCGTTGTTTTTGCCCTCCAGAGATTTCATAAGGGTACTTCTCCTGCAATTGGTTGATGCCAAGATTTTCGGCCGTCACGACCAATTTTTTCATCATTTCTGTAATAGGCTTTCTAGACAATACCAAAGGGAGTAAGATATTGTCTTTAACAGAAAGCGTATCTAACAAATTGAAGTCTTGGAAGACAAAGCCTAACTTTTCACGACGGAAGCTTGATGCTTCAGAATTTTTAATGGTAGCTGTGTCAGTTCCATTTAGGAAGACCTGTCCACGCGTTGGCTTGTCAAGCATAGCTAGAATATTGAGTAGGGTTGATTTACCGGATCCAGACTCACCCATGATAGCAACGTAGTCGCCTTTTTCAACGGTAAAGTGAATATCTTTCAGGGCTTCTACTTGGTTGCCTTGAAAGCGAGTTTTATAAATCTTTTGAACGTGTTTTACATCTAATAGTGTCATGATAATCTCCTTCTTAATATCCCATTAATTGAAACTGAGCCTGCATCATTTGAATGCCGAGCTCAACTCGCTCGATATCCTTTAGACTCGGTTTACTTGTTTGTTTCTTTTGTAAAATATTTTTCATAGTTTCGCTCCTTTATCTTTATGATATAAGTGTACTCTAAAAAAAGAGTTGGTTCCATAACATAACCTTACAAATGGAGCTTTTAATCTTACATTTTTTTGTAAGATTACATTTTTTTATCTAATTGAAGCCTTTTTTTCTCACTATATCAAGGTCTAAAGAAGAGCTTGAAAGGTTTCTTCCAAGCTCTTCACAATTCTTTTCATTCAATCAGTAAATTCACTTCAGAGAATTTAATCCTCACCGTTGTTCCTTGACCAAGTTCAGATTCGATACGGATTTGATGACCTAATTCTTGGCTAATTTTCTGGGTTAAATAGAGACCAAGTCCAGATGACTGCTGGGTCATACGACCATTGTAACCTGAAAATCCGCGTTCAAAGACTCGAAGAACATCACTATTTTTAATGCCGATCCCAGTATCTTTGATACAAAGGTCCTGACCATCCATATAGATTTCAATTCCACCTTCATTAGTATACTTAAGGCTATTTGACAGGATTTGTTCAATGACTACCAACAGCCATTTTTTATCCGTCACAATGCTTCTATCCAAGTCATGCAGATTAACACTTAAACCTTTCTGGATAAAGAAAATGGCATATTTGCGAATGACTTCCTTGACCAAATCCTCCACATTTTCTTTCTTCAACACCAGATCATCATGGAAGCTCTCTAAGCGTAGGTATTGGAGAACGAGGTTGGTGTAGGAATCAATCTTAAAAATCTCCTGTTCTAGCTGTTGCTTCAATTGGCGATCTGCCACCTCGCTCACGAGTAGTTTACTGGCCGCAATTGGTGTTTTTATCTGATGCACCCAGAGAGTATAGTAGTCCACCAAGTCATTATAGCGATTTTCCGCATCTGATTTCTTTTGATAAAGTTCCTCTTCACTTTTCTCTAATTTTTCAGTTAGTAAGAGCTCCATTGGTGACTTGGCTTCTCTTTCGCCGTAGAACAGTTCCTTACGGTAGCGTTGCAATTCTATCAAGAAATCAAATACCAAAAACAAAAATGTCAAAAATGTAGATAGAAAGAAGAAATAGTTAAAGTAGGGCCCTTGCTTATCAAACAAGATTTCAAAGAGAAAAAGCAAACCTGTAAGCGATAGAATAAAAGCAAAAAAACGTCTACGCGAACGGATATAAGCTAGAAAAAAACTTTTAAAATCAAGCATGTTTCAACCCGTACCCTATTCCTTTCTTGGTTTCAATAAAACCAATCAAACCTTCTTCCTCCAGTTTTTTGCGCAAGCGAGCGACATTAACGGATAAGGTATTATCATCTATGAAGAAATCACTATTCCAAAGTTCCCGCATCAAATCGTCACGCGCCACGATATTGCCTGCATGCTCAAATAAGACACGTAAAATCTGAAATTCATTTTTTGTTAAACTGATAGTTTTTCCATTGACATGCACATCCATAGACTTGGTGTTGAGGATAACTCCTGCATACTCTAAGAGACTTTCATCCCGCCCAAACTCATAGGAGCGACGTAACAAGCCCTGCACCTTGGCTATGAGGACCTGCTGGTCAAAAGGCTTGGTCACAAAATCGTCAGCTCCCATATTAATAGCCATCACGATGTCCATAGCCTGGTCTCTTGAAGACAGAAACATAATAGGAACTTTGGAAATCTTACGAATTTCCTGACACCAATGATAACCATTAAAGAGAGGCAATCCAATATCCATCAGGACCAGATGAGGCTCAGACTGAACAAATAGAGTCAGAACTTCCATAAAGTCTTCTACCATAACTACTTCAAAACCCCATTCGGAGAGCATTTTCCCAACTTGTTGACGAATGACTTGATCATCTTCTACTAGTAAAATCTTGTGCATCTGCTCCTCCTTTTTCTATATTATAGCAAAATTCTCCTGACTACTAGCGAAATTGATGTAAATCTGATATGATAAAAGTTAAGAAAGGAATTACCATGGCCAATATTTTTGACTATCTTACCTATGTTCAATACGATTCTTTTTACGATATTCCCTTAAATGAACTGGATGTACTTGCTTTGACAGAGCTGACTTATCTTCCTTTTGATAACTTATTAGACCAATCCGTCAATCGTTTAAGCGATGTCGCAACACGTGTCCCACGAGAAAGCACCATGTTGACCAATAAAGAACGTCTCCAACTCTTAGATCAGCTTGCCCAACACAAACGTTTTAGAAATTGCAAGCTATCAAACTTTATTAACGAGATTGATACCGAGCAACAGAAACAGTTCGCTGCTATGACCTATCGTCTGAACCTAGATACTTATCTCATTGTCTTTCGTGGCACAGACGACAGTATTATTGGCTGGAAGGAAGATTTCCATATGACCTATATGAAGGAAATCCCGGCCCAAAAGCATGCTCTTGAGTATTTGGAAGATTTCTTTACCCAACATCCAAAACAGAAAGTGATTGTTGCTGGACATTCCAAAGGCGGGAATCTAGCCGTCTATGCTGCCAGTCAAATTCGACCTGAATTGCAAGAAAAAATATCTGCAGTTTATACCTACGATGCTCCTGGTTTGCAGGCTCATCTGACTGAAACCACTGGTTATCAAGACGTCATTCCAAAAATTCACCGTTTCGTCCCACAAGGTTCTGTCATTGGCATGATGCTGGAAGTTCCTGATACTCCTACAGTCGTCAAATCTACGGCTCTCGGTGGCATCGCTCAACACAATACTTTCAGCTGGCTAACTGAAGAACACCACTTTGTCCAACTAGAGGCAATCAGTAGCGAAAGTCTACAAATCAAAGACACTCTTAAAGAATGGGTGGATAGTGTTCCTGATGAGGAATTAGAGCTCTACTTTGATCTCTTCTTTGGAACCATCCTAGAGTCTGGAATTAGCTCCATTAATGAACTATCTTCTAAAAATGCCATCGAGCACATTCGTCAACTAGTTTCTCAGGCGCAAACTCTAGAGCCCGAGCAAGTTGAAACCTTAAAAAATCTAACACAACTCCTATTGGATGCCCGTTTCCAAGCCTGGAAAAATCATTTTTAATGTACTAAAAAGTCCCTTCTTTTATGGAGGGACTTTCTTGTTGATTCCTTATTTTGTCCTTCTGTGTTATACTAGAAACTGTAAATTCTTTGAAAGAGGAAATCCTATGAAAATCCATAAAACTGTGAATCCTGTTGCCTATGAAAACACTTATTATCTCGAAGGAGACCAACACCTGATTGTAGTCGATCCAGGTAGCCATTGGGAGGCCATTCGCAAGACTATCGAGAAAATCAACAAGCCAGTCTGTGCGATTCTATTGACCCATACTCACTACGATCATATCTTGAGTCTGGACTTGGTCAGAAATACTTTTGGAAATCCTCCAGTATATGTGGCAGAAAGCGAAGAATCTTGGCTCTATACTCCTGTTGACAATCTCTCAGGTCTCCCTCGTCATGATGATATGGCAGACGTCGTATGTAGACCAGCTGAACAGACCTTTGTCTTTCATGAAGAATACCAAATTGAGGAGTTTCGTTTTACAGTACTCCCAACTCCAGGTCACTCTATCGGTGGAGTATCCTTTGTCTTTCCGGATGCCCAGCTAGTCTTAACGGGAGATGCCCTTTTCCGAGAAACCATTGGTCGAACAGACTTACCAACTGGTAGTATGGAACAACTCCTTCATAGTATCCAAACCCAGCTCTTTACCCTTCCTAACTACGATGTCTATCCTGGACATGGTCCTGCTACGACCATCGCTCACGAAAAAACTTTCAATCCATTTTTCTAAAACATAAAAACCAAGGACAATCATCCTTGGTTTTTTGATTACCAAATAATCACACGGTCTTCTGGTGCACGCCACATTCCGTCGCCTTCTTTGACATCATAGGTTGTAAAGAAGTCATCAAAGTTTGGCACTTGGACGTTAACACGAAGTTTAGCTGGCGCGTGTACGTCGACGCTAGCCATGAGTTTCATCAACTCTGGGCGACCTTTCATACGCCAGATACGAGCAAAGTTATGGAAGAACTCTTCAGCTGAGAAATCTGGCTCTCTCTTAGCAGCTTCTAGCGCTGCAGCGATTCCTCCTAGGTCGGCAACGTTTTCTGACACGGTTAGTTTCCCATTGATTTTTGCACCGTAAGATTCTTGACCATCAAACTGGTCGATAACCTTCTGTGTTTTCTCTTTAAAGGCTGCATAATCGCTCTCAGTCCACCAGTCCTTGAGGCTACCATTTTCATCAAAGGAAGCTCCATTAGTATCAAAGGCGTGAGAAATTTCATGGGCAATGACCGCACCGATACCACCATAGTTGGCAGAAGATGACTGATGCAAGTCATAGAATGGTGCCTGCAAGATAGCAGCTGGGAAGACAATCAAGTTCTTTTGTGGATTGTAGTAGGCATTGACCATATGAGCAGGCATTCCCCACTCCTTGTAGTCAACCGGCTGATTCCACTTGCTCCAACTGTGCTTAATTTCCACACGCGCAAAGGCTAGGGCATTCTCAAAGAGGCTAGCAGATTCATCTACAACCTTGTCCTTATAGCGAGCTGGCAGTTCTTCTGGATAACCGATATAAGGCTTGATGACATTGAGTTTGACGATGGCTTTTTCTCGAGTTTCAGGAGTCAGCCAGTCGTTTTTAGCCAAACGTTCCTTATAAACGTCAATCATGGTTGCTACTTTTTTTCTCTACGTCCGCCTTGGCTTCTGGAGAGAATTTTTTTCGTGGGCATACCAAAGGCCGAGAGCTTGTTTAAATGGTCCTTGAGCTAAATGGTAAGCTGCCTTGCGTTTGTCTTGAGCCTCTGGAACTCCTGAAAGAGCTCGTCCGTAGGCACCTGACAAGATACGAATCTCATCTGTCAAATAGCTCGTTGAAAGATTGACTACACCTAAGATCAAGCTTGCCTTGAGTAAAGGCCAAGCTTCTTCACTATAGAATTGTTCTGCTGCTTGCCAGAAACGTTCTTCATCTACAATGACCTTATCAGGAACTTGTCCAATCACAGCTTGGAAGAAGTCATCGAGAGGTAGGGCAGGTGCAAACTTTTTGAAATCTTCATAAGAATAAGGATGGTAAAGTTTGGCATATTCTGAACTCTCTTCGTTTGAAAGTACAACAGCTGCGATACGGCGGTCCAATTCCAATCGTTTCTCTAGCAAATCTTCGATTTCTTCATCTGAGAAGTTATAGGCTTTGAGGAGATTAGAAGTACTTTCTTTCCAAAGATTCAATAATTCCTCACGCTGTGGATGGTCTTCCGCATAGTAGGTCGTATCTGGCAAGATTGTTCCTGGAGCACTAGCCCAAAGAACATTGGTTCTAGCATCCATAAAGTCTGGTGATACACCAAATGGAAGGAAGTTTGGTTTACCAGCTAATTCAAACTCTGCTAGCTTTCTTGTAAAGTCCGCGAAGCTCTCCAAATCTTGGTATTCCTTAAGCATAGGAAGGACTGGCTTGATGCCATCAGCTTCTCGCTTGTCGAAATCTCTGACCATACGATGGTATTTGACAAAGTTTGCTAGGATAGAATCTTCTGGAACATCTTCTCCAACCAACCATTTGTCAGTTGTCGTTAGCATTAAGTCTTCGATTTCTTCGTCAAGGTCGATAAAACCACCCGTTCGTGATTTATCAGCTGGAATGACCGCAGTCTTTTCCCACTCACCATTTATAGCATCATAAAAATCATCTTGATAACGTGTCATCTTGTTCTCACTTTCCTAATTTCACTTATTCCTAGCTTAGCAAAATTCCCTGGGGAATGCAATTAAAAATGGCGTCTCCTCCTATTTGATTTCATTATTAATATTTTAAATTTTTACCAAAATTAACTTGACTTAAAAATAAAATTAAGGTATATTAAAATCCAGGAGGAATACAACTGTATGATACGTATCGAAAACCTCAGTGTCTCCTACAAAGAAACGTTGGCACTTAAGGATATTTCACTAGTGCTCCAAGGACCAACGATTACCGGAATTATTGGTCCAAACGGCGCCGGGAAATCAACATTATTAAAAGGTATGCTGGGCATTATCCCACATGAAGGACATGCTTTTATCGAAGATAAAGAAATGAAAAAATCTCTTAAGAAAGTTGCCTATGTCGAGCAAAAAATTCATATCGACTACAACTTCCCTATCAAGGTAAAAGAATGTGTCTCTCTGGGACTCTATCCATCCATTCCACTCTTTCACACTTTAAAAGCAAACCACTGGCAAAAGGTGGCTGAAGCACTAGAAATTGTTGGACTTTCTGACTACGCAGATCGTCAGATTAGTCAACTCTCTGGTGGCCAATTCCAGCGTGTCTTGATTGCCCGTTGTCTAGTTCAAGATGCTGATTATATTCTCTTAGACGAGCCCTTTGTGGGGATTGACTCTGTCAGTGAAGAGATCATCATGAACACGCTGAGAGAACTTAAAAAAGCTGGCAAGACTGTCCTTATCGTTCACCATGACCTCGGCAAGGTTGCCCATTATTTTGACCAGGTACTCCTTCTCAACAAGGAGCTAATTGCCTTTGGTCCAACAAAGGAGACCTTCACCCAAGCCAATCTCAAACAAGCTTATGGTGACCGACTCTTTTTCAATGGAGGTGACCTATGATTGCAGAATTTATAGATGGATTGCAGAACTTCCACTTTCTCCAAAATGCCTTGATTACAGCTGTTGTGATTGGTATTGTTGCTGGAGCGGTCGGATGCTTTATCATTCTCCGTGGGATGTCCCTTATGGGAGATGCTATCTCGCACGCTGTCTTACCTGGTGTAGCTCTTTCTTTTATTTTAGGAATTGACTTCTTTATTGGTGCTATCATCTTTGGACTGCTTGCCTCTGTCATCATCACCTACATCAAGGGGAACTCTATTATCAAGAGTGACACTGCCATTGGGATTACCTTTTCATCTTTATTGGCTCTGGGCATTATCTTGATTAGTGTGGCTAAAAGCTCGACTGACCTCTTCCATATTCTCTTTGGGAATATCTTAGCTGTGCAAGACATAGACATGTATATTACCATCGGTATGGGAGCTCTCATTCTATTGATTATCGGGATTTTCTTCAAGCAACTCTTGATTACATCCTTTGATGAACTCCTAGCCAAAGCTATGGGCATGCCAGTTAATTTCTACCACTATCTACTCATGATACTCTTGACTTTGGTGTCAGTGACTGCTATGCAAAGTGTCGGAACCATCCTTATCGTAGCCATGCTGATTACTCCAGCCGCGACAGCTTATCTTTACGCCAATAGTCTAAAGACCATGATTTTTCTTTCATCAGGCTTGGGAGCTCTAGCTTCTGTCTTGGGACTTTTTATCGGTTATAGCTTTAACCTGGCTGCAGGTTCAAGTATCGTGCTGACATCTGCAAGTTTCTTTTCTCATCAGTTTCTTTATCGCACCAAAACAACGTTATCTGAAGCTGAAAAATAAAAAAATCAAACAATAATGAGGGAGCCCCTCTGGAGGAATATAATGAAAAAATTAGGTACATTGCTTGTTCTTTTTCTTGCTATCATTGGATTAGCTGCCTGTGCTAGCGGAAAAAAAGACACAGCATCTACAAACCAAAAACTAAAGGTTGTAGCAACTAACTCTATCATCGCTGATATTACTAAAAAAATATCGCAGGAGACAAGATTGATCTTCATAGTATCGTGCCTGTAGGGACAAGATCCACACGAGTACGAGCCACTACCAGAAGACGTCAAGAAAACTTCGCAAGCCGACTTAATTTTCTACAATGGTATCAACCTTGAAACAGGTGGAAATGCCTGGTTTACAAAATTAGTTGAGAATGCTAAGAAAACTGAAAACAAAGACTACTTTGCTGTCAGTGAAGGCGTTGATGTCATCTACCTAGAAGGGGAAAATGAAAAAAAGGGAAAGAAGACCCACACGCTTGGCTCAATCTTGAAAAATGGGATCATCTATGCTCAAAAATATTGCTAAAGCAACTCATCGCCAAAGACCCTAGCAACAAGGAATTCTACGAAAAAGAATCTCAAAAGAATACACTGAAAAAAACTAGACAAAGCTTGACAAGGAAGCCAAAGAGAAATTTAACGCTATTGATGCGGACAAGAAACTCATCGTAACCAGCGAAGGATGCTTCAAATACTTCTCTAAAGCTTACGGTGTCCCAAGTGCTTACATCTGGGAAATCAATACTGAAGAAGAAGGAACACCTGACCAAATCAAGACTTTGGTTGAAAAACTTCGCCAAATGAAAGTTCCATCACTATTTGTTGAATCCAGTGTCGATGATCGTCCAATGAAGACTGTTTCACAAGACACAAACATCCCAATCTATGCTCAAATCTTTACGGACTCAATCGCTGAAGAAGGTAAAGAAGGCGACAGCTACTACAACATGATGAAATACAACCTTGAAAAGATTGCTGAAGGATTGGCAAAATAAACATTTAAAAAACGTCATTCTCCTTGTATTGGCGTTTTTTGTCTAATCAATTTTCGGTCAAACTATTGGAAAAGTCTGAACGTTTAATGTAAAATGAAAGAAAAAAGATTGGAGTAGCTTATGACTACATTCCTCGGAAACCCTGTTACGTTTACAGGAAAACAACTACAAGTAGGAGACAAAGCACTTGATTTCTCTCTCACAACGACTGACCTCTCTAAAAAAACACTGGCTGACTTTGATGGTAAGAAAAAGATTTTGAGTGTCATTCCTTCTATCGATACAGGCATCTGCTCGCTTCAGACTCGTCGCTTTAACCAAGAATTGGCTAGCTTAGACAACACTGTTGTCCTAACGGTATCTATGGACCTTCCATTTGCACAAAAACGCTGGTGTGGTGCTGAGGGAATTGAGAATGCCATCATGCTTTCAGACTACTTCGACCACTCCTTTGGACGCGATTATGCCCTCTTAATCAATGAATGGCATCTGCTTGCACGCGCAGTTTTTGTTCTCGATACCGATAATATCATCCGCTACGTCGAATACGTAGACAATATCAACAGCGAGCCAGACTTTGAAGCTGCTATTGCAGCTGCAAAAGAACTCAACTAAGTCAAGCTCTTGTAGCAATAAGCTAGAGAAATCTAGCTTTTTTTGGTATACTAGATGGAGATAATAAACAAGGAAATGCGAATGACACCAAATAAAGAAGACTATTTAAAATGTATTTATGAGATTGGCATGGATGTTCCTAAGATTACCAATAAGGAAATTGCTGCTCGAATGCAGGTATCTCCTCCAGCTGTAACCGAAATGATCAAGCGCATGCAGTCCGAAAATCTCATCCTAAAAGACAAGAAAAAAGGATACTTATTGACTGATATTGGTTTAAAACTTGTATCTGAGCTCTATCGTAAACACCGTTTGATTGAGGTTTTTCTGGTCCACCATCTAGACTATACCAGCGACCAAATTCATGAGGAAGCCGAGGTATTAGAACATACCGTTTCAGACTTTTTTGTGGAAAGATTAGAAAGTATGCTCGGCTTTCCAAAGACCTGCCCTCATGGTGGTACCATTCCTGCTAAGGGAGAACTTTTGGTCGAAATCAATAACTTGCCACTAGCAGAAACCAAAGAAGCTGGAACCTATCTCCTGACTCGCGTTCATGATAGCTTTTGACCTCCTCAAAATATCTTGAAAAAAACATGACATCACTATCGGAGACAAAGCTTCAAGTTCAACAGTTTGATGATTTCTCTAACACCTTTACTTTGATTCACAAGAATGAAGAACTCCAAGTCAGTCTAGAAATCGCCAAACAACTCTATGTTGAAAAACTAAACTAAAATCCTTTATCAGCAAAAAAAACCAAGCTCACAAGCTTGGTTTTTTTCTTATCTATTTTTAGTATCTAGAATAATGGTTACTGGGCCATCATTGACTAATCCCACCTGCATATCTGCTCCAAAGACTCCTGTCTCAACAGGAACTTCCTTAGCTAGTTCCTGGTTAAAAATCTTGATAGAAGGCCTCAGCCATATCTGGTTTAGCTGCACCTGTAAATGGCTGGACGATTGCCCTTTTTTTGGTATCTGCAAACAGAGTAAATTGAGAGATGGAGAGGATTTCTCCTTGGATATCCTTGACAGATAGGTTCATCTTCCCTTCGGCATCTGAAAAGATCCGCATATTGACCAGTTTTCTCACTGCATACTCCAAATCCTCTTGCTGGTCTTCAGGTCCAACACCCACTAAGAGCAAGAGCCCTGCTTGATTTGACCATGAACCTGCCCCTTCAATTGAGACCTGAGCTTCCTTGACGCGCTGAACGATAATTTCTCATAGAAATCCTTTCTGACTGTATCAACCAACTTAACCATTGGTCCGTTTGACTGAGTAGACTTCTGGTACACTCTTAATCTTATCAACTACCGTTGTCAACATTGAAAGGTTAGAAATTCCAAAGGATACATGGATATTGGCAAATTTCATATCCTTGGTCGGTTGGGCATTAACTGAAGAGATATTCTTAGTCGTGTTTGATAGGACTTGCAAGATATCATTCAAAAGACCAGAACGGTTGAGTCCATAGATGTCGATATGAGCCATATATTCCTTGCTTGAGAATTGGTCTTCCCACTCAACATCGAGTAGACGTTGCTCGTAGTTTTCCTGTGAACGAAGGTTCATACAGTCTACACGATGGATGGCAACACCACGACCTTTGGTAATATAACCAACAATATCATCACCTGGAACAGGGTTACAACATTTAGCAATCCGGACCAAGAGCCCAGAAGCACCTTGGATGACAACGCCACCTTCATGCTTCACCTTAAGCGTGTCCTTGTTCTCTACTTTGACTTCGCCACCCTTGACCAGTTCTTCTGCTTCTGCCTTGGCTTTGGCACGTTCTTCTTCACGACGTTCCTTCTCCGTCAAACGATTAAAGACAGTAATAGCTCCAATTTCTCCAAAACCAATCGCAGCAAAGAGAGCTTCTTCAGTCTTGTAGCTGGTTTTTTGAAGGACTTCATCCATGTGACGCTTGTCCATGAATTTATTGGCCACATAGCCGTTTTCTTGAAGCTGACTAATCAGCAATTTCACGACCTTTATTGATGGACAATTCTTTATCTTGGTTTTTAAAGAACTGACGAATTTTGTTACGGGCCTTGCTGGTCTTAACCATATTGAGCCAGTCGCGGCTTGGTCCAAATGAATTTGGATTGGTGATGATTTCAACCTGGTCACCCGTTTTCAGCTTGGTAGTCAAGGGTACCATACGGCCATTGACCTTGGCACCAGTTGCTTTTTCCCCAATCTTGGTATGAATCTCATAGGCAAAGTCAATCGGTCCCGAATCCTTTGGAAGAGAACGAACCGCCCCATCTGGAGTAAAGACATAAATCTCTTCTGCCAGATAGTTTTCTTTGACAGTATCTACAAATTCCTTGGCATCATCCGCCTGGTCTTGGAGCTCCATCATCTCCTTGATCCAGTTCATCCCAATGGCAGATTCCTTGCTATTAACTTGACCTTTCATTCCTTTTTTGTAGGCCCAGTGAGCCGCAACCCCGTACTCAGCAACCTCGTGCATTTCCTTGGTACGGATCTGGAACTCAATTGGTCCTTTTGGTCCATAAACAGTCGTATGGATAGACTGGTACCCATTGGCCTTACGATTAGCAATGTAGTCCTTGAAACGTCCTGGCATTGGTTTCCATAGCTCATGAACGTAACCCAACATGGCATAGACATCACTCTGAGTATCTAGGATACAGCGAATGGCAATCAGGTCATAGATTTCCTCAAAGCGTTTTTTCTTGTCCTGCATCTTACGATAGATAGAGTAGATATGCTTTGGACGACCATAGATTTTTCCTGTAAGATGGCGCTCAGACGAATATTCCTCAAGTTTTGTCACAACTTCATCGACCAAGGCTTCACGTTCTTGACGTTTTTCCTTCATCATGTGACTTATCTTGTAAAACTCAGTTGGATTGAGATAACGGAAGGATAGATCTTCTAGTTCCCATTTAACACTCGAAATCCCCAGACGGTGAGCAAGTGGTGCGTAGATTTCCATGGTTTCTCGGGAAATACGTTCCTGCTTGTCCTTACGAAGATGTGTGAGGGTACGCATATTGTGCAGGCGGTCAGAGAGTTTTACCAAGATAACGCGGATATCCTCTGACATAGCCATGAGCATCTTGCGGTGATTCTCAGCCAACTGCTCTTCGATAGACTTGTATTCAACCTTACCAAGCTTGGTAACACCGTCTACAATCACTCGAACATCATGACCAAATTCGCGCTCTAAGTCATCCAAAGTAGCATCTGTGTCTTCGACAACGTCATGCAAAAAACCACAGGCAACAGTGACAGCGTCTAGCTTGAGCTTGGCTAAAATACCTGCTACCTGAATAGGGTGGATGATGTAAGGCTCACCTGATTTACGATACTGCCCACTATGGCATTCTACAGCATAAACCAAGGCCTTGTGTACAAAAGCCACATCTTCTTTCGATAAATATTTTTGCGTTAAAGCGACAACTTCATCGCCTGAATAAATTACTTCTTTTGGCATGCATACTCTCCAGTTCTTCCTACCATTTTAACACTTTTTGGTCAATATGAAAACTAGAAAAGCCTATTCCGTAAGACTTTGCTGAACTCTAAAAAACACTACTAGAGAAACTCTAGTAGTGTTGGTTGATTCAAATCTATCTTAGTAAACTGTTCTTTCAGTTTCTACGTCGAAGAAGTGAGCTTTGTTCAAGTCAAATCCAAGTTCAACTGTTGCACCAGCTTGCAAGTAGTCACGTGCATCAACTTTAGCAACGAATTCATCTTTACCAACTTGGCAGTATAGGTGAGATTCTGAACCAAGCAATTCTGATACAGAGATAGTTGCTTTCACAACTGATTCTGGGAATGTTTCAAGGAAAGCAGGTTCTGCATTCACGTCTTCTGGACGGATACCGAAGATCAATTCTTTACCTTCGTAACCTTTTTCACGAAGAACTTTCAAAGCACCTTCTGGAACTTTCAAAGTAAATCCATCAGCAACAATGCGGTCACCGTTCAATTTAACGTTGATGAAGTTCATAGCTGGGCTTCCGATAAATCCTGCTACGAATTTGTTAACTGGGTTTTTGTAAACTTCTTGAGGAGTACCGATTTGTTCAACACGTCCGATAGTACCTGTACCAGCAGGGTTTTTAGTTGCTGACATGATAACGATACGGTCTGCAAGTGTCATCGCTTCTGTTTGGTCGTGAGTTACATAGATAGTTGTAGCTCCGATACGACGGTGAATTTTAGCGATTTCAGCACGCATTGATACACGAAGTTTCGCATCCAAGTTTGACAAAGGTTCGTCCATCAAGAATACTTTTGCATCACGGACAATGGCACGTCCCATGGCAACACGTTGACGTTGACCACCTGAAAGGTCAGCTGGTTTACGATCCAAGAACTCTTTCAAGCCAAGAATTTCAGCTGCTTCTTGTACACGTTTGTCGATATCATCTTTGCTGTATTTACGCAATTTCAAACCGAAAGCCATGTTATCGTATACAGTCATGTGTGGGTAAAGAGCGTAGTTTTGGAATACCATGGCAATGTCACGGTCTTTTGGAGCTACGTCGTTGACAACCACTCCATCGATAGATGCAGTACCTTCTGTGATGTCTTCAAGACCTGCAATCATACGGAGAGTAGTTGATTTACCACATCCTGAAGGTCCTACGAAAACGATAAATTCTTTGTCTTTGATGTCCAAGTTGAAGTCTTCAACTGAGTAGTGTTCGCTGTTTGGATATTTTTTGTAAATATTTTTAAGATTTAATTCTACCATTTCGGTGAACTCCTTTTAATTTTGATAGTTTTATTATAAATGAAAACGCTTTACATTTCTATGGCAAGGTGACCAAAAAAATAAAAAAGTTCTGTGCAACTTGCACAAAACTTTAAATAATATCTGGTAAAATCAACTGATAGCACAAGGTCAAGTCAGTCAATTCTTTCAACTGTAGCCCTGTCAATTCTTCCCATTTATCAATCTTGTATTGGAGAGAATTGCGGTGTAGATAGAGTTGCTGAGCTGTCTTAGTCAGGACTGCACTATTTTCCCATAATGAGAGAATGATTTCCTGAATCTGATCTTGATCCAAAATCATCTGGTGTAGATAATCTTTGATCAAACTGAGATCCACCATTTTTTCACCCATACTCCAAAGGTAGAGTTGAGAAAAAGTATGGAATCCTTGATGACCTTGACGCCACCAGTTTTTAAACAAGTCACGTTCTGCTTTGATGAGATCTGTCAAACTCTGATTTCCTGCTTGCGACCAGACCTGACCAAGCATAATAGACAGACGAACTCCAAAATCGTACTCTACAGCTTCCAAGGTATCTGTCAGGATTGAGCGAACAGAAGTGTATTTGTCCTGTTGGAGAACAAAAAGATAATCCTGAGCGCCAACCTGAAGAACTGTTTCACAATTAGGAAAGAGGGTTTTCATCATATCCAACCAAGAAGTCAGGTTTTCCTGTTGGTAATAGGAAAGGTGACAATAGACAACTTGTAGCTTTTTAAAGCTCTGTGGCGCTTGTCCCTTGCCCTCAATCAAATAGCTATACCAGGGATTTAAAGAGATAGTTTGTTCCTGCTGAGTTAAGAGAGCCACCAACTGTTTCTCACGTTCACTAAGTCCAGCTTCCTCTAGTAAAACCCACTGATTTGAGGATACTGGAAGCGTCAGATAGCCTTCCTTGTCGACTGGCTGGTCTACGATTTGAGCTTGTGGAAACCAATCTAGTAATTCTTTTACAATCATTTCCTAGCCCTCCACTTTTTGGATACACCAAGAAATCAAGGTTTCTAGGCGCTCCACATTTTCGGTCATATGAAGATAACCCATGACCGCTTCAAAACCTGTAGACATACGGTAGGTCACTACATCTGCGTTCTTTGCCTTGGTGTGACTATTGGTATTGCGACCACGTTTATAGATTTCTTCTTCTTTTTCCGTTAGGACTTGCTCCTCCAACATGAGGGAAATCAAGCGTGCCTGAGCCTTGGCTGATACATACTTAGTGGCCTCTTGATGGAGTTTATTGGGCTTGGTCATTCCTTTAAGAATGAGATGACGGCGAATATACATAGAATAAACTGCATCTCCTTCAAAGGCTAGCGCAATCCCGTTAATGAGATTGACATCAATCACGTGTCCACCTCACTCCATCCTTAGTATCAAGTAGTTTAATCCCTTGAGCAGCTAGTTGGTCACGGATTTGGTCAGCTGTCGCAAAGTCACGATTGGCACGCGCTTCTTGACGTTTTTGAATCAAGGCTTCAATCTCTTCATCCAAAACTTCCTCGACAAAGACCACTCCAAAGACTTCTAACATGGCTGCAAGAGTTTCCTTAACAGCTGCATCATAGTTGCCTGAGTTGATCCATTTAGCCATCTCAAAAAACAACTGTGATTCCATTAGCTGTATTGAAATCCTCATCCATAGCAGCTACAAACTTATCTTTAAAAGTCTGTAACTCTTGAGCATCTACAGTTCCAGTAAATGGTTGCTCATAGGTGTTCTTTAGATACTTGAGATTAGTCTCGGCATCGCGCACTGCTTTTTTTCTGTAAAGTTGATAGGCTTACGGTAGTGTTGAGTCGCAAAGAAGAAACGAAGCACTTGACCATCAATAGTTTCAAGGGCATCGTGTACTGTAATGAAGTTCCCCAAAGACTTGGACATCTTGACATTGTCAATGTTGACAAAAGCCATTGTGCATCCAGTAGTTGGCGAAGGTCTTACCTGTTTTGGCTTCTGACTGAGCAATTTCGTTGGTGTGGTGTGGAAACTCAAGGTCAGCACCACCACCGTGAATATCGATGGTATCTCCTAAAATCTCAGTTGACATGACTGAACACTCGATGTGCCAGCCTGGGACGACCTGGTCCCCATGGGCTATCCCAAGAAATCTCACCTGGTTTAGCAGCTTTCCAAAGGGCAAAGTCGACTGGATTTTCCTTGCGAGCCGTTTCCTCATCTGTGCGACCTGAAGCTCCCTAGCTCCAAGTCTTCCAAGGGTTTTATTAGCCAATTTAGCATAGTTGTGGGAATTTTTTTCACACGGAAATAGACATCGCCTTGGCTCTCGTAGGCATAGCCTTTTTCGATCAAGTCAGCGACAAACCGGATGATATCATCCATAAACTCGACCACACGAGGGTGGCGGGTTGCAGGTTTCACGCCAAGAGCCGTTACATCCTCACGAAAGGCAGCGATATACTTATCCGCTACTTCCTGAGGTGTGATACCTTCTTCCTTGGCACGATTGATAATCTTGTCATCCACATCCGTAAAGTTGGAAATGTAGGCAACTTCGTAACCACGATATTCAAAATAGCGACGAATAGTATCAAAAGCCACTGTTGAACGGGCATTCCCTACGTGGATATAGTTGTAAACTGTCGGCCCACAGACATACATCTTGACCTTGCCGTCCTCGATTGGGACAAATTCTCGCAAATCACGAGACATGGTGTCATAGATTTTAATCACTCACTGACTCCTTTCTGTGTCTTACAATAAGCTTACAAACCAGACGACCTGTGACTGGCTTCTCTCGCTTGCTCGAGTTTATTGACGTAGTATTCTCGTTTTTCTTCGACTTCATTGATGGTTGGTTCATCCTTTTGCCCATGCACTCTGACAATCTTGGCTGGAATACCGACAACCGTCACATCACTAGGAACATCTGCCACGACGACTGCAGCAGCACCGACTTTAGCATTTTCACCGATTTCTACAGGTCCAATGACTTGGGCATGAGCTGATATGAGCGCCCTTTGCGAACAGTCGGATGGCGTTTACCAACATCCTTACCTGTACCCACCGAGAGTGACACCATGGTAGAGAAGGACACCCTTTTCTCAACAATTGCCGTCTCCCCAATCACCAGACCCTGCCCCGTGGTCAATAAAGACACCAGAGTCAATCTGAGCTCCTGGGTGGATCTCAATCTGAGTCCAAAAACGCCAAAACTGGCTATGCATACGAGCTAAAAGCTTAAAGCCATGTTTCCAGAGAAAATGAGAGAGACGGTGGGCAGCCAAGGCTTTGACACCAGGATAGGTCAAAAGGACCTCCAAAGTGGTGCGAGCCGCTGGATCATTTTCTTTTACGATATCAATGGTTTCACGCCACCATCCCATACATTTCTCCTTTCTTATTCTGAGTCTTTTGGTGTTTCTGTAGTTTCTTTCTTAGGTTTGTGGTCCTTGTGGTGGTGACGAGGACGATCGCCATGACGATGACCTTTATCCCCTTTTTCTTCTGAACGTTCAGGTTTTGGCGGACGTGGCAAGAGTGCCTTCATAGAAGCATCTACACGACCTTTTTCATCGATCTTAATAACCTTCACATCTACAAAATCACCAATTTGAACTAAATCTTCTACATTATTAGTACGAGTCCAAGCCATTTCAGAGATGTGAACGAGGGCATCAGTCTTGTCAAAGAGGTTGACAAAGGCACCGAATTTCTCGATACGCACCACTTTGGCATGGTAGACTTCGTCCACTTTTGCTTCACGAACCAAACCAGCAATGATTTCTTTAGCACGGTTGATGGCATCTTGGTCGCTAGAGTAGATAGATACGTTACCTTCTTCGTCGATATCAATCTTAACGCCTGTTTCAGCGATAATCTTATCGATGGTTTCTCCACCCTTACCGATGACAATCTTAATCTTGTCCACATCAATCTTGATAGTATCAATTTTCGGAGCAGTTGGAGCCAATTCTGGACGAACTTCTGGAATCGTTGCTTCAATCACGTCAAGGATTTCAAAACGAGCTTTCTTGGCTTGGGCAAGAGCTTCAGTCAAGATTTCTGCAGTGATTCCTTGGATCTTGATATCCATTTGAAGGGCTGTAATCCCGTCACGAGTACCTGCAACCTTGAAGTCCATGTCTCCAAAGTGGTCTTCCAAACCTTGGATATCTGTCAATACTGTGTAGTTGTTTCCATCTGAGATGAGACCCATGGCAATACCTGCTACTGGAGCCTTGATTGGCACACCACCAGCCATAAGGGCAAGTGTTCCCGCACAGATAGATGCTTGGGATGAAGAACCGTTTGATTCCAAGACTTCAGCTACCAAACGGATCGCATATGGGAATTCTTCCAAGCTTGGCAATACTTGAGCAAGTGCACGCTCACCAAGAGCACCGTGACCAATTTCACGACGACCAGGTGCACCGTAACGTCCAGTTTCCCCTACAGAGTATTGTGGGAAGTTATAGTGGTGCATAAAGCGTTTCTTGTACTCTGGATCCAAAGCCATCGATGATTTGGGTTTCACCCATTGGTGCCAAAGTCAAGATAGAAAGAGCTTGAGTTTGTCCACGAGTGAAGAGACCTGAACCGTGTACACGAGGAAGGTAGTCAACTTGCGCATCCAAAGGACGGATTTTCATCGACCTTACGGCCGTCAGGACGAACCTTGTCTTCTGTGATCAAACGGCGCACTTCTGCGTGTTCCATTTGTTCCAAGATTTCAGCCACATCACGCATGATACGGTCAAATTCTTCGTGGTCTGCATATTTTTCTTCGTAAACTGCTGTGACTTGATCTTTCACTGCTTGAGTTGCAGCTTCACGCGCCAATTTTTCTTCAACTTGAACAGCTTTTTGAAGGTCGCTGTTGTAGGCTGCGATGATTTCAGCTTGCAAGTCAGCATCCACATGAAGCAATTCTACTTCTGCTTTTTCTTTACCGACTGCCGCAACGATTTCTTCTTGGAAGGCAATCAATTCTTTAACAGCTTCGTGTCCTTTGAGAAGAGCTTCCAACATGATTTCTTCTGACAATTCTTTGGCACCAGACTCTACCATGTTGATAGCATGCTTAGTACCAGCTACTGTCAATTCAAGAAGCGATTGCTCTGCTTGTTCTTGAGTTGGGTTGATGATGATTTCTCCATCAACATAACCTACTTGTACCCCAGCGATTGGTCCGTCAAATGGAATATCTGAGATAGAAAGTGCCAATGATGAACCAAACATGGCTGCCATTGGTGCAGATGCATTTTCATCGTAAGAAAGGACAGTGTTGATGACTTGCACTTCATTACGGAAACCTTCCGCAAACATTGGACGGATTGGACGGTCAATCAAACGCGCTGTCAAGGTCGCATCTGTTGAAGGACGTCCTTCACGTTTCATAAAGCCACCAGGAAATTTCCCAGCCGCATACATTTTTTCTTCGTAGTTGACTTGAAGTGGGAAGAAATCCCCAGTTGCCATCTTCTTAGACATAACGGCAGCAGTCAAGACAGTTGACTCACCATAACGCACGACAACAGAGCCATTTGCTTGCTTAGCAACCTGACCAGTCTCTACGATCAACTCACGACCCGCAAAGAGTCGTTTGAAACACTTGTTTTGTCATTGTAATCCCCTTTGGATTGATAAAATTATACGCCTTGCCTACAAAAGATCAAGATACTAAGGGCCGTCAAAAGCCAAAGTGAAAAAAATAGGAAATTGGCGAAGTCTTCGATGAAGATCAAGACAGTTTATCTTTTTTTCACACGGCTTTTCGGCCGGGTTCAATTCATCAAGATACAAATCATTAGAAAGGATTGATGCTAAAGCATCTAAGCCTTTCAGTTTGAATGCATTGTATTATCTTTTATACCCTCATCTTTGTATCAAGTACGTACAGAGTCTATTTTATCATATTTTTTTCTTAAAAAAAGTACGGTCTTTTTCTATCAAAAAGGAACCATTCCTCTATGAAAAGAAGAATGGTTTGCTTTTTGTTTATTTTTAAGATTGGTGATTGAACAAGGCATGAGTTGCTTGATGGATGTACTGAGCAGTGTCTGCATTGTTCATGGTGTAGAGATGTACACCCTGCTACATCTTGCGTTACCAAGTCCACGATTTGGTCCACAGCATAGGCAAGTCCTGCTGCTCTGAGTGACTCAGGGTCATTCTCATACTTGTCCAAGATAGCCTTAAACTTACGTGGGAGATGGATGTTCTCACAAGTCTTCAAGAGACGAAGCGCTTGGTTACGATTCAGGATTGGCATAATTCCAGCATGGATAGGAACATCAATCCCTGCCAAGGTACATTTATCTTGGAAATCGTAAAAACGCTCATTGTCAAAGAAAAGCTGAGTGACAAGGCTTGAACAGCCTGCATCTACTTTTTTCTTAAGATTTTGAATGTCTGAGATTTGGTTTGGCGAATCAGGATGCCCTTCTGGGATAACAAGCTCCAATAATCTCAAAGTGTGGCGCCTGTTCCTTGATAAACTCAATCAAGTCTGTGGCGTAACGAAAATCTTTTTGTGGCTCCACATCAGGAATGATATCTCCACGAAGAGCCAAGATTTTCTGAACCCCAACCTTATCCAAATCTGCAATAGTCTCAGCTACCTTATCCTTAGTCAAATAGATAGCTGGCAAGTGAGCAATGGTCGGAATCTCCAAGTCATTTTGGATATAGTCAGCCAAACGAACCGTCGTCTCTTTGATATTAAATTTATTATTGCTGGCAGTCACACTGATGAAGTGGGGAGCCAAGCCCTGCATGTCTTTCAGAGCTGCAATAATTTTGTCATTGCCTACTGCTGGGTTTGGAGGGAAAACTTCAAATGAGAGTGACGGTGTTTGACGCGACATATGTAATAACCTTTTTCTAGTTGATTTCTTACTGATCAACCGTGTATGGAGAACTGTCTTTTCTTACAATTTCTCACGCGCAGCTTTGGCAGCTTCTACAAGGCGGATCAAGCTTTCTTTCGTTTCTGGAATACCACGTGTTTTCAAACCACAGTCAGGGTTGATCCAAACTTTTCTGCTTGGTACTTTCGCAAGGATTGCTTCGATTGTGTGGTCGATTTCGCCTTCGTTAGGCACACGAGGTGAGTGGATATCGTAAACCCCAGGTCCAACTTCTGTCTGGAAGTTTTGAGCTTTGAGTTCATCCAAGATTTCAAGGTTTGAACGGCTAGCTTCAAATGAGATAACATCCGCATCCATGTTGTCGATAGCTTTGATGATATCTGTAAATTCTGAGTAACACATGTGAGTGTGGATTTGAGTATCTGGCGCTACTGTTGAGTGTACCAAGCGGAAGGCTGGAATAGCCCAGTCAAGGTAGTCTTCGTACCAGTCGCTACGACGGAGTGGCAATTTTTCACGAAGAGCAGCCTCGTCGATTTGGATGATTTTCACACCTGCAGCTTCAAGGTCAAGAACTTCATCCTTGATTGCAAGAGCGATTTGAAGAGTAGAATCCTTGATAGAGAGGTCTTCACGTGGGAATGACCAGTTAAGGATTGTAACAGGTCCAGTCAACATACCTTTAACAGGTTTGTCAGTACGGCTTTGTGCGTAGCTAGACCATTTCACAGTGATAGGGTTGAGACGAGTGACATCACCCCAGATGATTGGTGGTTTAACCCCACGCATACCGTATGATTGTACCCAACCATTCTTAGAGAGAGGTAACCTGACAAGTTTTTGACCGAAGTACTCAACCATGTCATTACGCTCGAATTCACCGTGTACAAGCACGTCAAATCCAACTTCTTCTTGCCATTTAATCCATTCGTCGATTTGCTCTGCTAAGAACTTGTCATAGTCTTCTGCTGACAACTCACCCTTACGGAAGGCCAAACGTTTCGCACTGAACTTCCTTAGTTTGAGGGAATGAACCGATTGTTGTTGTTGGAAGAGCTGGAAGTTTGAATGCTTCTTCTTGGATAGCTTCACGTTCTGCAAAGGCTGGCAAACGAGTGTAGTCTGCGTCAGTCAATCCAGCGATACGTGCACGAAGTTCAGCATTTTCACCAACACGTTCAGTCGCAAAGAGTTCTTTGTTAGCTGCAAGAGCTTCTGCACCTTGACCGTTGCGGATAGCATCCAAGTCACGGATCTCATCCAATTTTTTTCAACTGCAAATGCAAAGTGGTTCAAGATAGCTGGTTCAAATTCTTCATTAGCAGTTGTAAATGGTACATGAAGAAGTGAGCATGAGCTAGTCAAAACGATGTTTTCAGCTGGGATTTGCTCAAGAATCGCCAAGCTCTTTTCGTAGTTGTTGCGCCAGATGTTTTTACCATTGACAATACCTGCATAGAGAGTCTTGTCAGCTGGGAAGCCACCTTTAACGAGTTCAAGAGTTTTCTTACCTTCAACGAAAGTCAAGACCGATTGCATCTACTGGCAATTTCACAAGGTCAGCGTAAACGTCACGAACGTCACCGAAGTAAGTTTGAAGCAAGACTTCAAGACCTTTTTTTATCAGCCAAAGAGTTTGTTGTAGATGTTCAAGAAGAGGGCTTTTTCTTCAGCTGTCAAGTCTTTGACAAGGGCAGCTTCGTCCAGTTGGATACGAGTCGCACCAAGTTCAGCTAATTTTGCAAAAACTTCTTGGTAAGCAGCTACAAAGCTATCTACGAAGTCTTCTGCTTTCACACCTTCTTCAAAGTCTGACAATTGAAGGAAACGTGAATGGACCTACAAGGACAGGACGAGTGTTGAGACCAAGTTCTTTAGCTTCTTGGAACTCATCGAAAATCTTGTGACCAGCCAATTTTACTTGAGTGTCTTTTTCAAATTTAGGAACGATGTAGTGGTAGTTAGTGTTGAACCATTTCTTCATCGGAAGGGCACGAACATCCCCTTTTTCTCCTTGGTAACCACGTCCCAAAGCAAAGTAGCGTTCAAGATCAGACAATTCCAAGTTTTGTACTGATGCAGGAACTACGTTGAAAAGGAAAGCAGCATCTAGGAAGTTGTCATAGTGAGAAAAGTCATTTGATGGGATTTCAGTGATGCCTTTTTCTTTGACGATGTTCCAGTGTTTTGCACGCAATTCTTTAGCAGCAGCCAAGAGTTCTTCTTCTGAGATTTCTTTTCTAAAGTATTTTTCAGTTGTAAATTTTAATTCGCGGAATTCACCCAAACGAGGGAAACCGATAATTGTAGTTGACATGTTTTGTCCTCCAAAAATTGTTGTTGAAACTATCTTAACAGAAAAGAAATCATCTGTATAATTGTAAAAAATTAGGCTTTGATATAGTTTGAAACTATATCGTTATTTGAAAAGTACAAAAAAAGATTTGGAGAAGATTCCCCAAATCCTTTGATAGATAAAGATTGAGTAACTTTCAAGGTTGCTATGTTCTTCAGTCAAAAATGATAGTGAATTGAAAGCTACCTATGGCTTGTTATTAGAAAAGACTATAGGTCAATCCCCTTGTCACGGAGATTAGCCAGACACTCCTCATAGTAGGCATGGTCATGCTCACTATAGATAGGACTTTTCAGTTTTTCCTCTGCTAAGTCTTGATAAGGAGGGCAGGTCTTGCCCTCGGTAGTTCTTGTCCAGCCACTCTGGACTGACATTGTAACCACGGTCAGCCATCTCCTCCATGATCAAGTCGATGATAGGCATAGAGACGATAGGGCGAGTGGGTAAAGACATAGTCCACCGTCGCATGCTTTCTGCCCCAGCCATTACCACGCAGGGCGCAACACTCTCGATGTTGCCCCAAGAGCTGAGGACGGGGAAGTTGTGAAATCAAAGCCTCATGCCAAAGTCTCATGGGAGTCTCCTTCCAGCAAGGTAGAATGTTGCAGATATGCATTTGGGTATCGTTCAAGCAAATCTCTCGTCTGAGCAATCAAGTCTTCTTTGGTGGCATGACCAAAGCGATAGCGATCCAGTAAAAAGCATATAGTCCTTTTACGCTCATCAAGGCTAGCTTGCTTTTTTTAAAAATAGCCCCAAATATGCTGGAAAAGCATTGCAAACCCTGACCCCTGTGTTCTGGAATCTGGCAGGCACGGTCAATCATCTCTTGAACCTGACTCACCTCCACCACTTCTTGCTTAAGATACTGGCGAATGTCCTTGTAAATATTGCTGGAATGGCTCAAAACAAGGTATTTATTTTCCGCCCAGAGTTGCTGACAAAGGGCACGTTGGTTGTTATTTTCCATATTTCTCCTAACTTTCTACTAGTTCCCAGGAAATACGGAAACAAAGTTATATTTTTTTAGAAACGAGCGAATAGTGAGCGAATAGATTTTTGATGAATCTCACTTTCACTTTGTTAAATACCAGAGTAGATTTCAACCAATAATTGAATCTGATGTAAAAACTTCTTGTTTCTTACGTTCACGAGCTCCTTGTCTACGAGAAGTCGGTGGAATAATCGAATCCAAGTCAGCTCCACTATTCTCAGCATAACCACGTTGAATAGATCGATCAATGAATAATTGATAATCTTTTACAAGATTTTCAGATTCTGCTAATTCACGAATAGCGACTGCTTTACGTTCTTTACCATAAGCATAAAAAGCGTTGATAATCTCATCATGGTCTTTCAGACTCGCTAAATCAGTATCATTGATAAAGCCAATCACTAACTCTTCCTTAGCACGAATATCAATACTTGAGCGAATGACACGGCTAACTTCAGCTTTCATTGCTTCTTTAGACTCAGAGTTCTTCGATTTTTCAACAATTAAAAGCAAGGATATAATCTAGATTAATCTCATCCGTTTTTAAGAGTTCAATCTCAAATTCAATATCTGAAAGGTCAACACCTAGATCTTTCGTTCTTTCATAGTTTTTTTAAGGTTTAAGAATTCATCTCGAATTTCCACGTAAAGAGCTTCTTAAATCTTGGAGATAACCTTCAGAGATAGACTTTTCGATTTCCTGAAATTCATCATAATTTCGAAGAACGTTATCTAGCTTCAGAAACTCACCAAATAATTTAACAAATTCTTTTTATCATGTTCTGTTTCAATTTCTTGTGGATTAGGGAATCTTTCCAGAATTTCTTGGCAGACTTCTGTATAACCTTTGACCTTAATACCCGTTACCTGATCCACGAAACCGTCCATGTATTCGCTAAAACTTTTTTTCTAAGATAATATCAAGCTTATTGGTATCCCCAAAAAGTTTTTAATGGCTTCTTGTGTAGCCTTTTTCTAAATCACGGAAACAAACGATATTCCCAAAAGGTTTAACCTTGTTAAAAAATTCGATTAGTTCTAGAAAAACGCCTGAATCAAACCATGATAACGTAGATTTTTTTATCGACAAAAAGAGTATTCATGGTTGGAGCATCAAATCCTGTCAAGAACATACCCACTACAATCAGCAGATCCACTTCCTTGGATTTAACTCGTTTAGAAAGGTCACGATAGTAATTTTGAAACTCTTTCCCATCAGTCGAAAAAGTTGGTCTTGAACATTTGATTATAGTCGTAGATTGCCTTAGAAAGGAACTCTTTAGATGAAAGAGGCATGGCTGTATCTTGCGGTTCGAGCTCTTCATCTTGAATTTCCCCATAAGCTGACTGTTCTTCATTTGGTGCGAAGCTAAAGATGGTTGCAACTTTCAAGCGTTTAGCTTCTGGAAAAGTTGCTTTGTTGTCGCTGGAGTTCATCATAGTATAACTTAGCAGCTTCAATACTTTTGTACAGCCAGCATGGCATTAAATCCAAACAGTTGTTTTTGCTTATGAGTATAATGTTGATTTCGATGCGTTTTGTCATTATAAACTCTCAACAGGTACTCTGTGATGGTTACTATCCGTTCTGGATGCAAAAGGAGTTCCTTCTCCATCTTTTTGAGTTTCTTCTCATCAAGCTCTTGACCAACTGCTTTTTTTCTGCTTCTCTATATTTATTGATTTCAGGCTTGATATAGTTATAGTCAACCTTGAACTTCAATACTTTTTTTATCTCGAATAGCATCAGTGATAACGTAATTATGAAGTTGTTCTCCAAAAACTTCCTGAGTCGTTTCACCCGTTAAGCTATTTTCTGGGAAAATCGGTGTTCCTGTAAATCCATACAAAGCATACTGTTTAAAGGCCTTCTTAATCCGCTTCTGCGCCTTCCCAAACTGCGAACGATGACACTCATCAAAAATCAAGACACATTTCTTAGCATAGACTTCGTGATTTGGATTAGCTGTGATAAACTTGTTTAACTTTTTGAATAGTTGTGACAATGATTCGATCATCATTTTCTTCGATACTTCGTTGGAGTTCTTTGGTATTGTTGCTACCATTGACTGAATTTGGCTGGAATTTTTGATACTCCTTCATGGTCTGATAGTCAAGGTCTTTTCTATCAACCACAAAAATCACTTTGTCAATGTAGTCCAACTCTGTTGCCAAGCGCGCAGTCTTAAAGCTGGTCAAAGTTTTTTTCCTGACCCCGTTGTATGCCAGATATAGCCACAGGCATTGATTGTACCGAAATTCTTCATTTCATTTGTGGAATGAATCTTTCGCAAAAATACTCTCTGTTGCAGCTATCTGATATGGGCGCATGATGAGTAAGGTATTATCAGCATCAAAGACACAATACTTGGTCAATACTTCCAAGAGGACTCGTTTACTCAAGAAAGTAACAGTAAAGTCCTCCAGGTCGTGAATCGTTTTATTTTTCGGTCTGCCCATTCACAGGTGAATTCATAATGGTTTTTTATTTTGAGCTGTCGTATTTTGCAAAGTAGCGCGTATAAGTCCCATTAGAAATAACAAAAATCTGAATGTACTTGTATAAGGAATTTTCACTATTGAAACTTTCCTTACTATATCTATGGATCTGTTCAAAAGCTTCTTTAAGACTAACTCCTCGTCTCTTCAATTCAATCTGAACTAAAGGAAGGCCATTTACCAATATAGTGACATCATAACGATTGGTATGGCTACCCACTAGGGTTACTTGGTTGATGACCCTGCATGCTATTGTTATGAATATTCTTCTTGTCAATGATAAAAAAATATTTTTTTATTCGTCCATCGTCAAAGACAAAGTCATAGATATAATTTTCTTGAATTTTTTTCGAGTTTTTCAACTAATCCTTCATTGGGGCAGTCTAAATACTCTACTACAAAGCGATCCCACTCAGCATCCGAAAAAAGTCACCTTATTGAGTTTTTTTCAATTTGCACCTTGGCATTTGCTAAGAGCTCTTCAGGCGTATGAATATTTAAGCGTTCATAGTTGAGATGATTCACCAAATCAGAAATCAACTGATTTTTCCAAATCAGCCTCTGACTGATATTCTCTATCCGTGCGATACTCTGGTTGATACTCAGCCAAGAGAATCCCTTCATTTGTTTCCCGCAATTACTTCATGTATTTTTTTGAATAGTCAACCATTTTCATTTTTCCTCTTTTTGGTTAAATTTATATTTTATCTCAAAACTATTGAATAATTCTATTAAGGTATTTTTTTCTCGTTCTTGCAATCCTCTAAACTCTAAGTCCGATTGACGATTATGAGTAAATAAATCAATCCTTTGAGCATATGGTTCAATATTTTCTTTGGTAATCTCCTCACCAACTACCTCTAATCCTAATAAAACCTCCTCCCATCTACCATAACCTAAAAATGTAGCTGTTTTTCTAACAGATTTCTAAACAAGGCAAAATGAAATTTTTCTACTCGTCCATTGTCTACAGCTTTTACGTAATTCTTCTCTTACCTTTAGATGATAACCAAACGGAGAATCCTTCTCAACATCAGTCAAGATATATTTTATTTCATCATTGTTTTTCAATCTCTTTTTTTCATTACATAGAAGCAGGTTTTCTTAATTCTTCTTTCAAATCTGATTTCATTATATAATACATTGTAGAAAAGTGGTTGGTGAGTAGAAAGTATAAACTTTAAATCTGTATTTCCAGATTTTGCAATGACATCCTTTAAAAAATTGCGGAATTAATGATGTTGTTATCATCTAATGAGGAAATTGGATCGTCTATATAAATATAATTAAGGTTTTGAAAGTCAGAGTCAATTTCTGAGTCGCTCAATTCTTCAATAATAAGTTCTAAGAGGTAATGAATATAGACCAAACAAAAATTCTTTCCTCTCCCTAGAAATTTTGACCGTTTCACCCTCTACAGTAAAAACGAATGCTTTTTGAAATTACTTTTTATTCTTGGTAAACGTTGTCCCCAATAATATCAATAACTGGATTACCAAATTCATCAACAACCTGCTCTTCAATATCCTCAAAAATAGGAGTTATTAAGCCTCCGACATATTTCTGAAAAATTTATAATAACTTGATCAAATTGTTGTTGGTTTTCCAAAAATTACCAAAATAGGTACGTTTATCATATTTAAGATAACGATTTTTCATCATTTTCTAAATCATTTTCCCAAGTAAAAAAGATCTTCTGTAAAGGCATTAAAAATAAAAGTATTTTCTTTACTTTTGACTCTTTCTCTTTTTCCGAAATATTTAATTTATCCTTTAAAAATTGTAGATAGCCTTGTTTTCCTGTAGCATTAAAAAGCATAAATTAAATACACCTTCTTATCACTTGAAATCAGATCATCTGCAACATCTTCCAATGTATTAAATACCTTATCATCCGCCATTATTCATTTTTTCCTTATTCATTAAAAATAGAGTAATTGTTCTCGCAGTATTCATACTGTTTCTGTCTTAGTTCAATTTCCTTTTGGAAGACCTTCAGAAAGAGAGTTGGTTAAGGTGTTAAAATTATCAAGAATGGAGACGATTCTTTCTTGTTCAGTAAGGGACGGTAAGATAATCTTAATTTTTGCAAGATTTTTAGGGTAAAGTTCAATTACTTTTGTACCAAGTACTCTTTTTCTTTTTGAATTTGGAAAAAATCTAGTTCTAAAAAGATAGGCTAAAAAAATTTAGTATTTTTGCTCAGTTCTGATTATACATGAATGCCCACCTATACAAACTTCCTCTTTCCCTAACCAAACCAAAGATTTACCAACATCCTCAACATTTTTCAGACGTCGTCGCAACAATCAAATCACCAGTTTTAGCTTTTTTTAAGTTTTCTTGCTAACTCTGAATTTATAAATGATTTTTGTTCTCTCAGTCTCAATTCCATAATATGTATATATCTGTCCATAATGAATGCACGGAACACCGACATCCTGGAAATCTTTCTTCTGTAGCCCATTACCTCGAATAATATCTCCCAAAGCTCCCAACTCCACTCGGATTGGACCGAATACCCACTGTAAAAGCTTGATAATAGTGGAGTTGTCCCACTCCTCTACTCTACTCTACTCTCAGTGTACTCGCCTTCGGCGACAGATATCAAGAGTTTATCTCGAAAATATTCGTACTGTTTTTGACGTAGTTCAATCTCTTTGGGGTAGTCCAATATTTAAGTCGTTACAAACCGTATCAAAGTTGTCTAGAACATGAACAATACGAGATTGGATTTCAAGAGATGGGTATGGAATCTTAATGTTATTTAAATTTTGTTGATTTAACTTTGGTTTGCGCTGCTCCACTAATATACGGTGATAAATCTAGATAATTTAAATAATAGTTAACAAACTTTTGATTAATAATGTTGTCAAATTTTTAATACATGAGCATGATTATTTACCCATGTTTTTACCTGAAATGGAAAAATGCAATAGGTGTTTTACGAACAACTAAATTTGCTCCATCCTCTGATATCAAAAAGATAGTCTCCATCAAATATAAAACTATCAACATAATCTACTATTCCAGAAGCGCCATAATATGGATAAATACCTAAACTACGCCCTCCTTTTGCAACTGGCTTTCTCATGTTATCTAAATTTTCCGCTATTTCCCCTAGCGTCTTCCACTCAACCTGATATACTTCATCTTCAAATGATAAGAGTTTATCTCTATAAAAAGAATATTGCTTTTTACGTGAGGTCAATTCTGAGGTCAATTCTGTAACATAATCAGTGAATTTGTCAAGTATTTGCACGATTTTTCTTGAATTTCTTCACTTTGAGGAATTGGTATAAGAGTAGTTCTTGCTTTACTCCAATGTCTTTTATAACTTCCTTCTTTCTTATAAAAATTACAAAAGCAATAGTATATATATTTTGCTTTTATGCCACTCTTAGGTTTCAAAATTTTTAAACCATCAGCTCCTTGAACAAAAAGCGAAATCTATATATTTTACATGCTCTGAGTGATCCCCAAAAAATAATATATTCATCCTTTTTCAGATATTTTCCATAATCTGAAAAACCTGCAATGAATTGTTCCCCTTGATCAACAATTGGTATTTCCCTGATACTTGATACTCCTTTTTAGTTAATTTTACTGGACTTGTAACAGTATCCGTCACTTCCCCAACTCTTTCCACTCAACGGGACAGTTTTGGATTTCTTCTAGGATGTTCATGATTTACCTCCTAGTTCCTCTACAATCTTATCTATCTCTGCACGTAAGTAATCAATCTTTGCAACAGTCTCAGTGATTTCTTGATTGAGTTCATCAATATCAATCTTCTCACGTGTATCTTCTTGTTCAACATAGGTTGAGACAGAAAGATTATAATCCTGCTCTGAACCAATCACTTCATTATCAACAAGAGCTGCTTTATAGTCAACACTTTGATAATTAGTGAATAACTCAACGATATGGTCGATATTGTCATCCGTCAAGACATTGTTATTGGTCTCTTTTTTGAACTCCTTGCTCGCATCGATAAAAAGTGTTTTATTTTCTAGTTTATTCTTCGCCAACACTAAAATCGTGGTTGCGATAGAGGTTCCAAAGAAGAGATTATCAGGCAGAGCAATCACTGCTTCAACAAAGTTGTTATCTACTAGATACTGACGAATGGTCTTCTCAGCACCTCCTCGATAAAAAATGCCTGGGAAACATACAATGGCTGCTCGACCTCTGTTAGACAAGTGGTTGAGACTATGCATGATAAAGGCAAAGTCAGCTTTTGACTTAGGAGCTAGTTTACCAGCTGGTGCAAAACGGTCATCGTTGATAAGAGTTGGGTCTCCATCTCCCACCCACTTGACTGAGTATGGAGGGTTAGAAACGATAGCATCAAATGGCTTTTCTTCTAAATGCTGAGGATTTAAAAGGGTGTCCCCTCGCTTAATGTCAAAGTTATTGTAATTGATATTATGTAAGAACATATTCATACGAGCCAAGTTATAGTTGGTCATATTGATTTCTTGACCGAAAAATCCATCTTCTAGAATATGGTCTTCGTATTGCTTTTTTCATCTGAAGCAAGAGTGAACCCGAGCCACATGTTGGGTCATAAACCTTGTTGATTTTTGTCCTTACCAACCATTACCAAACGAGCCAGCAATTTAGACACTGTCTGAGGTGTGAAAAAATTCACCACCACTTTTACCAGCATTGCTCGCATGAGTTGGAAATCAAGAACTCATAGGCATCCCCAAAGCATCAATGTCATTTTCCTCAAAGTTGCCAAAGTTAATACTATTGATACCATTTAGAATGTCAGAAAGTCGTTTATTTTTTTCTGGAACAGTTCCACCAAGGATGTTGCTTCGTGTGTCCAAGTTATCAAATAAGCCTTTGATATCATCCTCTGACTTGAATCCAATCACCGATTTTTCAATGTCTTGGAAAATATTGGCTAAATCTTCGTTTAAATTTTCATTTTGTGACGCATTCTTGACGACATTTTTCAAATAATTGACTTGGAAGAATAAAGAAACCTTTATCCTCAACTGTCCCTGGTTTGAAAATCTTGCTCAGCTTCTTGGTCACTCAATTCAGCATAACTGAATTCTAAATCGCCAGCCTCATGTTCAGCGTGATCAAAATAGTCTGCCATATGCTCAGAAATAAAGCGATAGAATAAAAATTCCCAATATGTATTGCTTGAAATCCCAACCGTCTACAGCCCCACGAACATCGTCCGCAATCGCCCATATTTTACGGTGAAGCTCCTTACGCTCTGCACTTTCTTTATTTGCCATTTTTACTTCCCTTAATTAATGTATTATCCTTTTCTATTTTATCATATTTTAGACAGTAAAAAAACAATCGAACTAAGAAAAACCACTCGACATGAATAGATCGAGTGGGGTACTAAATTTTTAAAAAATTTTACTATTGTTTTCTAAAAATTTAATTACTTTTTGACTTTATTAAGGAATCAGGACCTCTTTCATACCATCCTTATCATCACTCTTTACAAATACAACATTCTGTGTCCCTGTTAATTCTATCAGTTTTTTTCTTTGCCAAGGATGATTGCGAGATTCTTAATAATTGAACGTTTAGCTTGCTCATCAAAAATAAGTGAAAAATAAATCGATAAGGATACTCACCTATCTTTGCTAATTCAAAACATTTTTGAAATATCTCTTTATCTAAAGGATCTACTGAATGGCCAAAAATAATTATATTTTTAGCCGCTTTATGTTCGTGACGGAAACTGTTTTCTGTACCCGGCACATGTAAATATTCAACAAAATAGCTTGAGAAAAAACATCTCAAATTTATTGCTTGTTTCTTTAACAACTCTTTGATAATATTTCTGGTATGGAATCAAATCACTATTAACATCATTTCCCTTATCCTCAATTCCAAAGACTATAGTATTGATTTGACTGAAAGTTCTATCTAAATCAATTCAGCCATGTATAAAAATGAGTTCTTTCTTCAACAGTTTCAAATAAATAAGCTGACGTGTTGGTATAATTAAAGTTTAAAAACATAGGTATGTGATAAATTAGGTACTGCATCTAAAGCTGTTGGTCTTGCTTCAATTCCTCGAATCTCAAAAATCTATATAATCTAAATACGACAGATAGATTTCTAGTAGTTCAATTAGTAAATCAAGTTGCCGGATAAATTCATTATTTAATTTATCCAATGCAACTTCTCTTTCTAAAGAACTCCAGCCTTTTTCCATGAAATAGTGAAAAAAACAAATCTGAAATATATAATTTTTGACCTATAATTTTTCTTGTAATAATTTCTCCTCCAGTAACCCAGTTTGTCCTGTAGTAGTAACTTTGAATAGTAAATCATTATTCTCCTTATAATACATTATCGCATCTGCTAGTTGTGAAATCATAATTTCAAGGTTAGACCAATTTTCTCCAAGTCTATCTCTATTTTCATTAATAAATTTCAAATACAAATTATCTTTGTATTTATCAATCCTATATTTTTTTAACTTTTAGAAACTCTATCAATTTCTTATCGCGATTAGAAAAATAATTGTTTTTTTCAAAACTCAATAAAATCGGTATACTTCGTTTTTCGCCCCATTGCAATATCAAATCCATTGCCTAAAAATTAGAATTGTCTCTGTCATAATTATTTCCTTTTTCTTTATATAAATAGTCTTCCCCCTACTTCAACGCACTCTTAACCTTCTTTTTTTAGTGATGATGCGGTCGTTTTTGTTGGCTAGGATTTGAGTCGGGCTTCGAGCAGGATTTTTTCGACCTACTTCGTTGCGGGTGTAGACGAGTTGGTAGTTGCCCAAATGTGGTGCGACGGCATCTAGGGAAGAGTTGGGCATTTTTCCTTGCGTTTTTCAAAGAGGCTTGGAACTACGAAATACTTGGACTGACCTGCTGGTGCTTTTGAGCGACTAAGAGGTAGCGTTGATTGTCAACGGGGGCAAAGAATTCTCCTAAGACCTTGGAAAAGAGTTCCTTGTCTCGCATACTGCCACCTTTTAGATAGGCAAAGACGTTAAAGCTTTCCTTGTCCTCCTCGACCTGCACGCACGACTGGTCATCAGACAAATGCCCTGCAGTCACCATAACCTTACGAATGGCCTCACCGATCTGACGCAGACGTTTATAAGGACTCTTATAGCTGTAATAGCGAAAAGCTGTAATGGCTAGGAAGAGGAAACAAAGAGCTGTCACCCATGGTAAGTCAAAGAAGGTTAGTCTAAAGATATAAGCCAGGAGGCTAATGGCAGATACCATCATTGCATAACGAAGCCACTTTTCAGCATCCGCTAGAGCAAGCAGAGGGATTCGTTTGCTGTCGGTCGCCACTTCATTGACAATCTCAATCTTATCAGCAACGATGAGAGATTCCTGCCATTTTTTACGTAGGGAGGCACGATCCTTGGATAGTTCCATGATCTTCTCGTTATAGTCTTCGAGTTTCTTTTCTTAAATGGGAACTCAGGAAAGTTTAAGCGATCCAGACCTGTTTCAATGGTATCTTCCTTATAGGACAAGCCAAGGAAATGGTCCATACGACGGGCAAGGGTTTGTAAGTCTTGATATGGATTGAGATCTAGTTCTTCTTGATCCTCCTTAGAAAAGGCTGGATTTTTGTAAGGTTTGATGGCTACTAGGTGCCAGATATTGCTGGTCTTATCTGGATGTCCTGGCCAGATACGGATGGCACGGCCCCGCATTTGATTGCTGAGCATAAAGCTTCCGACAAAACTTCCTAGGATGAGAGAGTTGACGCAAGGCGCATCCCATCCTTCTCCCAAGAGAGACTTGGTTCCGACCAAGACCTGGATAGAACCACGTTGGAAGAGCTCGGTCACTGCTGCGACCATCCCCTTAAAGCTGGATGGAAAGTCTACTTGGAGATATGCACCTTGATCGAGTTTTCCGATGGCAGAGAAGCTTAAGCTAGTGTTTGGGATGAGTGCTTGAAGTTCTGCCTTGACACTGGCAGGTATGATCACGACACTACCAGAAAGGACTGCTATAGGGACAGACAAGCCTTGTTTTTGTGCACTTCTGCGAATGGTTTCAAAGTAAGGGAGGACACCTAATTGCGTGATTGGTGCTTGGTCATCTCCCAGATAACTGGCAAAATCCTTACGGATATAGTCAGCCAAGACCAACTGTCTCAGGTCCTGACCTAGGGCTGGCATACTCGGTTTCAAAGATAGATGCAATCCCAGCTAGTTTTCCTAGAGATTGGTTGAGAATTTGGTCATTGGCCTTGGATTTGACCAAGAAGACCTGACGTTTTTCAATCAACCCTCTTGATTTCAGTTCTGCTTCTATCTTTTTCTTGGTCTCCTGTGGATCCTCATACCAGTCAGGGAGTTTGATAGAAGGCCTTGCAAGAGAACTTCTAGCCAATAATAATTGAGGGCAGGCAAGCCTTCAGCTCCCAGTAAATCTTGTAGATGCTTGGGAATTTCCTGTTTTTGAGCCTGTAGATAGATGAGGAGCGCTGAAAGATACTTGGGATCTTCAAGGAGCATATCCGCAGAAATTTCTCCTTTGAGGACCTTGGAACTGCTAATCAGCTCTTGGAAGTCAGGATCAAGGACTAGTTGGCTGACATACTGCCACTTGGTTTCTTCAAACTCTTCCAGACGCTTGTCCTCTTCCTTTGTCGGAAAAACAGATATAGACAAAGTCCTGATGAGGGCAAAGAGTGTCTTCCTTGACCAGTTCTGGCACTGTGATTTCTTGGTCAATCTCGCCACACATCTGGAGATAGCGATCCCAGAGTTCTGGTTCACTGTCATAAGGCGGTGTTGCAGTGAGAGAGATGACTTGCAGTTGCTGGTAGTTTTTGCGGAAGTCTTCTAGGCTTTTCCACCATTCATTTCTCAAGTGATGGCATTCGTCCAGACAGAGGGTTTCGACACCCCTTTCCTTGAGTCTGGCAAGTAGGTCAAAGCCTACAAAGTCCTCAACCTCGCCATTATCTTCTTGAGATTGTACCTGTTGCATAGCGCTGTGAAAAAGCTTGGTAGGTGGCGATGGTGATTTGCTTCATGTCCTTGAGATTTTTGAGACACGAGACTTGTGACCTGGTTCTCATCCTCTAAAAAGGCCTGGCGAATCCTATCCACCCATTGTTCCCGAATGGTAACCGTCGGTACCAAAAACGAGGGCAGGCTTATCAAATCGAGCAATCAACTCGATTCCTATGGTTGTTTTCCCTGAACCAGGCGCTGCCACCAAGTGGACATGACCATCTTCTTGATATTCTTGGAAGTTGTCCAATACCTGTTTTTTTGGTAGTTGCGCCAAGTGCCATTAAACTTCAATCCTAACATGATTTTCCTCATTCTAAGCTGTCATTTTCTTATTCCCATTTTTACCATACTTGAGATAAAAGTCACACTAAGTATCCCATCTAGTCTTTCTCCTCAAAAATATGGTATAGTAGATTTATACTATTCACGAGGAGTTTACATGTCATCCGATAAACAAATGAAAGCTGTTTCTCCCCTGCTGCAGCAAGTTATTAATATCTCATCTATCGTCAGGCGGTGTCGGTACCTTGATTTTCTGTATCTGGGCCTATCAGGCGGGGATCTTGCAATCAAAAGAGACCCTATCTGAATTTATCCAACAGGCTGGTGTCTGGGGTCCACCGTTCTTTATCTTTTTACAGATTTTACAGACAGTTGTTCCCATTATCCCTGGTGCTCTGACATCTGTTGCGGGTGTTTTCATCTATGGGCATATCGTGGGTACTATCTATAACTACATTGGTATCGTCATTGGTTGTGCCATTATCTTTTACCTAGTAAGGCTCTATGGTGCGCCTTTTGTCCAATCAGTCGTCAGCAAACGGACCTATGACAAGTATATCGGTTGGTTAGACAAGGGCAATCGCTTTGACCGATTCTTTATCTTTATGATGATCTGGCCTGTCAGTCCTGCGGACTTTCTCTGTATGCTGGCTGCCCTGACCAAGATGAGCTTCAAACGCTATATGACTATCATCATCTTGACAAAGCCTTTTACCTTAGTTGTTTATACCTATGGCTTGACTTATATCATCGATATTTTTTGGCAGATGCTTTCTAATAAATAAAAAAACTCAAGGAACTTACATCCTTGAGTTTTTTTGTTAAACTTCTTTTTTTCAATAAAAATAGAAACAATGACTGATGTTGCAATCATCCATGCTCCTAGGATAATAAAGGTCATTCGACCATCCATAGTCACCAAGCCAATCCCTGAAAGAACGAAGGGTGTTAATGATGCTCCAAAAGAACATCCCAAGACCGCAAATGAAGTTGCTTTGTTGAGGAGTTTTGCAGGAATTTTCTCAGAAACCAACTGAAAGACTGTCGTCAGAGCGATACTATAGGCAAAACCACCCAAGACCGAGACCCGCAACCACTAGCCAGAGTGATGGAGCCAAGGCAATCATAATCTGACCCAATCCAAAAGGTAATACCCGCTACGAGAAGGAGTTTTTCTTTAAAGGTTGAAATCAGGAAAGAGAAGCTGATTCCAGCTAGAATCCCAATCAACTGCATGGCACTAAGTACCAAACTGGACAACTGAGCATCCCCAAAACCCGCCTCAATCATGAGACTAGGGATACGGAAGGTGATAGCTGTGTTGGTACAAACGATGACAGACGCTGCAATGGCTAAAAAGAAAATCAGACGTTTCATGGATGGAGTCAGCTGCTCTGCCACTTCACTTTTTATGCATAGCATGGTGGTCCTCGCCATGTCCATAAGGGAACAAAGAGGAGAAAGAGACCAAGACCACCAAACCAGCCGCATAGGCCAAAAAGCTAGCTGTCCAGCCAAATGCTAATAGTTGACCAACTGCTAAGGTTAAGATGGATGCTCCTACGACTTCGGCTGACCCACGAAAACCAAGCATTTGGATGCGGGTCTTTCCGTGGTAGCGTTCACTGATGATGGAGATAGCCTTGGCATTGAGCATACCGACACCAAGCCCGAAAAAGTAGGCGAGTCGCAAAGACAAAATAGTAACCCTGATACCAGAAAGGCGCAGTCCCGCTAATCGATAAAATCAAAGAGCCCCAAGGTTAATTGGAGGCGTTCAGGGAAGAAGGCGTTCTAGCACTCCATTTAGGGAGAAGCATAGCCATAATCCCAAAGGAAGGAAGGCTAACCAAGAGCTCCACTTGACCTGTCGAATAGCCCTGATAATAGTCAAACATGGCTGGCAGAGCACTAGAGATTGAAAACGACGTAATCAATACTAGTGATAGGGAGAGAATACTCGCCTTTTCTAAAAATTGTTTCATATTGTCCTCATATTTCGTTTAGGTAGCAAGAACTTATCCAAAATAACTGTTTTTGATGAGGCATATAGGATATGTCTACTACAGCTCTTCTTTAAGTTTTATACTAAGTTCTCTTATCAAAAAGGTCCTTTCTTATCATACACTGTTTCTAGCGAATTGGCAAGCAGCTGTTAGCCGGCTGAGACATAAAAAAAGGAAGCATCCGGCCCTAGTTGGCTAAGATAGCTCCACTTTTTATTGATTCATTTTTTTAATCTTAAATCTTCAAGAATCGACGCATAGAGATTCCTGAACCAAGTGATCCAATACAGATCCCAATTACAAACAAGAGACCAATCATCAAAGGAATAAAGGTATCTGGTGTAATCAGAGATAAATTCTGTCCGACCAAGGATGGGTTAACAGATTGGAAAACTCTATTATAGACAAAGTAAACCAAGGCTGAAGGTAAAGCAGCTCCTAATAGTCCGATAAAGGCACCTTCTAGTAAGAAAGGTCCACGGATATAGCTGTTTTTCGCTCCTACCAAACGCATGATTTGGATTTTCACGGCTACGGGAAATAATGGTGATACGAATGGTATTTGAAATCAAGAATACTGCAATGAAAAATCAAAGAGACCTGCAATGACCAAGCCCCAAACACGAATGAATGATGCTAGGTTAAAGAGACGTTCTGTGTTGGCACCACCGTCTTGAACTTCAGAGACACCTTCAATCTTTTTAGCTTCAGCAGCTACAGTCTTTACATCACTAGGTGTATTGGTATCTACAATATAGGCATCATGAAGGGGATTGGCATCTCCTTCAAAGACCTTCCATTCTTCCCCCATGGTTTCAGTCAGCTTGTCATACTGTTCTTCCTTGCTTGAGAAAGTAACATTCTTGACAGCTGGCATGGATTTAAGGGCATCATAGACCTTGTGATAGTCATTATTGGTAACGGTCTGGCCTTCTTTTTACAATGGTTTCACTATTGTCTTCAACGTCCTTACGGATATAGACCATTACACGGACATTATTTTCAATATCGGTGGCCAATTTTGCAGTATTAAAGATAACTGAGGCAAAAACAGCAACCAAGGTTAAAGTGATCATTACTGAACTGACAGCAGCAATAGTCATCCATCCATTACGCTTTAAACTTTTTAAAGCTTCTAATAGATGGCGGAAAAATCTACTAATCATCGTATCCGTACTCTCCTTTCGCTTCGTCACGAACCACGCGACCATTTTCAATGGCGATAACGCGATGGCGTAGGGTATTTACGATTTGGCTGTTGTGGGTCGCCATCAAAACTGTCGTACCTTGAAGATTAATTCGTTCCAAGAGGTTCATGATTTCCCATGAATTATCTGGGTCCAAGTTCCCTGTTGGTTCGTCGGCAATCAAAAACTTTTTGGATTGTTGACAATAGCACGGGCAATGGCAATACGCTGTTGCTCCCCACCTGATAATTCATTAGGGAAGGAACGAACCTTGTGTTTCAAACCAACAAGATCTAAGACTTCCATAACACGTTTTTTGATGTTGCGACGGCTTTCACCAACTACTTCCATTGCATAGGCAATGTTCTCATAAACAGTTTTCTTTTGGCAAAAGTTTGTAGTCCTGAAAGACTACGCCGACGTTTCTACGCAAAAGCGGAATATCTTTCTTTTTGATCTTTACTAGGTTGAAACCTGCGACTTGCAAGCTTCCTTTGTCGATTTTTACCTCACGGTATAAGGAACGAATAAAAGTTGATTTCCCTGCACCAGAAGGTCCTACGATATATGCAAACTCTCCTGCATCAATACTTACAGTAACGCCACGTAGGGCAGTTGTCCCGTTGTCATACTTTTTGACAACATCTCTCATTTCAATGATTGACATGTGACTTCCTTTCTATTAACTAATGCGCCATTTGAGGTAGGCATCGATGAAACCATCTAGGTCTCCATCCATGACCTTGTCCACTTGGGCAACTTCAAAGCTGGTACGATGGTCTTTGACCATGGTATAAGGGGTAAATACATAGGAGCGAATTTGGCTTCCCCATGTGATTTCTTTTTTCTCTCCCTTAAGTGAGTCAACCTCAGCAGCTTTCTTTTCCTGCTCCATCTGATAGAGTTTCGCCTGAAGCATCTTCATTGCACGATCACGGTTACCGTACTGGGTACGGTCAACAGTTGATGCTACGACAATCCCTGTCGGAATATGGGTCAAACGGACACCAGTCGAAACCTTGTTGACGTTTTGTCCACCTGCACCACCTGAACGGAAAGTATCCATCTTGATATCATCCTCTCGGATGTCTACTTCGATAGTATCATCCAATTCTGGCATAACTTCTACAGAAGTAAAAGAGGTATGACGGCGTTTAGCTGAGTCAAATGGAGAGATTCGTACCAAACGGTGAACTCCCATCTCTGACTTGAGGAGACCATAGGCATTTGGTCCTTCGAATGACAGGGTCACTGACTTGATTCCCGCTTCATCACCAGCTTGATAATCCAAGACCTCAACCTTGAAGCCTTTGGCATTTCCATAGCGAGTGTACATACGAAGGAGCATATCGCCCCAATCTTGAGCCTCTGTACCCCCAGATCCTGGATGGATCTCAAGAATAGCATTATTATGGTCATAAGGCTCTGACAAAAGAAGGGTCATCTCATAGCTAGTCATCATTTGATCTAAAGCTCCTAGCTGCTCGACTAACTCATCACGGACAGATTCATCTTCTGCCAAAAAGTCTAGTAAGATTTCTACTTCATCCTGCAACTCTTCCATCTTGTGGAAGGTATTATAGGTATTTTTTAGTTCGTTTAATTCTTGCGATGTCTTTTTGGGCCACAATATTATCGTTCCAAAAATCAGGTTCTGTCATTTTGTTTTCCAAAATGGCAATGTCTTCTTCTAACCTTTCGAGGTCAAAGAGACCCCCTGAAAGAAGCTAATTTTTCACGATTTGCGTCAATCTTTTGACGAATTTCTGAAATGTCCATAAATACTCCTTTTTTTGTATCGTTTTATTATACCATAAATTTTTATTTATCTAATCAGCTGTTTTTTTAAAAAAAATTTTTCCAAATAGATTTAGCTTTGGAGTAAAACAAGCAATTTCATAGAAAAATATAAAAATCTCATGAGAAAAAAATCTCATGAGATTTTGAGAATTTATACTAAATTTTTACAAGTTAACAGTCAGCACTTGACCGTCTTTTACGACTTGCTCACCAGCGATGTAGACATCATCAACATCACTGGATTTGACGGCATAAACGAGGTGAGATAGCATGTTTTCTTGAGGTTGAAGATGGATTTTTGCCTTGGGGTTGGATGACTAGAAAAATCAGCCTGTTTGCCGACTTCCAAACTTCCAATCTCAGCTGCCATTCTCAATACCTTAGCTCCATCAATGGTCAGGGCCTTGAGGGCAGTTTCGATTGAAATTGACTAGCATCACCACTCTTCATCTTCTGCAAAAGTGCTGCAGTCCGCCCTTCCTCAAACATATCCAGGTTATTGTTAGAAGCAACTGAATCCGTCGCAATACCAACTGGCTACTCCTGCTTTTTGAAGTTGGACGACTGGTGCAATCCCTGAGGCTAGTTTGAGGTTGCTGATAGGATTGTGGGCAATAGTGACTTGCGAATCTGCCAAGCGGGTAATTTCTGCTTTATTTAACTCCACACCATGGGCAAAGACAGCTTTATGATCTAAATATCCGAGTTCATCTAGAAAGGCTAATGGGCGTTTGCCATAGCGTTTTCAGGATAATACCTGACTCTTCCTGTGTTTTCTGCAACATGGATATGAAGAGGAATGTTTTCTTCTTTTGCTAACTCAAGACTTGCCTCCAGCAAATCTCGACTACAACTGTAGGGCGAATGAGGGGCCACCATCACCTTGAAATTTGGGTCTTGATATCCTTTGATTGTCTCGATAATAGCTCGAGTTCTGGCGATAATTTCCTTCGTAGTCTCAGCTTCTGAAGAAAAAGAGGGTCGGAGAAAAAAATAGCAACGCATTTTGGATGCCTTGACTGCCTCGTAAATCTTCTCTATCTCCACACCATTGGGATTATACATGTCATTGAAGGTCGTCGTTCCTGACTGGAGCATTTCCATCAGAGCCTCTTTGACAGCCTTTGTAGTCATCTCTGGTGTGAACTGAGCTTCTGCTGGCCAGATATAGTCATTGAGCCATTCATGGAGATTGCTATCATCGCGAATACCTCTCAAGCCTGTCATGGCAGAGTGAGTATGGCAGTTAACCAAGCCAGGCATAATCCAGGCACCCTGATAGTCTATGATTTGATCTGCTTGTTTAAGAATATCTTGATTTTCCTGACCGACATAGACGATTTGGGATTCTTTAATAGCTAAAATCCCATCTAGATAGACATGGAAATCTTGGTCACAAGACACGATATTTACATGCTGATAGACTTTCATGAGGCTTCTCCTTTTCTAAAGACAATTTATATATCACAATTTTTCTAGCTATTGTAACAAAAAGTCACCCTAAGGCAACTTTTTCTTGTTTGTTCATTAACATTATAATGGATTTCCCATTTTATTCTGGGCTAAAAGCTGCTGCTTCTTGCATTTGATAGTATTTGCCTTTTCTAGTCATCAGTTCCTGGTGATTGCCATACTCGACAATATCTCCATCCACCAAGACAAGAATCAATTCAGCGTCCTGAATGGTCGATAAACGGTGGGCAATAATAAAAGCTTGTCCGCCCTTTCATGAGTTTGGCAAAGGCATCCTGAACCAGCACCTCTGTCCGGGTATCGATGGATGAAGTCGCCTCGTCCAAGATAAGAATCTTAGGAATGGCTAGAAAAGACGCGGGCAATGGTCAAAAGCTGAGCTTGACCGACTGACAGTGATTCACCTGCATTTTTCAAGCTTAGTATCGTAGCCCTGGGGCAATTGTTGGATAAAAGAAATCCGCATTTGCTGCCTTGGCTGCAGCAATAACCTGCTCTCGGCTAGCATCAGGATTGCCAAAAGCAATATTGTCATGAATAGTTCCCTGCTTGAGCCAAGTTTCTTGAAGTACCATTCCAAACTGCTGTCTCAATGATGCTCGGGTATAATCATAAATCGAGCGACCGTCTAGCAAAATATCTCCGGAGTTAATAGGATAAAATCGCATGAGGAGATTGATAAGGGTTGACTTACCAGCACCCGTTGGCCCTACAATAGCAACCTTACTACCAGCTGGAATATCAATAGACAGATCCTTAATCAAGATCTTTTCAGGACTGTAACCAAAAGAAACATGTTTAAAGGAAATAGCTCCCTTGACTTGGTCGCTGTTCAATTCTTTAAGACCAGTTTCTGTAACCTCTGGACTTTTTAGAACAGCATAAACACGTTCTGCACAAGCTAAGGCGCTTTGCAACTCGGCTAAGACTGATGAAATATCGTTAAAAGGCTTGGTATACTGCTGCACATAGTTCAAAAGGTCACTAAACGCCCAACCGTCAAAGTAGAACCCGCCATGATACGCAAGGCTCCAACACCAGCTAGTAGGGCATAAATAAGGGAATTGACAAAACGGGTGGAAGGATTGACTGTCGATGAATAAAAGATAGCCGACTGAGAATAACCTGCGTAGTTGTCATTTGCCTCATGAAGTCTCTCGATAAATTCTTCCTGAGCATTGAAGGATTGGATAATATTCTGTTGGGTGAGCGATTCTTCTATCAACTGAGTCTGAATCCCCCTAGTCTCTGTCTGCTTTTGAAAGAGATGGTAGGATCTCTTAGCGATAAAGCGTGAAATGACCATAGACAGAGGTGTTAAGAGCAGAACTAATAGAGTCATCAATAGATGGATTTGGAGCATAGCAAGGATGCTGACCAAAATCATCAAAACTCCGATGAAAAATTGGTTGAAAATCATATTCAGACCTGCTGCCAACTGCTCGATATCTGTCGTTACACGGCTGACCATTTCCCCACTACCTTGTCTATCTACAAAGGGCAATCGGAAGACGATGGAGCTTTTCAATGATTTTTTCACGTAAATCTCTGGTATAGGAGAAAAATCAGTCGATTATATAGGAGAGATTGGCCCATTGTACCAGCGTATTCCCTAATAACCACCAAAATCATCTGGAGGAAAATCTGCCAAAATAACTGGGATGAACCATCGACTAGGACTTGGTCAATCACCTGTCCTATCAAGATTGGATAGATAGATTGATAGAGGCTACCTGAGCAATGGTACCCAAGAAAGCCAGGAAAAAGAAGGACAGGGATGACCAGCTAAATCTTTTGCTAATCGTTTTGAGGGTTTGACTTGCATGTTTTGCCTTTCATTCTAGTCCTCCTTTCCATGTTGGGATGCATTGATTTCACGATAGACTTGGCTAATCTCCATCAATTCCTCATGATTTCCAAGTGCTAATTGCTCCCCTTTCTCCAAGGAAGAATTTGGTCTGCAATCTTCAAGGTTGAAGTTCGTTGGGAAATCAAAGATCAAGCTGGTGTTTGGTAGGTTATCTTGAACAGCCTTCAGAAGATTGGACTCAGTAATGGTATCAAGAGCTGAAGTCGCATCATCCAAGATGAGGAATGGTGCGCGACGTAAAGACTGCCCGGGCAATCGATAAACGTTGCTTTTTGCCCACCTGAGAAATTACGACCACCTGCTTGAACCTCTGCATCCAGCTGACCTTTCCTTGTCACTGACAAAATCCTTGGCCTGAGCAATTTCTAAAAGCCTGCCAGAGTTCTTGGTCAGAGACTATTTCTTCCATACCCAAAGTCAAGTTGGAACGAATGGTCCCTTAAAAGTTCAACCTTTTTGAGGGAACATAGGCCATCCAAGATCGCCATTCAGAAAGATTGCGAGGACTATGTCCATCTCGATAAAGGGAAATGCTTCCCTTATCTGCTGTATAAAGGCCCAAGTAGGACCTGTACCAAAGCTTGACTTACCAGAACCAGTTCCCCCGATGATTCCAAGAATTTGTCCTTGTTGCATAGCAAAAGAAAGATTTCGCAAGGATGGTTGAGCAGCATCTGGGTAGGTAAAGCTCAAGTGTTCGACTTGTAAGGACTGGTTCGAGGAAGTTTCTTTTTGAGCAATTTCTGCCAGTATATCTTCAGGCTTTTCTTCAAAGACTTCTTCAATTCGCTTGGCAGAAATATAAGACTGGTTGAGTGAATTGATGAGCATGGCCAATTTGATCAATTCTACCAAGATTTGCAGGAGATAGTTGATTAAGGCAATCAAGGCACCTTGACTGAGCCAACCCCCTTGGATAGAAATATAACCATTCCAGATAATCACCAGCAAAGTTCCATTGACGATCAAATAGGTCAAGGGTGTCAAGAGACTGGACCAGTAACCTGTTTTCATTTGGATAGCTGTATAGACTTGATTGAGTACTTGGAAGTTCTCGATTTCTCGTTTTTCTTGGCCAAAGGCACGAATCACGCGCATCCCTTGTATCTGTTGGCGTGTTTCCTGAACCAGCTGGTCTGTTTTCTTTCTCAAAATACTATAGAGAGGATTGACCAAGCGTGATAACACGACAATGACAAAGGACAAAATGGCAACCATGACCAAAAACCAGAAGGTCAATTCAGGCGAGAGATGATAAGCCATAAAAATGGCACCAAAAACAATAATAGGAGCCCTTAAAAATAGGCGTAAAAATTGATTAATCCCTGTCTGAATCTGATAGGTATCTGATGTTAAACGCGTCACCAAACTCGAGGTCGTTAAACGGTCTCTACTATCCTTGGGACAAGGAAAGAATATGACGATAGAGGTCATTGGTCAACTCCTTAGTAAATCCTACTGCTGCCTTGGCTGAGTAAAACTGAGCAACTAAGGCTACCAAAACGCCGATAACCGCAAAAACAAGAGGAAACCCATTTGCATCCAGAGGTGTCCCTGATCTTTTTGAGGGATAGATTGGTCGACAATCCCAGCTATCACCATGGGAACCAAGAGTTCAAAAACGGCTTCTAGCAGCTTAAACAAGGGCGCTAGAAACGACTCCTTGAGGTAGGGTTTAAAGTAAGAAAGTAATTGTTTCATGTGTCCCTTCTATTTCCAAAATGAAGAAGGTGGAAAAACCACCATCTTTTTATTTGTTCAAATATGGAAGTAGGTAGCCATAACCAGACTCTTCCATTTCATCCTTAGCAATGAATCGTAAGGATGCAGAATTGATACAATAGCGTAAACCACCTAGTTCCTGAGGTCCGTCTGTAAAGACGTGTCCCAAGTGAGCATTTCCTGAACGTGAACGAACTTCGATACGCTCCATACCGTGACTCAAGTCCTGGTAGTAATGAATGAGTTCCTTGGAAATAGGACGGCTAAAAGCTTGGCCAACCACAGCCTGAGGCAAACTTATCCTTGGCAAAGAAGAGGCTCACCAGTCGTGATATCGACATAAATTCCTTCCTCAAAAGTTTGGTCGTAGGCATTGCTAAAGGGAGCTTCCGTCGCTGCCTCTTGGGTAACTCTATAAGACTCTTCTGACAAATTTTCTCGTAAAACTGCCTGACTCGGTTTTTCATAGTCGGCGGCATCTATTAGTGGTTTCTCAGCATCTCTCACATCAATGTGGCAATAGCCTCCAGGATTTTTCTTGAGGTAGTCTTGGTGATAGTCTTCAGCTAAGATATAGTGACGTAGTTTCTCCACTTCTACTGCAATTTTACGACCGATGAGTAGTTCTTGTTCACGAACTACTGTATTGATCGTTGGTAGATCAGCTTCTTCTAGATAATAAATCCCTGTGCGGTATTGACGACCACGATCATTCCCTTGTTGGTTGACAGAAAGAGGATCGATAACTCGGAAATAATAGAGTAAAATCTCACGGAGCGAGACTGCCTTTTCATCATAAATGACTTGCACAGTCTCGGCATGATCTGTTTCTTTAATCAGTTGATAATTGGTGGTTTCTACCTGACCATTGGCATAACCAACACTTGTTTGCAGCACTCCAGAAATACGTGAAAAGTATTCTTCCAAGCCCCAAAAGCAACCACCTGCTAAATATATTTCTGCCATTTCAAATCCTCCTTGACCGTCCAGCGGTCGCTAAACACGGGAAACATTTCATATCCCATGTTTCATTTTCAAAAAAAGGACAGGAAGCCCTCTAATAGAGAGTTTCCCCATCCTATTGTTCTGTTTATTTTTCTTCGACGCGAACGCCTTGTGTATCTACTTGCAAATCATGAAGCTTGCCTTTGAAAGGTTGCTTCTCAAGCTCAGCCTTAATCTTAGGCATCTTGTCAGTATCAGCCAAGACCATAACAGTCGGACCAGCACCAGAGAGGTGAGGTCGCATAAGCACCATTTCTCTTGGCAACTTTCTTGATCGTTGCAAATTCTCTCACCAGTTCTTGACGGTAACGCTCATGGAAGAGATCGTTCTCGATGGCTTGGCCTGCTTTGACCAAATCTCTCAGTCAGTAGGGCTGCGATAGCCACATTGGCAATAGAACTTGCCGCAACAGCTTCCTTGTAGGAGAGTTTCTTAGGCAAGACACCACGACTATCTCGAGTACGCAATTCATAGTTTGGAATATAAGCTAGAAAAGCACACTCTGGGAAAGGCGCCACAACAGCAGAAACCTGACCTTCTACCGAACTAGCAATTACGAGATTTCCATAGATAGCAGGTGCAACATTATCGGGATGCCCTTCAATCTTAGTCGCCAATTGTAATTTTTCATGTTTGCTAGCTTCAAGTTTCGAGTTGATTTGCCAGTTCAATTCCAGCAACAATGACCGAGCTCGATGAACCTGGTCCACGCGCAAGCGAGAATATCACTGACCATCTTCAGACGTCTAGGTTGGAGGTCTGGAACAATTTGTAGAGCAATCTTCAGCAAAAGATTACGTTCATCACGTGGAATCCATTTGCCTAATTGGTGCTCAATCATCCATTCTTCACGTTCCTCACAAACCTGAATTTCTAGATACTTGGTTACAGCTACACCAACCGAGTCAAAGCCAGGACCCACATTGGCACTTGTAGCAGGTACAATAATCTTCATCTTAGTCTCCTAAAACCTTGAAGGTATTGAGAAGTTCAAACTCAGATACACCCTTCAAAGCTGCTGTAATATTTTCAAGTTGCGCCTTGTTGATTTTATGAGTGATGATGACAATACGAGCCTTGCCTTCTTGCTTGCCATCTTGTAGGATTTGCTTGAAGGAAATATCTTCTGCGTTAAAGAGTTCAGCCAATTTCAAGACTTGACCTTTTGAGTCTGGAGCCAAGATTGAGAAATAGTAGTTGGCTTTGACATCTTCTGGCTTAGCCAAGACCACTGGACGGCTGTATTCATTAAAGGCTTTTCCAATTGTTCCATCATTCAAACGACGAACGATACGGGCAATATCAGCCACAACACTTGTTGCAGTTGGTTTTTGACCTGCACCTGGTCCATAGTACATAGACTCGCCGATACCGATAGACTCCACAAAGACAGCATTCATTACACCGTTAACACTTTGCAAGTGGGTGTTCTTTAGGAAGGAAGGTTGGAGTAACCTCAGTAGCAATACCAGAAGCCGTTTCTTCGATAGAACCAACTAATTTCACAACATAACCAAGTTCTTGAGCTACTGCTACATCTTCTGGAGTGATGTTGCGAATTCCTTGGTGACCCACATCTTCAAACTTGACATTCATCCCAAAGGCGAACTGACTGAGGATGACCATCTTGTAAGCCGCATCAATCCCGTCAACGTCATTGGTAGGGTCGCTTTCAGCAAAGCCAAGTCGTTGGGCTTCTGCCAAAGCATCTTCATAAGACCAGCCTTCTGTTACCATTTTGGTCATCATGAAGTTAGATGTTCCGTTCACAACACCAAGAACACGTGTGATTTTATCTGATGCTAGTGAGTTGACCAAGGTACGAAGGATTGGGATTCCTCCTGCAACAGCTGCTTCGTAGTAGAGAGCAACATTGTGAGCTTTGGCAATCTCAAGTAATTCTGCACCATGGACTGCCAAAAGATCCTTGTTAGCAGTTACGACGTGTTTACCTGCTTCTAAAGCACGAGTGATAAAGGTTTTAGCAGGCTCGATACGTCCCATCAACTCAACAACGATCGTAATGTCTTTGTCTGACAAGATTTCATCGATATTTGTTACAAAAATTAAAAATCATTTCCTGCTTCAAGCAAGCGGGCTTTCTCTTGATCGTCTTTGACCAAAACTTTAGCTACTTCAATTTCTGACTGAGCTGCTTGAACAATTTTTTTCTTTATTTTTCCTTTAGCAAGAATGGCACACCACTGGCTACTGTACCAAATCCAAGTAAAAGCAATCTTAACTGACATGTTTGTCTCCTCGAAATTTACTAATAGTCTTATTATACCAAAATTGTGTGAAAATTCCTACCATTCTAAACTAAAAAAATAGGAGCACCAAATCACAAAAAAAGGGCTGGGACAAAAAGTCCTAGCCTCTCATTTGTCTATGGATTGTCGAGCAAGACGCAGTGATTGAGTGGGCTCCACTACGCTGATTTCATCAACTTTTACAGCCCTACTCAACTGTGCGGAGGTGGGACGACGAAATCGAATTCTAACGAATTACCGATTTCGTCCCATCTCTCTATTTTCTATCTATTTTACAAAAAGCCAATTCCTTGTCACTAGACAAGTCTTCTCGATAATTGAAACCCGCAAAGCTGAGCTTTTTAATCTCTTCAACCCGAAGTTACCTGACCTTCCATCAAGACTGTCAAAAAGGCTCCTCAGGCTTTTTAGAAATAGTTGAGTGGATTTTAAGTTTACCATCTCTTTCTTCCATAAACTTAAAGGTCACCATTTTCTCACGGATTTTTAGGAAAGACAGTTTCAAACTCTGAAGACAAGAGAGAAAAGATTAACTCCTGGTCTTTCATTGACTCCTCATAAGCTACCTGCCAGTGACTTTTCAGGCTTTTTCCAGCGACTTTGAGCTTCATCAAAAAGTCCAGTCTGTGAGGGCGCAATCGGTTCAAAGGCTGGAATCACACCATAGAGAGCTGACGTTATCATGAGGTGTTTCTCCAGAAAGGTTTGCTCCTCCTTGGTGAGATCGTTCCGTTTGATGTTGCGATACATGAGTCCATCAAAGAGGTGCAAAGGCTGGATAGTTTTGTCGCAGTTTCATTTTTCAAGGCCTGGATATGGTCATACTCCTCTTGCACTTTTTTTCGGCAGATATTTTGTAAAAACTCTCCAGCTCTTGGGCAGAATATCTTGCCAATTCATCCAGCACTGCCTGACTTTCAGGACGCAATGGTTTAGCCTCTAAACTAGGGATTTCGGTATTCATTTCTTTTGCAGTTGGGATTAGAATTTTCATAGTGTTAGTGTAGCATATTTTTTTAGGACTACCAGAGTTTGAGCCTAAAAACCTCGGTGAACACCGAGGCTTCTTTCCTTATTTTTTGGCAATCCTAACCAGATTGCAAAGAGAACTAGTGCTGTCCCAAGGCAGCTTGCCAAGATAGATGACAGATTAAACTTTTTCTCCTTTAGATGAGAAAATCCTATCTTCAAAGCGAAAAGACCAAGCAACATCGAACCAATCATCAGATAAAATCCCATTTGACTGTCCTCAATTATTATTCTTTCATTTTATTATCACAAATTTCAAACAAGAGTGCAAGAAAAACGAGGTTTTTACTTAGTTTTGAAGGTTTTGAGATAGTTATCCTTGACAACTTGACCTTTAGAGGATTAACTCTCATCTAGAAAACAAGGCCTATATGATAATCCCTTCCAAATGATCCAGTTCATGCTGACAAATCTGCGCTGGAAATCCTGTCAGGGTAATGGTTTGCTCTTGCCAATGGATATCTCTGTAGCTTACTGTAATCTTCTCATACCGAGTTGTCGGTCTGACACCTGTCAAAGACAAACAACCTTCCTCTGTCTCGTATGCTCCTTCAAAAGATTGGAGAACTGGATTAAACATAACCATGGGAATCATTCCGATATTAAAAATAATAACACGTTTTTGTACCCCAATCATATTAGCCGCTAGTCCAACACAGCTTTCTCGGTTAGCCAATAGGGTATCCTGCAAAATCCTTTTGCTAGGGGTAAATCTTCCTGACTAGCAGGCTGGGATACCTGCGACAAAAACAAGATATCTTTTACAATTTTCTTTTCCAAGATTCTTTCCTCCATGCGATATCATTCTCCTTGATTATAGCACAAAAATCTTTGGCAGTTTACCTTTATATACAAACGAAAAGCCATCCGAAGATGACTTTCATAATGCTTAAATAGCGTTTTTATCTTTTCCAAGTGCTCGTTGGACTGCTTTGACAATCTCAACAAGGACTACAATCATGAGTGAACCTACAATAACCGCCATCCACTGAGTTAAGCTCAAATGTGACACGTGGAAGAGATTATTAAATCCAGGAACCAAAAATTGTCACCACAAAGAGGACAAAAGGCAACTGGGATTGACCAGTTAAAGGTCTTGTTCTTGAAAGAGTCCAACCGTAAAGATTGATTGGTAAACAGACTTGACGTTAAAGGCATGGAGCAATTGGATCAAACCAAGAGTTGCAAAGGCCATGGTAAGGGCATCTGCGTGGATTTCACTTTGAACTTGATGCTCTGGGAAGAGAATAGCCCAACCATAGACACCAAGAACGAGAATAGTTTGGAAAACACCCTGATACATGATAGCACCGAAGACACCACCATCAAAGAAGTTAGACTTACGTCCACGAGGTTTGTGGGTCATAACGCCTGGCTCAGCTGGTTCCACACCAAGAGCGATGGCTGGTAAAGTATCTGTTACCAAGTTAATCCAGAGAAGATGCACTGGTTGCAATACATCCCAACCAAAGAGAGTTGCAAAGAAGATGGTGAAGACTTCAGCCATATTGGCAGACAAGAGGTATTGGATAGATTTTTGGATATTGGAGAAGACCTTACGTCCTTCTTCAACCGCTACGATAATGGTTGCAAAGTTATCATCGGCAAGGACCATATCCGAAGCTCCCTTAGAAACCTCTGTACCAGTAATCCCCATACCGATACCGATGTCAGCTGTCTTAAGTGATGGCGCGTCATTAACCCCGTCACCTGTCATGGCAACAACTTTACCTTCTTTTTGCCATGCTTTCACGATACGAACCTTGTGCTCAGGTGATACACGGGCATATACAGAGTATTGCTTAAAGACTTTTTGGAATTCTTCATCAGAGAGTTCGTTCAACTCAGCACCAGTGAAGACATGGTCTTCAGTATCATTGGGATCGATGATTCCAAGACGTTTAGTAATAGCTTCCGCTGTATCTTGGTGGTCACCTGTGATCATGATTGGACGGATACCCGCTTCCCTTAGCAACACGAACAGCTTCTGCAGCTTCTGGGCGCTCAGGGTCAATCATTCCGATCAAACCAGAGAAGATGAGGTCAGATTCAACAATTTCAGATTCCAAGGGTTGGAATTTCATGGCTTGTCTTATAAGCCATCATCAAGACATCGGAGGCTTGTTTAGCCAAGTCTTTGTTGGTGGCAAGGATAGCATTTTTATCTTCTTCTGTGATTGGACGAACTTCCCATTGACTTCAATACAGGTCACGCGCTTGAGCAATTGATCAGGCGCACCCTTCACAGCGATAAAAGTAAGAACCGTCTGCTTCCTTTATGAATGGTAGACGCATGAGTTTTACAGTCTGAGTCAAATGGTAATTCAGCTACACGTGGCTCATCCTTCAAGACTTCACGAACGTCAAAGTTGTGGTCCAGACCAAACTGTACCAAGGCAGTCTCCGTTGGGTCCCCAATCAACTTGCCAGATGGGTCTACCTTTGTATCATTGGGTAAAGTTCATGATACGTAGCGTATTGTTGTTAGTATGAATTTCAGATGCTGAACTTTGCAATTGACCGTTGGTATAAACCTTTTCAACAGTCATTTGGTTCATAGTCAAGGGTACCTGTCTTATCAGATGCAATGATTTCTGTTGAACCAAGAGTTTTCAACCGCTGGTAATTTACGGACGATTGAATTCCGTTTGGCAAGGGTTGTTGTTCCCAAAAGATAGAACGATGGTTACAATGGCAGGGAGACCTTCTGGAATCGCAGCAACCGCAAGAGCAACCGCCACCATCAAGCCTTCTAATGGATGTTCTCCACGAACAAAGACACCAACCAAGAAGGTAATCACTGCAATCACAATGATTAAAGTAGTCAAGGCCTTGAGATAATTGTTCCAAGCTTTTTAGCTTCAACGGTGTCTCTGTCTCGTCAGCATTAGCCAACATATCTGCAATCTTACCAACTTCTGTATACATACCAGTGTTTGTCACGACACCAATACCACGACCGTATGTTACATTTGAGTTTTGGTAACCCATATTAACGCGGTCCCCAATACCAGCATCTGCTTCTACCATTTGAGTAATATCCTTTTCAACCGGTACAGACTCACCAGTAAGAGCAGCTTCTTCGATTTTAAGAGACGCCGCTTCAAGCAAACGCATATCGGCAGGCACGACATCTCCCGCTTCAAAGCAAGACGATATCTCCAGGTACCAATTCTTTTGAGTCAATTTCAATCACATGACCATCACGACGAACACGAGCCATCGGGCTAGACATATTTTTCAGAGCTTCAATGGCTGCTTCTGCTTGCCCTTCCTGATAAACCCCAAAAGCAGCATTCAAGACAACAACGGCCAAGATGATAATGGCATCCGTTGGACCGTCCATTCCTTCTGTAATCACAGAAAGTGCCGCTGCCGCAAGCAAGATGATAATCATCAAATCCTTAAATTGATCAAGGAATTTAGCTAGTAGGCTACGTTTTTCGCCCTCTTCCAACTCATTGCGACCTATAAGTCGCTAGTCGTTCTTGAGCTTGAGCAGTTGACAAACCCTCGATAGATGAGTCCAAGTTCTTTAGGACTTCTTCTGAGGTTTGTGTGTAAAAACAAGTCTTTATTTTTGTTCTTTTGACAAAAAACAGTCTCCTCCTTTTTGGCCTCTTTTTACAAAAAGAGACCTGTTTTTAAAAAAACAAGTCTCGCTATTTAATATGGTGCCGGAAATAATTCGTAATGACGACACTATCGCGGTTAACCGCCAGCTACTCCCTTGAGTGAGTTCTATTATATCAGATTTTCAAAAGTTTTTCAAGTTTTTGAGTGTATTTAACTTACTTCCCACATTTGAATTTTCCTTGGAAAACCAGTATAATGAAAGAATACTAAAATGCTAGAAGGGGAGTTAGATGAATCAATCGGTTTCAAACTTAAAATTGGCTGAGCGTGGTGCCATTATCAGCATTTTGACCTATCTATTCTTGTCTGCAGCTAAGCTAGCGACCGGACATTTGCTCCATTCATCCAGTTTGGTGGCAGATGGTTTTAACAACGTTTCAGACATCGTCGGAAATGTGGCCCTCCTCATCGGGATTCGTTTGGCTCGCCAACCGGCGAGATAGAGACCATCGCTTCGGTCATTGGAAAATAGAGGACTTGCAAGTCTCATCACTTCCATCATCATGTTTTACGTTGGTTTTGATGTTCTACGAGATACCATTCAAAAGATACTCAGCCGAGAGCAAACAGTCATTGATCCACTTGGGGCGACTCTGGGAGTCATCTCTGCTATCATCATGTTTGCAGTTTACCTCTACAATACCCATCTGAGCAAGCAATGCCAAGTCCAAAGCCCTTAAGGCAGCAGCCAAGGATAATTTGTCAGATGCAGTGACATCTCTTGGAACTTCTATTGCTATCCTGGCTAGTAGCTTCAACTATCCAATCGTGGATAAGTTGGTCGCTATTATCATTACCTTCTTTATTCTTAAAAACTGCTTATGACATCTTTATCGAGTCATCCTTTAGCCTTTCTGATGGTTTTGATGAACACCTCCTCGAAGACTACCAAAAAGCTATCATGGAAATCCCTAAGATTAGCAAGGGTCAAATCACAACGCGGTCGTACCTACGGAAGCAATATTTATCTGGACATCACTCTGGAAATGAACCCAGATCTGTCTGTTTTTGAAAGTCACGAAATTGCGGACCAGGTTGAATCCATGTTATCAGAACGATTTGGTGTCTTTGATACAGACATTCATATCGAACCAGCACCAATCCCTGAGGATGAAATCCTAGATAATGTCTATAAAAATTGCTCATGAGAGAGCAACTGATTGACCAAGGAAAATCAACTGGAAGAGTTACTTGCAGAAGATTTCATTTATATCCGCCAGGACGGACAAGAACTGGACAAGGATGCCTATAAGGCTGAAAAAGAATTAACCTCTGCTATCAAGGAGCTCCATTTTAACTTCTATCAGTCAAAAGACTAAACTCATTCTGCTACCAAGTCGGCGATACCATTCATACCAGTATCTGGCGTCGCCACGAAACTTGGCAAAATATTTTCCATCAGGAAACCAAAAATAGAAAAAGACTAAAGCAAAACTCCCAACTGAGAAAGTTGGGAGTTTCTCATATTCTTATTTTTGCAACGCTCTTAGCAAGAACGAAGTTACCTGAGTGTAGCTGAACCATTACCTGCAACAGCTGGGTTACGATATAGTCACGTACATCTGGAACTGGTGAGTAACCGTTGAGAAGAGCTGTGAATTTCTCACGCATCACGGTCAAGCATATGTTGTTGAGCCATAACCCCACCACCAAAGACGATGACATCTGGACGGAAAGTTACAGTCGCATTCACTGCAGCTTGAGCAATGTAGTAGGCTTGAACATCCCAGACAGGGTTGTTGAGTTCAATGTTTTTCCCACGAACACCTGCTGACGAGCTTCCAAACTTGGACCAGCTGCATAACCTTCAAACATCCATTATGGAAAGGACAAACACCTTTTTAAATTCTTTTTCAATATCCATTGGGTGTCTAGCCACATAATAATGACCCATCTCAGGGTGACCAACACCGCCAATAAACTCACCACGTTGGATAACACCTGCACCGATACCTGTACCGATTGTGTAATAAACCAAGTTTTCGATACGACCGCCGGCATTATTACGAGCAACCACTTCACCGTATGCAGAACTGTTTACGTCTGTCGTGAAATACATTGGTACGTTTAGAGCACGACGAAGAGCACCCAGCAAGTCGACATTTGCCCAGTTAGGTTTTGGAGTAGTTGTGATAAAGCCATAAGTTTTTGAATTTTTGTCAATATCAATAGGACCAAATGAGCCAATCGCAAGTCCTGCAAGATTCTCAAATTTTGAGAAGAATTCGATAGTTTTATCGATTGTTTCAATAGGTGTTGTTGTTGGAAATTGTACTTTTTCTACAACATTATAGTTTTCATCACCGACAGCACAGACAAATTTTGTACCGCCCGCTTCCAAACTTCCGTATAGTTTTGTCATGACAAACCTCTTGTATTTATTTTCTTTATTATAGCATATTTCTAGACTGAAAATTGCTCTATATTTTAGATTTTTCCTCTGTAAATTTTACCATTCAAGCAAAAACGAACAAACATGACATTTTGTTCGTTTTATGAATCTATTATGCTTTAACTTCAATGACTGCGTCACCCTTAGCAACCGATCCAGAAAGCAACTGGATTTTACTGAAGCAAAGTCTGCAGTGTTTGTTACGATAACCATAGTTGTGTTGTCAAGACCTGCAGCAGCAATCTTAGCTGAGTCAAATGTTCCAAGAACATCTCCAGCTTTAACCTTGTCACCTTGGGCAACTTTTTGGTTGAATCCTTCACCGTTCATTGAAACAGTGTCGATACCAACGTGAATCAAGATTTCAGCTCCGTTTGCAGTTTTCAAACCATAAGCATGTCCTGTTGGGAAGACGATTGTCACTTCAGCATCAGCTGGTGCGTAAACAAGATCTTGGCTAGGTTTTACAGCGATTCCTTTGTCCCATAGCTCCACTTGAAGACTGGGTCATTTACGTTTGAAAGGGCAACAACGTCACCAACGATTGGTGTTTGGATTGTACCTCGCTAGGTGAAGCAAGAGTACCAGATTACTGCTTCTTCTGTTAAACGGTCAGTTTCAGCTTCAGAAATTGCTCCTGAAACTTCTTCTACTTCATCTTGGTAGACAAACATGTAAGTAAGAGCAAAACCAAGTGCAAATGATACAGCTACCATCAATAGGTATTGTGGAAGTTGTCCATTACCGATGTATAGCATTGTACCTGGGATGATTGTAATACCATTACCAGTACCAGCAAGACCAAAGGATTGAAGCAAGTCCACCACCGATTGCACCAGCAATCAATGAAAGGAAGAATGGTTTACGGTAACGTAAGTTAACCCCGAAAGATAGCAGGCTCAGTAATACCTAGGAAGGCAGAAAGAGCAGCTGGGAAAGCAAGAGTTTTAAGTTTAGGATTTTTGGTTTTCCCACCAACGGCAGCAGTTTGCAGCACGCTTGAGCAGTCATGGCTGCAGTGATGATAGCGTTGAATGGGTTGGCGTGGTCAGCAGCAGACAATTGAACTTCAAGCAGAGTTGAAGATGTGGTGAACACCTGATACGACGATGGTGGTGAACTCCACCGATTAAAAGCCTACCAAGACCGAATGGCAGGTTAAGGAGTGCTTTTTGTTCCAAGAAGGATGCTAGTTTTTCAACAACGTGGAAGACTGGTCCGATAATAAACAAACCAAAAATTGACATAACCAAAAGTGTTACGAATGGTGTTACCAAAAGATCCAAAACTTCTGGAACAACCTTACGAACAGCTTTTTCAAATTTAGCTCGACAACCCCCGATAATGAAGGCAGGAAGAACGGATCCTTGCAAAGCCTACAACTGGGATACATCCGAAGAACTGCATTGCAGTTACTTCACCACCAGAAGCAACAGCCCAGGCATTTTGAGTGAGCCAGATACGAGCATCATACCAAGGACGATACCAACGGCTGGGTTACCACCGAATACACGGAAGGTTGACCAAACACCAATCCTGGCAAGATGATAAAGGCTGTGTCAGTTAAGATTTGTGTGTAAGTTGTCACATCTTCTGGAAGTGTCATCCCAAGAGCAGTCAAGAGACCACGAACACCCATGAAGAGAGCCAGTCGCTACGATAGCTGGAATGATTGGAACGAAGACGTCACCAGATGTACGGATAGCACGTTGGAACCAATTTCCTTGTTTTGCAGCTTCTGCTTTCATTTCAGATTTTTGTAGAAGTTGGCAAAGCCAAGGCTACGACTTCATCGTACATCTTGTTTACTGTACCAGTACCAAAGATGATTTGATATTGACCTGAGTTAAAGAAGGCACCTTGAACTTTTTCCAAGTTCTCGATAGCATCTTTTGTTAATTTTTCGCTTCATCTTTAACCATCACACGGAGGCGAGTCGCTGACAGTGAGCTACACTGTTGACGTTCTCAACGTCCACCAAGGCTTCGATGACTTTTTGCAATTTCTGTTGGTCATTTGCAAAAATCTCCTTATAAAAATTTATTCTTGTTTGAAAGCGATTTTACTCGCCCTACGAGTATTATTTTATCATCTTTTAAAAATATGTCAAGCGTTTTGCAGAAAAAAAGTTTTTGATTGTTGAAATTTTTGATAGTTTTTGCTACTTTCTTAATAAAACTTTCTCAAAAACGCCCTGTTTCTACGTGTTTTTATGTATTTTTTCAAAAAAATTTCACATTTTCATTATTTTTCATAAAAATAAGTCCCTAATTATCTGTCAAGCGTTTGTCATTTTTTCTTAAATTCGATATAAAAGACTTGCTTTTTATGAGGAAACGTTTACTATTAAGATAGTAGAAATTTTTGGAAGGAAGATAACATGAAATGGACAACTGAACGTCGCTACAGACGTTATGAAGATTGGACTCAAGAAGAAATCAAACAAATTCAAGAAAATATGGCTCAGTCTCCATGGCATCCAAGCTATCACATCGAACCCAAGCAAGGCCTTTTAAATGATCCAAATGGTTTTTCATATTTTTGATGGCAAGTGGGTTGTCTTTTACCAAAACTTCCCCTTCGAGCAGCTCATGGGGTTAAAAATCTTGGGTTCAGCTTGAAAGTGACGATTTGAGTGCACTTTTAAAGAAACTGGTGTCAAGATTTTTGCCTGATACTCCACTCGATAGTCACGGTGCTTACTCTGGATCTGCTATGCAGTTTGGCGATCAATTGTTCTTATTTTATACAGGTAATGTTCGTGATGAAAAATTGGATTCGACATCCCTACCAGATTGGTGCCTTAGCGGACAGAGGATGGAAAGATTGAAAAAGATTGACAAAATCTTGATTGACCAACCTACTGATGCCACTGACCACTTCCGCGATCCACAGATTTTTTTAACTTTAAAGGGCAATACTACGCTATCGTTGGTGGTCAAGACTTAAACAAAAAGGTTTGTCCGTCTCTACAAGGCTATCGATAATGATTATACAAACTGGCAGAAGTTGCCGATCTGGACTTTAACAATGATCCTACTGCTTATGATGATGGAGTGCCCAAATCTAGTCTTTATCAAAGGAACAGCCTGTCCTTCTTTACGCCCACAAGGTTTTGGATAAAAAGGTTCTTGACTATGACAATATCTATCCAAATATGTATAAAATCGGCACTTCCTTCGATCGAAAAATGCTCATATGGTAGATGTTTCAGAACTTCACAATCTTGATTATGGTTTTGAAGCATACGCTACTCAGGCCTTCAATGCCCCTGATGGACGTGCCTAGCAGTCAGCTGGCTTGGTTTTGCCAGATGTTTCTTATCCATCTGACCGTTTCGATCATCAAGGAACCTTCTCACTAGTCAAGAACTTACCATTAGGGATTGCAAACTCTATCGAGTACCCTGTAGCTGCTATCAAGGAACTACGAGCATCAGAAGAAGAATTTTCAAATCGCTCTGAAACCAAAAACACCTACGAACTTGAGCTTAACTTAGAAGCCGATAGTCAAAGTGAAATCGTCCTTCTTGCTGATAAAGACGGCAAGGGGCTATCTATCAATTTTGACCTTGTCCAGGCCAGTAACCGTTGATCGTAGTCAAGTGGGTGAGCAATATGCTCAAGAATTTGGAACTACTCGTTCTTGCTCAGTTACTAATCAAGCAACTACTGTCAATATCTTCATCGACAACTCAGTCTTTGAAATCTTTATCAATAAAGGAGAAAAGGTATTTTCTGGTCGTGTCTTCCCTCACGAAGATCAAAATGGAATCTTCATTAAATCTGGAAACCCAACTGGAACGTACTACGAATTAGAATATGAGTCATAAAACTAACTGATGTCGCAAAATTAGCTGGCGTCAGCCCTACTACTGTTTCACGTGTCATCAACAAAAGTATCTTTCAGAAAAAACCATTCAAGTAAATGATGCTATGCGTGAGCTGGGCTATAAACCCAACAACCTAGCTCGCAGTCTTCAAGAGTAAATCAGCCAAGTTAATCGGTTTGATTTTCCTAAAAATCAACCATGTTTTCTATGCTGAATTGATTGACAAATTGGGAACACGAACTCTTCAAAAAGGTTACAAGACCATCATCTGTAATAGTGAGCATGATTCTGAAAAGGAACGTGAATACATCGAAATGTTGGAAGCCAATCAGGTGGACGGTATCATTTCAGGAAGTCATAACTTAGGTATCGAAGACTACAATCGTGTGACTGCTCCTATCATCTCCTTTGACCGTAACCTGTCTCCAGATATCCCTGTCGTTTCTTCTGACAACTATGCTGGCGGAGTCCTAGCAGCTCAGACCTTAGCTAAAACTGGAGCCCAATCTATTATCATGATTACAGAGCCAATAAACTCTAATTCCCCAACTGGACTTCGTCATGCAGGTTTTGCTTCAATCTTGCCCAAGGCTCCCGTTATCAATGTTTCCAGTGACTTTTCACCCTTCGAAAAGAAATGGAAATCAAAAATATCTTAATCAAACAAAAACCAGATGCTACTTTTTCGCTTCAGATGATTTGACTGCTATTTTGGTTATTAAAATTGCTCAGGAGCTTGGTCTCTCTGTTCCTGAACAACTCAAAGTGATCGGCTATGACGGGACTTATTTCATTGAATTTCTACCCTCCTCACTCATTAAACAACCATTGGAAGAAAATTGCTCGCCTGACAGTTGATTTACTACTGCAAAAATTGAAGGCAAAGAGGTTGCTACTTCTGGTTGTTTCTTACCAGTTAGCCTTCTACAGGAAAAAGCGTTTAATAACACCAAAAACTCTAGACTTGAAGTCTGAGTCTTTTTAATATGAAATCTAAAATTTCTAATATACTTTTAGCTTTTTTCTAGGTTAAAGGTTTTCTGCAATCAAAGATTCCACTAATTTAGGAACTTCATCTTTTTGCACCTGCTAGCAAGGCCAAGTTTGGCTTGCAGTTTCATCTGACCTTGCTGAATACCAGCACCAACTAAAGCACCTTGAGAGCTGCAAAGTTCTCAGAGCCAAGCCCATGGATACACAATGGATTGAGGCTAATTCTTTAGCTGAGAGGATGACCTAAAAAGTTCATGACTGAGGGGCAACACGAGTTGAGACCAATGGATCCACCCTTAGTCGCGACTGGCATCGGCAGGGTCATTTCTCCGATTAGTTCTCTCATCTTTCAGGCATCCAAGCTCCAGCGACTAGAGACCACGATGAGGCACCCATCTTGACTGCAGCAGGCACGCTGAGCTCCTGCCTTCAATGGCGCGCCAGTCATTCCAGTCGCAATTAAAAGAGCATCAATTCCATTAAAGATCCCTTGTTGTGGGTAGCAGCTCGGTAAGGATCAGCTTGGGCAAGTGACTCCTTCTCTCATCTTCTCCGCCAGTTCGCTCGCATCATCCTTTTGTAGACTCAAGTAGCGAAGGGGCAATGCGACAGTTGATCTACAAAGACTCCAGCTACATGGTTTGACAAAATCCCCATGAGACTTTGTCCCTGACTCAAGTTTTCCAAACGAGGTTTTAAGGCCTCAAGCATGGTATTGAGCATGTTGGCTCCCATTGCCTCTTGAGTATCGACATGCAGATAAACAACCAGAAAGTCTGTTTTGCCTGAGACTTGCTCACTCATAAGTCTCGCGCTCCTCCTCCTCGCTTTACGATTGAAGGATAGGCTTGATTTGCTATTTCAAGTAGCTGGTCTTTTTGATTCAGAATTTCTTGACAAGCCTGATCTCTATCTGGGACTTGATAAAGAGCAACCTGACCAATCATTTGGCGCTCATGAACTTGAGCTGTGAATCCGCCTGCTCTACTAATAACTTTACAAGCAAAACTGGCTGCCGCAACCACAGAAGGTTCTTCTGTTACATAAGGAACTGTGTAGGTTTGACCATTTTACAAGAACCCTCAGGCACAATGGAGTAGGGAAGCGAAAAAGTCCCTAGGACATTTTCACTCAGTTGATCTGCGATTTGAACACTTAGATTCTCGTTTTCTCAAGCCTTCTTGAAGCTCTTGAGAGGTATATTTGAATCTTTCAGTAGTTCGAGGCGTTCAGGATATGTTTTTGAAAAATCCACTCCAATTAATCTTCATCATTTTTCAACCTTGCTATAATAACGGTGATGTTCTACAATTTCAACCAGAGCATATTCTTGGTATTCATAGCCCGAGAATTTAGCAGAACCTGAATCATCAAGGTGTATCTCCTCATAGAAGACTTTTTCGTATTCTTGGACTGAGAGAGCTTTACGCTTGTCTAGCACTTTGATACGGTCTTTATCTAGATACTTCTCATAGCCTTCAACCAATTCGACACTAAAGAACTCAGATACTGCTCCACTACCATAACTGAATAGTGCTATCCTATCTCCAGCTTTCAATGTTTCTGCATTTTCTAAGAGAGAGAGTAATCCAAGAAATAGAGAGCCTGTATAGATATTCCCAACTCGATTACTATAAACGATAGAAGCGTCAAAGTGTTGTTGCAAGAGTTCTTGCTTTTCTTGAGAAAGACTCTTATCTAGGATTTTTCTAAACCCTTTAAGGCAAGTTTTGGATAAGGCAGATGGAAACAAACTGCCACAAAATCATCTAGGGTCCAGTTATAACGTTTCTTGTACTCTTCCCAGGTCGTTTCTAGGCAGTCTAGATATTGCTGGGTCGAATAAACACCATTTACAAAAGGCGTTGTAGAATAGTTTGGACACTAGAAATCATTGATATTTCTAGTTTGGGGCCACATTGTCATCATTAAAGCTCAAGATTCTAGGATTTTGCGTGATAAGCATGGCAATGCTTCCTGAACCCTTGGGTTGGCTCACCTGGTGCATTGATACCATATTTTGGCAATATCACTAGCGAGAACCAAGACTTTTGATTTCGGTGAATTTTCAACATGAAGCTTGGCATAATGAAGAGCAGCTGTAGCTCCATAGCAGGCTTCTTTGATCTCAAAACTGCGGGCAAAAGGCTGAATGCCTAATAAACCATGAACAAAGACGGCCGCGGCCTTACTCTGATCGATTCCAGATTCGGTCGCAACGATAACCATATCGATTTCCTGCTTTTCTTCTTCCGTAAGGATAGAATTTCCAGCACTTGCTGCAAGGGTCACGATGTCCTCAGTCAGAGGAGCGATACTAATCTCCTCAAGCAAAAGTCCCTTTTTGAATTTATCAGGGTCTACTCCCCGTGCATTTGCTAAGTCTTGTAATTTCAAGACATATTGACTGGTCGCAAAACCAATCTTATCAATACCGATTGTCATATTTACCTCTGTTTTAAATCATTCATTGTAAAAATCGTTCAATTCTATTTTTATCACAAATAAGAATAAAAGATAAAAAGCCCTAATCTTAAAAAGCAAATATTTTACTAAGTCTCAATAATGCTGAACCTACAAACTTGCCCTCTCCAATCAAGAAATAAAATAGAACCTTAAGCGGTTCTATTTTTTTCTTGAGAGTAATAATATAATTTGAGGACAACTGTTCCACTTGCCATACCAATAGAAATAACCAGAGCCAGCATAACTGCCAAACTAGCACCTGCGAGGGCACGATTATAATCTCCATTAACGAAGAAAGATGTTGTTCAGTAGGATAAATATCCTGGAACCAGGGAGCTAAAATAGCAAGAGTAAAAACTACTGCAGGAGTTTTATATAAAATACTCATAATCTGACTAACTACAAGAACCAATTACTGCAGCAATAAAGGTTGCCAGAATAACATTTGTCGGCTCCTTAAGGGCTAAATAAAGAGCCAGACTGCCATCCTAAAATACCTCCAGGAATCAGCATGGAACGTTGTACATTTAAAAACTATTAGGAAAGTAATGATGGTAAGTAAACTAGCAAGAGCTTGCAAAAGAAAGTCATTAGTGTCATATTAATTCATTAATACCAGGGCTACAAGTTCCAGCCCCCAAGGCAAGGTAACGAGCAGAGACTCAAACATCTTGCTCATACCAGAGTTGATGTGGTTGGTCATGATATCACGCACGGCATTGGTTAAAAGCAATCCCAGGTACGAAAAGGCATCACAGCACCTGCTATGATCAAATCTGCTGTGGACGGCAGACCAGAATAGCGGGCCCAAAATTGAGCAATCAGACCAAAAACAAAAGGCTCCCGCAAAGGCAGTCACAAAAGGAATACGGATCAACTTTTCTACATAGAGAAAATGTAGAACCCAAATAAGGTAGCGACCCTCTGCTCCAAGTGCATCATAAAAAAATTTCCACCAAACATAGTGAGAAAAATGGAGCACTTAGGGGTTGCAGCAATAGATTAATTGGACTTTTGTATGGGGCGACGGCTTATCGTTCAAGGCCCTCAACTGGATGAAGGCTATTTCAAATCAAGCTGACCTGCGACAATCTGTCGCGAAATCTGATTGACATCGCAAACCTTCTCGATATTATAAGAAGAGGAAGTGACCCGCTTCATACGAGAAATATTGGTGTTTTCAATTGAGAAAAACACAGCTGCTGGCATGGCTAAGACATTGCAATCCATTATCCCTTGTGAATGAGCAATACGAGATCATGGTATCTTCAACACGATGAATTTCCGATCCATTTCTCAACAAAATGGTACCTGCAAGCATAATGACATCAATCACTGCATTCATTTTTGGGATTCTTCATGTTCCCTCCCTTATAAGCTCCTTTTATTTTATCACAAATTTGGAGGAAAAACTTTGTCACAAAAACTGTGACAAAGATTTATTAGTTTCAACGTTTTGATTTTCTGAGGGATTCTGAGGGCGATTGTGTTGTCTGTGGAGCTGTATCCACTCGATTAGTGCTGTTCTGTGAAGGAACTGTTGTAGTCGTTGTCGTTGTTTTAGGGTTTATAAATTGAAATCTTAATACGTGTAGTATTAAGATCAACTGACTCCGCCCAGTTTCGGACTTTGATCTAACACTATCCCTTCAGGAGTCCCTTCAGGAGCTGTTGGTACTTCCACTACTTCAATATTGGCCTCTTTAACACCAACAATTTGAATCAAGTTATTCTTAGTAAATTCCAAACTTGATCCAATATAACCTGGCATTGGAACAGTCACTGCCTTCTTAGCAACAGTCAGAACAATTTGTGTCGCCTTACTGAGATCATAAGTAGCCCCTTCAGACAGACTTTGTCTCAAAATAGTACCTGGTTCCATTTCAGTAGATTCTTCTTCCTCAATCTTAATAAGATTTTCAGGAACTTTTTCTCCTTGAGTTCAGCAATCACATCTGTTGATTTTTCGGCCAATGTAATTACCAATCACAAAGGATTGTCGGCCAGAAGAGATAATTAGATTAATCTTACTTCCCTCTTTTCGACTACTACCTGCTTCAGGGTCCGTCCGAATCACTCGCCCCTACCTCTACAGTTTCACTGGCTTCTGTCTTCTCATCACCAACCTCAAAATTGGCGTTTTTCAATGTTTCCTTGGCTTCAGCGACTGTTTGTCCAGCTACATCTGGAATAGCAACGGTGGCCGGAGTATTAGACACAATCCAAATTAGCGAAGCTAAGACTAGGATAAAACTTGCCAATAAAACTAGATAACGTGCTTTGAAGCGACGCTTCTTTTGCTGGTTTTGTAGCGACTGCTTTATTCACGGCCTCTTGAGTTGTTTTTACCGTTTGAGGACGCTCCGCTTGCTGTTGAACCTTTGCACTTGCTATTAAAGTTGACTGAGGAATCTTTGGCAAAGTTTTAGTATCTACCTTGCTAGTATCATCAAAGACTCTCTTAGATTCATTTCGTCTATTATGCGAAAGACTGCTTAGTAAGTCAACGTACATCTCAGAGACAGATTGATAACGATCTGTTAACTTTTTAGCCGTCGCTTTAATGACCACATTCTCCAGAGATTGTGGTACAGATGGATTTTCAGCAATAACTGAAGGCAGAGGTTTTTGGAAATGCTGAAGAGCAATAGTCACAGCACTATCTCCATCATAAGGGATATGCCCCGTCAACATTTCAAAGAAAATAATCCCCATGGCATAAATATCACTCTGAACTGTAGCTTTGGAGCCACGTGCTTGCTCAGGTGATAGATAATGAACCGAACCCAGCATCGAATTTGTTTGCGTCAAGCTAGTTTCCGCAAAAGCCACGGCAATCCCAAAGTCAGTAACTTTAGCAGTTCCATCTGGGGTTAGGAGAATATTTTGAGGTTTCAAATCACGGTGAACAATTCCCTTGGCATGCGCCAAACGCATGGCTAATAGAATTTGTCCCATGATACGCACAGCTTCCTCGTTTGATAGAGGATAGTGTTCCTTGATATAGCGTTTGAGATCGAGCCCAGCTACATATTCCATAGCTAGATATTGTTGACCATCCTCTTCGCCAATATCTGTTATCCGAACGATATGGGGATGATCCAAGTCTGCCATAGCTCGCGCTTCACGTTGAAAACGCGCCACGGCGATAGGATCCGTTTGGTAGTTGGTCCTCAGGACCTTTACAGCTACCTCTTCCCCGTCTAAAATCAAATCCTTGGCCAGGTAGACATCTGCCATACCTCCGCGACCAATTTGTTTGACAATGCGATACCGTCCGGCAAAAATCTTGCCGATCTGGATCATACTGCCGCCTCCTCCTTAATCGAAACAAGGGCTACTGTAATGTTATCAAGGCCACCAGCATTGTTAGCAAAACGAATCAAGGTTGCTGCTTTGTCTTCAAGCGAAATATCACTAGTTACAATATCAGAAATTTCACTACCTGAAATCATATTGGTTAAACCATCACTATTAAGCAAAATATAGTCTCCTGGTTCAAGGGTGATAATTCCCATATCTGGTTGAATCTCGTCTTTTTGACCGATAGATTGAGTGATAATATTTTTTTGTGGATGAGCTTCTGCTTCCTCTGCTGTTAATTGTCCTGCCTTAAGCAATTCATTAACCAAGGAATGGTCACTGGTCATGAGTCGATATTCTTCTCCACGAATCAAAGCAATGCGTGAATCACCGATATGAGCATAGATAGCTTGATTATCAATGATTGCAAGGGCTTCAAGAGTTGTTCCCATGCCTCTATAGGCTTCATCACGACCTAGTTGGTAGATCTTTTGATTTTCGATTTCTAGGTGATGGGCAAACCATTCACGAACTTCATTGACTGTCTCGATTTGGGTATCTACCCAAGCCGCACCTAAATCTGTTACAGCCATCTCACTAGCAATATTACCTGCACGATGACCTCCCATTCCATCAGCCAAAAGGATCATAGTGCGTCCAGCTCGGTTGACAAAGTTATTGACATAGTCTTGGTTATTTGTACGTTTCTGACCAACATCTGTTAATAATGCTATTTCCATTGTGTCAGTTCCTTCCTAATCAGATATCTTACGAAATTGGCTAATAAAGAATCCATCACTTCCATACAGTTCTGGAGTAATGAGTATACAACCATCTTTTAAGATATCCTTGCATTCATGTTCTAGTTTAACCTGTTCAAACTCGGGATGACTTTCTAAAAAGGTTTGAACCACTTGAAAGTTCTCCTCAGAGACGATCGTACAGGTACTATAGGTTATTATACCACCTTTTCGTAGCGTTTGACAAACACTACCTAATATTTCCAGCTGAATTTCCTGTAAAAACATGGAATCCGCAGTTTCTTTGTTATATTTGATATCTGGTTTTCGACGTAAGAGTCCGATTCCAGAACAAGGAGCATCCACTAGAATCTTATCAAATTGATCCTTGCTAAAAAACTCATGTACTTTTCTGGCGTCCATTTTTTGTGTTTGTACACGGTCTGCTACGCCTAAACGTTGGGCATTTTCTCGAATCAAGTCTAACTTGTGGTCATACAAGTCTAGAGCTATTACTTGACCGGTCGTGAGGTAAGATGCTATATGAGCTGTCTTACCTCCTGGAGCTGCACAAGCATCCAAAAACCTGCTCCTCTCCTTGTAGATGAAGAGTTGGGGCAACCAGTTGACTAGACTCGTCCTGAATGAGTAATAGCACCCTCTGCAAATAAGTCATGACCCGCAAAATGCCCTTGTTCTTTGACCAGACCAGTGTTCGATAAGATAGAATCACTTGCTCCGAGCAATCTTTTGATTTCCTCTTTTCGACTCAAATCAGTCACCCGGATACTGGCTTTATTCCGATGTAAAAGACTTTCAAAAATCGCTTGCGCTCGCTCTTCTCCATACTCTTCCTTGAGCTTAGAAACCAACCAAACTGGCAGAGAGTAGGCGATAGAATCACGCTTATTTTTACGCTTGATAGAGGCAATATCTGGCAAACCTTCTCGCAAGATGCGGCGCAAAACTGCATTGACCAGTTTTTCGCTACCTTTTTTACGAAGTTTTGCAATTTCTACCGCTTCATTGACTACTGCATGATCAGGAAGCTTATCCAAGTATTGGAGTTGATAGACGCTCATGAGAAGCAAAACATAGAGCCAGCTATCTAGCTTATCTCTATCCTCGATAAAGTGGGATAGGTACCATTCTAAAGTTAGTTTACGAGCTACGGTTCCATAAACAAGCTCTGTCACCAAACCTTTATCAGTTGCTGACAGTTGACTTCCCTTGAGGTGTTTATTTAAGGCGATATTGGAGTATGCTTGATTGACAAAGACATCCTCTAGCACCTTTAAGGCTATGTTTCTAGCCGTTTCTACTTTAGTCACCAAATCGTTCTCCTACAGCCAAACTTCGTCCCACGCCGTTGAGGAAGGAAGCAATGTCCATTTTAGGTTTTCCTGCTGGTTGAACTTGTTTGAGAGACAGGGCTCCTTCTGCTGTTGCGACAATCAATTCTTTCTTACCGATGGAGAGTATCTCACCCGGATTCCCCTGACCTTCTACAGGTAGGGCTTCATAGATTTTGAAGCGTTCTCCCTTGAGGAAGGTGTGGGCAACTGGCCATGGATTCATTCCACGGATTTGATTAAAGAGTTGACGGTTAGTCCTGTTCCAGTCCAACTTTTCTTCTTCAGGTTTGATATTAGGCGAAAATGTAACCTGGCTTGGGTCCTGTGGTTGAGGGCTGAATCTCGCCAGCAATGTATGCAGGCAAAAGTATCCAAAAAGCAAATCACGCCCAACAATGGCCAATTTTTCAAACAAAGTTCCTACATTGTCCTCATCAGTAATGGGAATACTGCGACGGGAAATCATGTCCCCTGCATCCATTTCCTTGACCATTTCCATAATGGTTACTCCTGCTTCTTCATCACCTTGAATCAAGGCATAATGGATAGGCGCACCACCACGGTGTTTAGGAAGGAGGGAAGCATGAACATTGACCGCAAAATCCATGCTATCAAGAAGCTTACTTGGGAGAAATTGGCCAAAAGCTGCAGTCACGATTCCATCAGCGCCCAAATTCATGATAGTTTCCATCTCTGGACTACCCGATAATTTTTCGGGTTGATAGATAGGTAGACCTGCCTCTTTAGCAGCCTGTTTGACTGGGGTTTCTTGGATAACTTTTTACGGCCGACAGCGCGGTCTGGCTGAGTTACAACCGCTACAATCTCATAGCGGTCATCTGTCAAAAGACCCTTTAAAACGGTCGCTGAAAACTCGGGAGTTCCCATAAAGATTAGTTTTGTCATCTTTTCTCCTTTTATAAAAATTGCTGCGGTTCGTGGTCAATACTGAGACGAAGTTCGCTATTTTCCCGTTCTTGAGTTAGGCCCAAGACCTGATTAAGGGTTGAAGCTAACTCATCTTCTAAACGGTATTTAATCAAAAATTTGGTAATGATAGAGGTTATGAGTACGAGCGATAGGTTTTGGAGTCGGACCTAGAATTACACTAGCATCCGATAAACCTGACCGCAAAATCTCCATGACTTGATAAGCACGTCTAAGAACCTCTTCTTCTTTTTTATGAGATAAGGTGATTCCAATAGTGAAATAATAAGGTGGATAACCCAACTGACGTCTGATAGCCATTTCATAGGTGTAGAATCCTTCATAGTCCTGGTCCTTGGCGAATCGAATGGCATAATGTTGTGGATTATAGGACTGAATCAAGACCTGACCTGCCTTTTCAGCACGACCTGCTCGTCCTGCCACCTGGGTCAAGAGTTGGAAGGTTCTCTCAGAAGAACGGAAATCAGGCAGGTTCAAGGCTGTATCCGCATTGAGAACACCAACCAAGGTTACATTTGGAAAGTCCAAGCCCTTGGCAATCATCTGGGTTCCCAGAAGAATATCCGCTTCACCCTTGCCAAACTGCTCAAGAAGTGATTGGTGACTACCTTTTTGCGAGTTGTATCCACATCCATGCGCAGAATACGTGCCTCTGGAAAGAGTTCTGCTAGCTCATCGTAGGCCTTCTGAGTCCCTGTTCCATAGTAACGAATGCTACGACTCTGACAGTTTGGACAGACATGTGGAATTTCCTTCGAAAAACCACAATAATGACAATTCATAGTCTTGGTATCCATGTGCAGGGTAAGAGAAATATCGCAGTTAGGACAGGTATCTACAGCCCCACATTCCCGGCACATGACAAAGCTGGAATAACCACGGCGATTGAGCATGAGAACAACCTGCTCTTTTTTATCCAGTCGATCTTGAATTGCCTCAATGAGAGGTGGTGTAAAGTTTGATGTCTCATTCTGTCCGATATAGTCCCGGAAGTCAATCAGTTGAACTTCAGGAATGCTTGCTAAAGGATTGGCCCGTTGAGTCAGACGTAGATGTTGATAAACACCCTTACCAGCACGCGCACGGCTTTCTAGACTTGGTGTTGCAGAACCAAGGACTAGGGCAGCTTGATTGTACTGGGCACGTAAAAGAGCCACATCTCTAGCATGATAACGAGGATTGCTATCTTGCTTATAACTAGCCTCATGCTCTTCATCAATAATGATAACACCTAGATTTTTCAAGGGTGCAAAAATAGCAGACCTGGCCCCAACAACTACCTGAGCATCTCCACGTTCCACCTTGCGCCACTCATCATACTTTTCACCGTTGGACAAGCCTGAGTGGAGGATGGCAACTTGCTCACCAAAACGAGCAATAAAGCGCTCTGTCATTTGAGGTGTCAGAGAGATTTCTGGTACAAGAACAATCGCTGTTTTCCCCATATCCAGGGCTCCTTGGATAATCTGTAGGTAAACCTCGGTTTTCCCACTTCCAGTGATTCCTTGTAGAAGAAATGGAGGATGTTTCTTTCCAATCGCTCCAACAACCGCCTCACAGGCTTGTTTTTGCTCTGGGTTTAACTCTAAGGCTTGATTTGACTCGATTCCTTCAAAGTAGGCAGCTGAACGTTGAACTTCCTTTTGAAGAATCGTCAAAGCTCCCTGTTCCACAAAGAAGTTAACTTGTTCCCGTGAGTACTGTTCTAACAAAGCAGCCAAAGGAGTACTTTCTGGATGTGCTAATAAATAATCTCGCAGTTCCAATTTCTTCTTGGCACGGTTTGAGATTTCTAGCTGTTCTAATTTGTCAAGATTCACTTGAATCCAAGACTGTGTTTTAACCTTCTTCTGGTCTATAGCCTGATACTCTAACTTCAAAAGTCCTTTTCGAGTCAATCGCATCATCTCGGCCTGCTTTTTCAAGTCAAGCGATGAAAAGGCTAGAGATTCTTGCGAACCGAATAAGCGTTCCTTTTCCTCCTGACTCAAGCCTTCCAGAGGATAGAGGATTTTATCATAGCTAGAATTCAAAAATCCTGGAAGCATAGCTTTTTAGAATAGAAATCTTGTATGAAAAAAACTGACTTACGTAGTTCTTCGGCTAGCCAGAGTTGTTCCTCCGTTAAGACAGGAGAAAAAGTCCAGCACCTCAGCAATTTCTTTCAAGTCCTCATCTGCCATTTCCGATTCTTGTTCCATTCCAAGAACAATTCCCTGGATCAAGCGATTGGCCTTCCCAAAAGGCACATGAACTCGCATACCAACTTCCAACATGTCTGCAAATTCCTCAGGGACCTTGTAACTGTATGGTTGATCCGTCTGCATCAAGGGAACATCCACAATGATTTTTGCAATAGCCATATCCTCACCTCCTTCTTTACTTAAATCGTTTCAATTGATTGAGTATTCTTGCAATAGAAAAAAATAAGATTGAGTCCCCCAACCTTAAATTTTTTTCACCTTCTTCTTTTTCTTTCGCGATTTGCTCTTTGATTTTTCTTTTTCTTCTTCTTCTCTCAAGCGTCTTTCTTCTTCGATTCGACGACGAACAGCTTCGCGTTTTCCTTCTGGATCAGGGTGGATGGTTACATTTCCTGATTCAATTTCTTCAAGGCACGAAGAGTCGATTTTTCAGACTTAAATTCTTGAGTTGAGTCGCACCCGCTTCTAATTCGTGGGCACGTTTTGCTTCCAAAATTACGAGTGAATATTTTTGATGGAACCTTGTCAAGCAAGGTATCAATAGAGGGTTTTAACATCATTTGTTTGTACCTGTTTTCTATAGTTTATCGAATAGTTGGAGACTTTGGTAGCATATCCTGATAATGACCGATAACACGATCTACGCGGAAGTGCTCTGCTTCAATCACACGTTTGACACGTTCTGCAGCAAGAGGAACATGGTCATTGACAATAGCATAGTCATACTCACGCATGAGAGCAATTTCTTCCTTAGCCTTTTTCGATACGCTGTGCAATGACTTCTGCACTGTCTGTACCACGACCAACAAGACGATCTTGTAGTTCTTCTAAATCTGGTGGTGTCAAAAAGATAAAGACCGCATCTGGAACTTTTTTCTTAACCTGAAGAGCTCCCTGTACTTCAATTTCAAGGAAGACATCGATTCCCTTATCAAGTGTTTCGTTGACATAAGTCAGAGGAGTTCCATAGTAGTTCCCAACATACTCTGCATATTCCAACATCTGTCCTTGACGAATCAACTCCTCAAATTCTTCACGAGTACGGAAGAAATAGTCAACTCCATCAACTTCACCTGGACGTTGCGCCCGTGTCGTCATAGATACTGAATATTGAAATTGATTTTCAGAACTCTCAAAAATTTCTCTTCTAACCGTTCCTTTCCCAACTCCAGAAGGGCCTGAAAAAACGATTAGTAAGCCTCGGTCTGCCATTATGTCTCCTTTATATAGTTTGTGAAATGACTCGAAAATTTCTGCAAGATGATATGTTTAAAGCCACTTCTGCTAACTACAATCTTTCTATCTAGTGTAACAAAAAAGCAGTAATTTTTCAACTGCTCTTTCTTATTTATTTTGCATAATCAACTGCACGAAGTTCACGAATCACGGTTACCTTGATATTTCCTGGATACTCAAGATTGTTCTCAATTTTCTCACGAATTTTGTGAGCCAAGATTGTGACCTTATCGTCCTTGATTTGTCCTGGATTTACCATGATACGGATTTCTCGACCCGCTTGAAGGGCAAAGCTATTTTGAACACCTTCAAAGCTGTTAGCAATTTCCTCTAGATCATGGAGACGTTTGATGTAGCTTTCAAGCGACTCGCTACGAGCTCCTGGACGGGCAGCACTCAGGGCATCCGCTGCAGCAACGATAACTGCAATCACACTTTCAGGTTCTACATCTCCGTGGTGGCTAGCAATGGTATTAATCACAACTGGGTGTTCCTTGTACTTTAGAGCCATCTAGCACCGATCTCAACGTGGCTACCTTCCACCCTCACACGCAGGTCAATGGTTTTACCGATATCGTGAAGGAATCCTGCACGACGAGCGAGAGCTTTACTTTCACCAAGTTCACTAGCCATGATACCAGCCAACTTAGTTAAAAATCGAGTGACGCAAGATACTTTGTCCGTATGACGTAATGGAACCGTAAGCGTCCCATAATCTTCATCAAGTCTGCGGAGGTTTGCGCCCCACTTACGTTGGCAGCTTCACCATACCACGAATCTTAATAATCTCTAGGCGATTTTCTCAACCAACTCTCTCGATACGAGCGCTGGTGAATACGACCATCCTAAGTAAGATTTCATAGTCATACGGCAATCTCACGACGGATTGACTAAATCCTGACAAGGTTACCACTGAGTATCATCAATAATAACATCAACCCTGTCAAACTTTCAGTTGTCTGAATATTACGACCTTCATGACCGATAATACGACCTTCATGGTATCAGGCAGATGCACCGTAGAGTTAGTAGACTCAGCTACATAATCACCAGCACCCTTCAGATGGTTGAGCCAAGATATCCTTGGCTAATCTTTATCTGAACGTTCCAACTTGTTCTGGCTCACGAATGCGACTAGCACTTTTCTGTTAAGTTTTCCTCTGTCTGAGCCAAGATAATATCTCTTGCTTCCGTCCAGTTGAGCACCAATACGTTCAGCTTTTTTGTCTTCGACTTCCTCTAGTTGTTCTTCACGTGCATCAAGGTTTTTTGTTTCATCAGAAATACTTTGTTTTTTTACCGTTTTTCTTTGTTCGTTAAATTATCATCTTTACGATCAAGACTGCTGGCACGTTCAGTCAAACGACTTTCGATTTGCTTGAGTTCTTGACGTTCAGACTTAAATTCAGCGTCCACTTCTTTCACGGTATTTTCTGGCTTCCTCTTTAGCCTCCAATAGTGCTTTTTTTTAAGAGACTTGTCACTCTTAGCTTCATTGATTAATAAATCCGCTTCGCGCTCAGCTTGTCCTCGTAAATTAGTTGCTTCTTGTTCAGCATTTAAAAGCATCAACTCTGCAGCCTCTTGTGATGATTTCATCTTGACTGAGATGCTGACATATCCAATGACTAAACCAATGATGACGGCAAAAAACAACAATCGCAATTGTCATGATTTCCATGTTTTTACCTCAATTTATTTGTTTATCTGAATGACTGCATTCTTTATACATTCTACCATAAAAAAGGAATTTTTAAACAAACCTAAAATGGAATATGGACTGGTGAATTTTTAAAAACTCTAAAATTTTCCTAGTAAAATAGTGCTACTACTAACGAAAGTACAGTTTTTAGTTGATTTTTTAAAAAAAGTCTACCTCTCAGTAGACTTAGTAATGATCCTTTAAAGGATAAGAAAGCGATGCTATCTCCATCCATCATGTAGATAATGCGATTTTCTGCGTCAATACGCCGTGACCACGCTCCTTGGTAATCATATTTGAGTGGTTCTGGTTTACCAATTCCTGTAAATGGATCACGTTGAATATCCTTAATTAGTTTGTTGATTCTTTTTAATGTTTTCTTATCTTGATTTTGCCAATAGCAATAATCTGCCCAGGCATCTTCTGTAAACTTGAGTAGCATCCATCACTCCTCAATCACATGCACCTGAGTGTGTCCTGCACGAACTTGGGACATTCCTCGCAAGACTTTGTCAGAAAGTTCCTTATTCTGAGCAATTCTCAAAGTTTCCTGAATACTGTCCCACTCGCTCTTTGAAAGAACTACAATGTCCTCATCTGGATTTTTATTGACCACCGTCAAAGGCTCAAACTCATCATTTACCTTCTTCATGTAGTCCTTTAAATGATTTCGGAATGTTGAGTAAAGAACTGCTTCCATAACCATACCTCGTTTTACCTCTTTTCCATTATTATACATCAAAAGAAAAGAAAATTGTCAGGAACTTGTACAAGATTTTTCTTTTTCTATCTATTTATTCGAAAAAAATAACTAAAAAAAGCCTACCTTTCAGTAGACTTAGTTTGTTTCGATTCTGATTGGTACTTGACCAAAATTTTGTTCTACGATACTCGGGTGTCCCAGTTGATAAATTTGGTCTGCTTTTTGAGTCATAGCATCCCAAGGTTCTTTGCCGATACGGCTGACGAGATTGACCTGCTCCTTGAGAGCTTTAAGATGTCGTCTGCCTTTTTCGGTAAAAACCAAGGACATGAATGTCTTCTGGCAGGTCACTTTCTCTAGCCTGCACCAGATATAGGTCAAGAGGCGTCGCACACGCGCCTTGGTGTAGCGTTTGGTCGCAACCGCCTCGACCAATTCGTCAACAGACTGGGCCTTTTTGATTGCTTCTTTGATGCGCACAGCCATTTCTTGATTGACATGATAGATGGTCGTTAGGTCTGGATTTGACAAGATTTGATAGCGTAAAAGTGGAAAATAATTTCCCCAGCTCACTTTACTAGCATTTTCAAACAGCTCAACAGTTGGCATAAAGCGTTCTAAGAAATCTGAGTCTGATTGGTGCTGACGAAGAGCTGTTGCCGATGCAAAGTCCACATCCTTGTCCACAGAATGGTATCCAGCTCCCTGACGCTTAATTGGATGAAGGTTGATATCTCTCCCAGCAAGTGCCTTGGCGTAGGCGAGAGCTAAGACATGATTGGGCGTATCACCCGAAAAATCAAGACCTGCAAATTCCTTCCACATGGCTTGGGTTTTCTGAGGGTAGGAGAGGGAATCAGGTAGATTATCCACAAAAATTCTCCATCTCTTGACCACGCTCTGCATATAAGTTAGCAATCTTTTGATAATCCAGAACTTCCTCTGTCCCAAAGGAAAGGGTATCTATGCCCAAACGAGCCAAGAGTTCAACAGCACCTTGACCGAAAAAATCTGCTGCTTGAACACTGACTAAAAAGGGCAATTCTACAACTAAGTCCGCTCCATTCTCTAGTGCCATTTGAGCCCGTGTCCACTTGTCAACGATAGCCGGCTCTCCTCGTTGCATGAAATTCCCAGACATGGCCACAATTTTCAACCCTTTAGCCTGTTCCAGCAGGTATTTGTGGCCATTATGAAAAGGATTGAACTCTGCGATAATACCTGTAATGGTCATGATATTCTCCTACTTCTGTGCCACAAAAACCAACGAGTACTGGTCTCTGTAGGTTCCTTATCCTCAAAGTCAGCATAAAGCTTGAAGGACTTAAAACCAGCTTGTTCTAGCAAAATATCATAGGTCAATACTTCGTAAGTTCGTTCCTCATGCACTTCGTCGTGACGACTAAAGGAACCATCCGCTTCCTTGAGAAAAAAAGGTCAACTCATGCACGATGGAGTGAGGTGCATCATCTTCATAAGTATCCCAAAGCATAGCAAAAGTCTTCTGCATTTTCATGATAGGAATAGCCAGGAAAGACCTCATCTGTCTGGTAGGTCGAATGCACATCAAAGATAAAGACTCCGTCCTCATTAAGGGCATTATAGACTTCTTTAAAGACATCCCCGACTTCCACCTCATCCTGCATGTAGCAGATTGAGTCTGAGTAACATGTGACAAAATCGAATTTCCCTGCCTTGAATAAATCCAGCATATTGCCTTCCATAAAATCAATCTTTTGCTTGGCTGAAGTAGCTCTCTTCTCAGCAATTTTCAACATATCCGCGCTCAAGTCCAGTCCAGTTACATCAAAACCTGCTTGAGAAAAGCGCACTGACTGGATGCCTGTCCCACAAGCCAATTCCAAGAGTTTCTTTCTCTCCTTAGTCTTTGGCAAATGACGGAGGGAAAAAAATCCGTCCATTTATCGTATAAACTATCATCCATGACTGCATCATAAACAGCCGCAAAAGTCTCGTATGTTGCCATTATTAAGATACAAAGAGCGTTTAAAACGAAGAGAAATAGGTATCTTTCTGCCGTATCATCAAATACAAAGGAAGTAATTCTCTTTCTCACAGTTTTTAGCTCGTGTTCAGTTTCAACATTACCAAACACGACGCCCTTACCTTTCTAACAATTTTCTTCTAAATTAAGCAAATAAACCCAGTTGACTACAACTGAGTTCGATTGAAGACAAAAGTCTTTTTAAGACTTTCCTTAGGTGATTTCGGACGTCTGCGACCTTCTTCGAAGTTCCAAGACTTAGTTTTTGAGCCCTTCGTTTTTCATCTCTAAACTCAGGCTAAAACAGTTCCCCGAACTGTTTTACTCTCAAAACTCCCGACTTCTTGAACCATTATCGTTTCAAAAAGTTTTATCACAACGGAAAGTCTCGGTAATTTCTCACTTCTCACTCAGAAAACAAGAATAATCTCAATACATTGTCGAATTTCAAAGCAATTTCCACCCGAAGTTCAAGTCATCTACTAGGCCAAAAGCTTCAGATAAATCTACTGACGCAGCCTCATGCCAAAGTTTTTCTAGATTATAGTGGGCACGCATTTCTTCTGAGAAGATATGCACTACGACACCACCAAGGTCAAGTAAAACCCAGCCTCCAGTTGCATCACCTTCGACATGGCTGCCTTTAAAAGCCCGCGTGGGCTACTTTTTCACGGATATTTTCAGCGATAGCATCCAACTGACGGCTATTCATCGAGCTCGTGATGACAAAATAGTCTGTCACACTGGTCAATTCTTGTACATCAAGTGCGAGAATGTCCTCGGCACGTTTCTCATCAGCCGCTTTCACGACTAGTTCTAATAATTCTTTTTCGTTCATTTAGTCCTCTTTCAAATAGTGCACAAAGGCGTTATAGGTTTCAAGGGTTTGGGGATAGATAGGCAATCCCTGGCGAGCCAAATGTTCCACAGTGCGAGCTGTTTCATAAGCTACTGCCTTATTGAGTGACAAACTTGCAATCTCACGCGCCTGTTCAACACCTGAAAGGCACGATTATGCTCGATGTAGTCTGCGACGTAGATAACCTTATCAAGGTCCGTCATCTGACCAGCTCCAACTGTATGGATTTCTATTGCACGCAAAATTTCAGTATCTTTCAAATCCAAATCTTCCTGAATCTTGTAGATACCGACCATGCCATGCCAGACATTATTGCCCCAGTTTTTAAGATCAGAGTCAAGTTGATAACGATCTATCAAGTCTAAAAATTCTTGATCTGATAGCTTTTTAGCATAGTCATGAAGGAGACCTGCCAAACCAGCTTTCTCAACATCCACACCAAAGCGCTGAGCCAATTCTATGGCTGCACGCTCTACACCCAAACAATGGGTTAGACGTTTTTCAGGTAGGAGCTCTGCCATTTTTTCCAACAATTCTTCACGCGAACAGTTGATATAGTCTTGATAGGCCATCAGTAGAGCCCCTCCTTCTCAATATAGTCTAGCACTGGTTTGGGTAGGAGAAAGTTAGGTGTGCGACCTTGGGCGATAAAATCACGTACCATACTGGATGAAATATCCATGAGAGGCACATCCACCCAGATGACTGGATAAGATGTCCCAGCCTTGTATCGTGGTCGCTGAACTCCTACAAACTGAACGAGGTCGACCAGTTCGTCAATTCTGTACCACTTAGGCAGATAGTCTACCATATCGGCACCGATGATGAAATAATAATCTGTATCTGGATTCTTCTCTGTCAGAATCTTCATGGTGTCGTAGGTGTAGGAAATACCCTTACGCTCTAGCTCAATGGTTTCAATAGCTAAACCTTCGATTCCATCAATTGCTAATTCGAGCATCTTGAGACGGTGATGTTCAGGAATGGTTTCCTTTTTTTGTCTACGTGAGGCGGTTGGTACTCAGGCATGAGCAGAACTTGATCCAATCCCAACTGCTGGCGCACTTGGTCTGCCACGATAAGGTGGGCATTGTGAACAGGGTTAAAATTTCCCCCTAAGATTCCAACTTGCTTACGTTTTTTATCCTTGATTTCTGGCTCTAACTCCACTTTTGTAAAGGGAGTTAATAATTCGATTGCCATAGGTTAATCTCCTTTAGTCTTCTGTAAAAACAGTTTTTTGGAGTAGATTTTTAAATTTCTTTGACTTTTTTTAGAAATCTTACGATTTCTCTTTCTTGCTTGATTGTTTATACAAAAATCAAGATACGTCCGATTTTTTTGGACTGTATCCACACCGATTTCTTCTTCTAAGATTTCAGCTACTTCGTGGATGTTTTCATCTGTATTTTGCAAGAGTGTAACCTTGATCAATTCACGGGCGTCAAGTGCTTGTCGAACGCTGGTTTTGATTTGGTCGTTGAGTCCATTTTTCCCGATTTGGATGATGGGTTTGAGGGTGTGTGCCTGGCTGTTGAGGAAGGCACGTTGTTTTGATGTTAATGACATAATTTCTTCCTTTTTGATAGTTATTTTTAGGTGGTGGGGACGGTCGGACTAATTTCCAAAAGATTTCATCTTTGAAAAATGGATTTCCTGACCTCACAATTGAGCCTAGGTCTCAATGTGCCCCTTGCCAATCTATGGATTGGCAATCACACCACGGCAATAACTATCTTTTTATGAGCTCACTTTGTTCGCTCAGTGATTTTCTAGTTTAAATAATTGCTTTTCGTGTGACGACTGCGACGCCTTCTGGTGCCCAGACGGCGACCTTTGGCAGTTCCTGTTACACGGATCCAGCCTAGTCCTGAGATAACTAAGTCAGTCTTATCCTTGATAGTAAAGACATGTTGGACCAGTTTTGGAAAATCTTCTTTTTCCTTGCTATTTGGTGGTGTAAGGAGGGTTCCAAGGTGCTTATCGTAAAAGGCGCTAGCCCCTTCTAGCTTGGTACGATGAAGTTTGAGTTCATTATCAAAGAAAGCTGTAAATCCTTGCTTTTCTCCTGCAATGAAATCAAATCGTCCCAAACCTCCTAAAAAGAGGGTTTGCTCAGGATTGAGCTGGTAGGTTTTAGGTTTGATTTCCTTTTTAGGACTGACATACTTGAGGTTTTTAGCCGTCAAGTAGTGGGCCATCTGATGACGATGGATAATTCCCGGTGTATCATAGATATAAGAACCATCATCAAGTGGGATCTCAATCTTATCTAAGGTTGTCCCTGGGAAACGTGATGTTGTGATGACGTTCTGGTCACCCGTAATTTCCTGGATAATTGCGTTGATAAGAGTTGATTTCCCAACATTGGTAACCCCAACTACATAGACGTCACGACCCTTACGATAGTGCTCAATTTTATCAATGACTTCCTTGATAGCATGCTTGTTTTGGGCTGAAGTCAGGACGACATCGACTGGACGAAGACCCTCCTCATGGGCACGTTCCATAAGCCATTGACTAATCTTGCCTGGTTTAACTGACTTAGGGAGGATGTCTTTTTTATTTCCAACCAAGAGCACATCATTACCTGATACAAAACGAGGCAATCCTGGGATAACAGAGCCATTAAAGTCAAAGATATCGATGATGTTCACTACTAAGGCATCACTGTCTCCCACCTCGTGCAAGAGTTTTAGGAAATCATCATCCGTCAACTGCACATCTGTGATTTCATTGTAATGACGAAGACGGAAACAACGTTGGCAATAAACTTCACCAATCTCCAAACCTTTTTCGAGTGCTGACTGAGGCGTAAACCCTAGACCAGTCTTATCTGTCGTCTGAATGGTTGCTCCACAACCAATACAGAGAATTTCTTCCATAGTTAGATTCCTTTTTTATATGTGATAGGCCCGTACTTTTCAGTGATTTGTTTTATAACACTGCGCTCACGAGCGCGGTTAATCTTCGTTTTGATAGAGTCGTGCTGAACTAAGGGCTTGACCAAAATCGAACGAATCCCAGCACGGTGAGCCGCTCGAATATCCGTCATTAGTTGATCCCCAACCATGACCACTTCATTTTTCTCATAGTGGAATTCCTTCATGGCACGGTCAATCCCGAAAGTAAAGGGCTTCAAAGCCCAATAAACATAGTCAATCCCAAATTTTTCAACCGCACGTTGAACTCTTTTTTTAGAGTTGTTAGACACCACGATGATACGAATACCAGCATCACGAAGGTCATGTAACCACTGCTTCATTTCTGGAGTCCCATCAGGGTTATTCCAAGCAATCAGAGTGTTGTCCAAATCCACCAAAACAGCTTTGATCCCTTGGTTTTTCAGGCTTTGGACTGTCAAATCATAAACTGCTTCTACAGCAAAATCTGGCATGTAATTTTCAATCGCCATTCTGGCTCCTTCTCTTTTATTTTCTAGTAATTTTCTTCAGCCATTGAGATAAGGCCGCCCATAAAATCAAGCTAGCCATTAAGATATAAATCCAAGCATTTGGCTCTTCTGTAAATGGTAGAGGAACATTCATTCCGAAGAAACCTGTAATAACCGCAAGTACTGCTAGTAAGACGGAGATAATAGTCAAAACTGTCAAACTATCATTCAGGTTATTGTTTAGGATGTTGTTGTAAGAAGATGAGAGTTGTTGCAAGACTTGAGAAATCAAGTCTGTCATAGACACCAACTGATGGGCTTCAATCATTGCATCATCAAACTGCTCTCGTTCGACTTCATTAAATCTCCGATAAAGAGCATGGCCCTGGATATGTTCTAAGAGGAGTCGATTTTGTTTTGCCGCTGCTGTTAAGTAAACCATACCAGTCTCCAAGTCAGAGAGGGCGAAGAGATTTTTCTTTGTTGTTCTCTGACGAAGTAAGCTGTTGACTTCATCTTTACTCTTATCCATCTTTTCAATGATTGGATAATAGGCGTTACTAATGATTTCTAGACTAGCAAAAAGAAATTTGTAAATAGAAAGCAACTCATGGCTATCCAGATAAGCTAACATCTGATCAATGACATAAGCATTCTTATGGTTGCTGATGGTAATCATTCGTTTGTTTTCAACGATAAAGGTCATGGGAATCGCTTCATAGTAATCCTTGTCCTTTTCTAAATCCAGAACATTGTAGATAAAGGTCACAGTCCCATTCTCACGGTTGTAATCCATATGGGCACGTTCATTTTTATCCAGCGCATATTCGATGGTTTCCTTATCCAATCCGTAGATTTCAGATAAATCTTCAAGATTTTTAATTTTTTCTACATCTAGATTGATCCAAACACAACCATTTCCTAATTGCTCATCTAAAAACATCGTTTCTCCTTTACCAAACTCCCTCTATTGTACCATAAATCAAGTAAAATTTCAGTTCAACTCATCTCTTGAAAAATTGCTAACCACAGTGATACTTCTATTGGGAACAAAGTGAAGGACTTCATCCTCACTGCGCAGTTGAGTCGTACGAATACCGACACTCACAACCTTACCAGAAATTGTAATCGGACCATTCGTAAACTCAACTTGATCTCCAACATCTAACTGGCGCTCAAAGAGGATGAAAAAAAGCCATTGACCACGTCTGACAAGAAGCCTTGAGCACCCATCCCGATTGCCACCCCAGCAATCCCAGCACCTGCCAGTAGACTTGATACAGGTAAGCCTAGAGTAGATAAAAACAAAGTAAAGTAAAAAGAAATAGAGGTGTAGTTCAAAAATATTTTTCAATCAATCTAGAAATTGTCTTTTGGCGCGCCTCATCTTTCTGGGAAAAATTTTAAGGATGGTTTAACGACTCTTTTCACAACTTGATGGAGAATTATTTTAACGATATAAAAGACAATAAAAAAGAAGGACTAGAGAGACTGATTTTGAAAAACAACTCTTCTAGAATACTGCTGATATTTAACTTATCGATATAATTTTTGAATAAATGTTGGCATAGTAAGCTCCTTTCCTAACATTATACCATAAAACGATATCCGAACCAGTTTGGTAAATATTCATTCTGCCTATACTATTATTAGATTCACTTGATTTCAAAAACATATTTGTACTATAATCAAACCACTACATGGAGAACAAATTATTTTCTCAATAACTCTCTTGGAATAGACCTTTCTACCTCATCTACTACCAAAACTTTAAAGCATTTATCTCAAGGAAGTATTCTATGTCTATCACTCAACGTACTTTAAAACTAGTCCTGGCAACCTGTTTTGCTTGTTTACTAGCTTACTTTTTTGATTTGTCATCAGCTGTATCAGCTGGTATCATTGCTATCTTGAGTCTCTCTGATACTCGAAGAAGCACGATTAAACTAGCCCGCAATCGACTTTTTTCAACCTTGCTGGCGTTAATGATCGGTGTTATTACCTTTCAACTAACTGATTATCACATCTGGAGCTTTGGACTTTACTTAGCAATCTATGTTCCTCTAGCCTATAAACTCGGTTGGGAAATTGGAATCACTCCTAGTAGCGTCCTAGTTAGTCACCTTTTAGTCCAGCAATCTACCTCTCCTGAGCTCTTGTTGAACGAAATGCTACTTTTCCTCATCGGTACCAGTTTTGCTCTCTAGTCAATCTCTATATGCCTTCACGTCAACAAGAGATTCAGCTTTATCACACTCTTGTAGAAGAAAAAAACTAAGAGACGTTTTTCTACGCCTAGCCTATTATCTAAAAAAAGGAGATGGACGCAATCAAGCTCAACTAGTCAACGAACTTGACCAACTATTAGAGGAAGCCCTCAAACTAGTCTATCTGGACCATTCTGATCATCTCTTTCATCAAACAGACTACCATATCCACTACTTTGAAATGCGCCAAAAGACAAACCCGCATTTTTAAGAAATATGGCCGAGCAGATTAACACCTGCCAACTAGCAGCTAGTGAGAGTTTAATTGTCGCTCAGCTCTTTTTCAAAAAACAGCTAGTCAACTGAGTCAATCCAATCCAGCCTATAACTTGTTGGAAGATATCGAGAAATACCTACAGGTATTTCGCCATCGTTCACTCCCTAAAACAAGAGAAGAATTTGAGACAAGGGCTACCCTATCTACAACTCTTTCGTGAATTAGAACACTTTATTCAAATAAAAAGTAGATTTCTACCAACGCTATGCGAAAAAAACGAGAATAATTTTTCATAAGTAAAAACACCTTTCTTCTAGTCAAAGAAAGGTGTTTTTAGTATTGATAGTTTTGAAAGAGTATGGGTAGCTATTTCTTTCCAACTGACATAAGGCTAATATCTCTCAAACTAAAGTAAGTGAGGGGCCAGCATTGCTACTGCAATAAAGAATTCTGTTGGTAGCTGAAAGATTTTGCAGGATGGACAACATAAGCAAAATCACGAGGGAAACGAGACCAAAAACTAGAATTACAACATTAACCGTCCCTTGATACTTTGAGGTGTCGCAAATATATAGAGTAAAAAGTAATAAAATCCCTATGATTAAATAGACCATTTTCTGCTCTTTCTAGCTCTTATTCAGCTGATTTTTTCTTTTTGTTTGCTTTCTCACGCTCCGCCTTGTTAAGGATTTGTTTACGCAAACGGATAGATTCAGGAGTTACTTCCATGTACTCATCGTCGTTCAAGAACTCAAGTGATTCTTCAAGAGTCAAGATACGAGGAGTCTTGATAACTGCTGTTTGGTCCTTAGTAGCTGAACGAACGTTGGTCATTTGTTTTCGCTTTTTGTGATGTTAACAGTCAAGTCGTTTTCACGAGAGTTTTCACCGATGATCATTCCTTCGTATACTTCAGTTCCTGGGTTAACGAAGATAGTTCCACGTTCTTCGATAGACATAATTGAGTAAGTTGTTGCCTTACCAGTATCGATAGAAACAAGGGCACCACGGTGACGTCCACCAATTTCACCTGGAATCAATGGTAAGTATTGATCGAATGTATGGTTCATAATCCCGTAACCACGAGTCATTGACAAGAATTCGGTTGAGTATCCAATCAAACCACGCGCAGGAACAAGGAAGACCAAACGAGTTTGACCATTACCAGTTGAGACCATATCCAACATTTCACCCTTACGTTCAGAGAGACTTTGGATAACAGATCCTTGGTATTCTTCTGGTGTGTCGATTTGCACGCGCTCGAACGGCTCACATTTGACACCGTCAATCTCTTTTAAGATAACTTCTGGACGAGATACTTGAAGCTCATAGCCCTCACGACGCATGGTTTCAATCAGGATTGACAAGTGCAATTCCCCACGTCCTGAAACAGTCCATTTATCTGGCGAGTCAGTTGGTTCTACACGAAGAGATACGTCTGTTTGCAATTCTGCTTGCAAACGTTCTTCAACCTTACGAGAAGTTACCCACTTACCTTCACGACCAGCAAATGGTGAGTTGTTGACCAAGAAGGTCATTTGAAGAGTTGGCTCATCAATGTGAAGAACTGGCAATGCCTCAACTGCGTCTGTAGGAGTGATGGTTTCCCCAACGAAGATATCTTCCATACCTGATACGGCAATCAAGTCACCAGCTTTGGCTTCTTGGATTTCACGACGTTCCAAACCAAAGAAACCAAAGAGTTTTGTAACACGGAAGTTCTTGGTTGTACCGTCCAATTTAGAAAAGGGTAACTTGGTCCCCAACCTTTACACTACCACGGAAGACACGTCCGATACCGATACGGCCTACAAAGTCGTTGTGAGTCAAGAAGTGACACTTGGAATTGAAGGGGTTCATCTGAGTTATCAACTGGAGCCGGAATGTGGTCGATAATGGTATCAAAAATTGGCGCCATAGTCTTTTCTTGATCTGCTGGATCATCTGATAATGAAGATGTTCCGTTGATAGCTGACGCATAAACGACTGGGAAGTCAAGCTGGTCATCATCCGCACCAAGCTCGATGAAAAGTTCCAAGACTTCATCTACTACTTCTGCTGGACGAGCTGACGGTTTATCGATCTTGTTGACCACAACGATTGGCACAAGGTCTTGTTCCAAGGCTTTTTTCAATACGAAACGAGTCTGTGGCATAGTTCCTTCGTAAGCATCTACGACCAAAACAACACCATCAACCATTTTCATGATACGCTCAACTTCTCCACCGAAGTCCGCGTGTCCTGGCGTGTCCATGATATTGATACGAGTTCCGTTGTAGGCAACTGCTGTATTTTTCGCAAGGATTGTAATTCCACGCTCTTTTTCAATATCGTTTGAGTCCATAGCACGCTCAGCTAATTCAGTACGTGCATCAAGTGTTTCAGATTGTTTCAACAATTCGTCAACGAGGGTTGTTTTCCCGTGGTCGACGTGGGCGATAATCGCGATATTACGGATATCTTCTCTTAATTTTGTCATGATTTCCTCTATTGTATTCAAAAATTTATTTTCTAACTGAACGATTATACCACAATTTTAAGCAAATGACTTAACTCAAGTAAGTGTAAATGTTTTCAAAAAATCATTATTCTGTTATAAGTTGAAATACAGCAGAAAAGACATAGTCAACAAATGTACTAATATTGCAAAAATGGTACGGCTGATGGTTTTCCCATCAGACTTGGTTTACTTTTATAATAGTTGTATTCTTCATGGTATTGGTAGCTATAAATCAGCTCGTACTCCTTGTTTATTTGACAGATTTCAGTGTGGCTAAAAGTATATTTTTCATAGCAAAAACACCCCCAAAAATTAGAATTTATATCTAACTTTTTAGGGTGCAACTCAATATTTCTGTTGTACATAGTCACGGGCACTATTGTAGGCCGTTTGAACCTTATTCCACTGTCGACTACCCCAATTAACCGCACGGTTGTATTGGGTGCTAACGCAGTTAGTCGCTTGGTTAAAGGCACTCTTGGTCACATTCCAAGCTTTGGAGGCGAAACTCTTCACACCATTCCAAGTATTAGAAGCCTTCTTTTCAACATGGTTCAAGCCTTTTTGATACTGTTCCAAAAGTGCCCACTCAGGGCTGTGTGTGGCGACTTACGACCTGACTTGCCTCTACCTGCATGCGATGACTGATCACCAGATTGACCTTTCTTTTGTTTGCGTTGGAAGAGTTGATAAGTATTCTTGTCTTCCTTACGACTGGCGGTGAAGACACGATTGTCATCCCCATCGTATAGCGCAGCCATGAGAAGACCCTTCTTGTCCTTGATCGCAAGCAAGCGGTTCTCTGAGTTCTTCTCAGAAGCGATGATGGTTCAGTATAGTTAGCTATAAGTAAACTTTATATTGCACCATAAGTAAAAATCTCCTGAAGAAATTCTTCAAGAGATTTTAACGAATCTAATTATGAGAAAAGTTTTTCACTAACAAACAGTTTGTTCTTAGTTTTTAACTGTGTATCACCACCTTACCCATTTACACAATGCTAAACTAATTTGGAAAATCTTTGTAAAACTAAATCACTATAAAAAATTTTTATGTCAATGCGTTGTAATTTAACATTCATGTAAATTTTATTTAAATCTTCATAGGTGTGGTTCTGACGATTTCATCCACAACATTATCTACAATAACAATTTCTATAAAATTTTTAGGCTATAGTGAAATTATCGTAGGAATCTATCCAAAAACTCTAGAAAATTTTTATTTTTAACCAAAGTAAAAATAAATCTTTACAAAAATCAATCTCTTCTTGAGTTAAATCTCCGTTTTTTCTTTATCTAAACTATAGAGTACACCTCTCACAGTATTAACAGATCTGCTTGCTCTAACATTTTGTAAACGTATTTCAGGATTATCAATGTATTTAATAATAATATTACATAATTTTTCTTTAACATCATTATAATTCATATTAGTCACCTATAATATCTACTTTTTAAAAATTCAATTACCGAATTAGTTTTTCAATTGTGGATAGCCTCCTTTCCCGTATTCAGGGATAATAAGATGTGATTGGCTCCAAAACTTTTCCTGTATCTCCGGCTTCCTTAGGAACATACACATTATCCATTATCTGAAGTGTATCAAACTCTCCACGAAGCTTCGCATTACTCCAAGCAGGAGATATTTGATAAGCATCTTGCACCTTACTTGCTGAATCAAATTTAGATAAACCGATGTAACTTCCAGGGGCTTCCATAGTTTTCATTGTCTGTTCAGCATACTTAGAATCCATATAACGGTAGGCAGTTGATGGTAAAGTTCTTCCATCAGGAGCTACATAAAAATCGGGTTTAGATGTAACTTTAGGTGCTGGTAAGGCAAGTGGTTTACTAGTCGGCCCAGGCAATGCTAGTTGCTGAACAGGGGTTACATCCTTACGTGGTCTCGTGACTGATACATCCCCTGATTTTGGCTTCGTCGTCACCACATCAGCCTTAGGAGCCTTCTTAGGAGACACACTACCTGCTCCGTTGGTAAAGGTGTTAAAGGCAAAGTTCATGGCGACTGTTTGACCAGTAATCTTATTTCCTGTGGCCAAATCAATACCTGTGTCAATCGCAGTCTCAACCGCAGATTCCACTCCAATCTTGGCAACTTGTCGAACTGCTTGATTGCTAATACTTTGGGTCACATTGGTTGCTAGACTAGCTCCTGCTCCCATCAATTGGCCGCCAATAAGACCTGAGATAGCACCTGTTCCTGCTCCTTTAGCGATCGAACCAACCAATTCCCAACCACGTTGGCCAGAACTATAGGCATCATATCCTGAGATGATTGCTCCAGAGGCTGCACCACCGATAGCCATCGCTACGGGGGCTCCAAGACCTCCAGTCGCTACGGTAAGAGCAATACCGACACCGATAGCTGCCGCAGTTACGGCAACCTTCTTCCAGTCGACATTTTTCACGAAATCAACGACTTGACTCTTGACTCGTTCAGCTGTTGTACAGACATGTTTTAAGGTGTTCTGCAAAGGCTGTTCCCCAGTTTCGGAGGAGATTCATACCTTCTCGGATGGTTGGGGAAGAGGTCAAGCCTGTTGCCAAGGCATAGGCAGACCGAACCACTTGTTGGCGCTTAGCCTCTATCTGTGCTGCCGCTTGCTGGTAGACCGTTTGTACATAGTCACTGGCACTATTGTAGACCGTTTGAACCTTATTCCACTGTCGACTACCCCAATTCAACCGCTCGGTTGTATTGGGTGCTGACCAGTTAGTCGCGTGGTTAAAGGCACTCTTGGTCACATTCCAAGCTTTGGAGGCGAAACTCTTCACACCATTCCAGGTGTTTGAGGCCACTCGTTTTTACCGTATTCCAGGTATTAGAGGCGACTCGTTTAACACCATTCCAAGCATTAGAGGCCGTCTTTTTAACATAGTTCCAACCTTTTTTTGATACTGTTCCAGAAGTGTCCCACTCGGGTCGGTGTAGTTGACGGGGTTGTTCTGCACATAGCTATAACGGTTCTGGCTGAGAGGATCTGTGTCCTCACCTGGGTAGCTATCCTCGGTTAAGAAAGCACCTCCCTGACTATCATAATATCTTGCTCGTAAATAGTCAAGCCCAGTATCGTCACGAGCTTCGCCATTATAGGCGAAATGGATTTCCTGTCGTGTCTGTGCTTGTCTTTCTTGCTCCATAGAGGTTATAGCTACTTGATGCGACGGCTTGTCCATCCTTGGTCAAGCCTGTCACAGAGCCTGACTGGTTGGTCAAGTAGTTGTAGCTGTCACCGGTTTGGTTGTTGAGGTAGCTAGCTCGACCCTGACCATAGCTATAGGTCTCTCGTGCCTTGCCATCATGGGCATAGGTTTCAAGGACTTCTGTATGTTCACGATTGACATCGTTGACATAGCTACGTTCCTCGTAGTAGTTGTAGGGTGTCCTCTCGTGTGGTATAAGGGATCAGGACATCCTGAACCTGACTGGCATAGGTCACCTCTCCTGATCCGGTAAGTTTCCAAGTTCTGGTGGGTTGACGACGATTCCTTCCTTGGTCGCTGTAAACAACTGTTTCTTTAAGTCATAGGTGTAACATAAAACTCTCGAAGAAATCAGAAATCCTTCCCCGAGAGTTTTTGCATGTTTCTATCACAACAGAAGATAGCCGTTCATTCAATACAGTGCAACTAAATACTGAGAGCCTAAAAATCGGTTAATCTATTCAGAAAAAACTTGGTGGCACAATCTCTACATCCCCAAGATTGTCAACTGAGTATCGTTGACTACCATTTTTTAAACCAGCGTTCTAGAACGACATCATAGAGCATGAAGTGGGATTTTTCTTTAATCCAAGCTTCATCAATCCCATAAGGCTTTAAATACTCTAGTACTTCGTTGGGATCTGTTAGCTGAAAACTTGGTAAACCTTTAGTCGAGCTAAAACTATAGGAACTTTTTAAATGTAGCTCTAAATCAGATTCTTTTCCACTCTTCACTTCTATATTATAACCAATTAACCCGTATGCTAATGATTGATCAGATTCTGAAACCTCAATAGTTTGTTTGAGTATTTTATCGCTATAATCATAGTCAATAAAAAGATATCTACCATTAGGTAACAATCGTCTATACTCAATTAGAAATGTTTTTTCAATACCTACATACACTAATATAGCTTCATTCTCAGATAAGCCTGCTTCAAGTCTCATACCAACTATAATATCCTTATCGCGATATGATTCACCTCCGTCAACGGCTTTACTAAAATCAGCAAGTCCAGGTAAAATACCACTATGGGTTTCTGCATAGTTCATCTCTAAAAAGACATTACTTAAAAGATTCATACACTCCTTTATAATAATTCTTTTTGATACAAACGATATAAACCAAACAAAAGTTAGAAAAAAACTAATACAGTTATGACTAGGATTTTAAAAATTTTTCATTTACCTTTTTCCTTACTTAAATCTTGGAGAAACTGATAAGCAACATTATTCTTCTCTTTTAACATCTCCATTGCCTGTGCATCATCCTGATGATTAATTCCTACTTCTTTATAAATTTGTTCTTTAACATAGTTCATCCCACCCACATTTTTCAAGAACTCCGATTCACGTGAGTAGCTATTAGTAGAAAGTTGATCATAGTATTGATTAGTAGCTGCAACATAGGATATTCTCTGATTTTTCATGATAGATATAATATTAACTGCATCAAGGTCTGCCTTATAATCAGGTATATTCATACTTGGAGGATTACCGATTGTCACATCTCCTAGCCAACCAGATAGGTCATTAATATGTTGGTGACTATTACCCCAATATCCTTTTCTAAGCCCTTCAAAATTCGCAAAACGAATTTTGTTATCGTATAAATTAGTTGCAGTAGTAATACTTTGATGGGCAAAATCTGTAACAGTCTCACCCATAGTATTGGCTTTATTATGTTGTTCATTTATCCTAGCTTGTATTATCTTATATTCCTCTCCAGACAATCCGAAGCGGTTCATTTGTTCTTCTATGGTGTGATGGGGTTTAGCTCCACCTGTTGAACCTGGTCCAGCAGTTCCATTCCATTTAACAATATCCTTCAAGTATTGTAATACAGAATCGTTCCATTGTGCATTCTCATCGTTATAAATAATTCCACCTACTAAACGATTATGAGACATAATCAGTATTTCCACCTTCTGTTTTCTCAATGTTTTTATACAATTTCCACAATAAATCTGAAGTTTCTTCATCAAAACCATATTGCTTTTTAAGATTTTGTTTAAACTCATATGCTGAAACACTATAATCATCAACCGAGTTGACCTTATTTCCTGCTCTATCTGAAAGCCTTAGTCGTTTTTGGATCACATATATGCTTCAATGTATTCAGTAGAGCCGGATTCCAGTTACGAAGAAGATTCTTACCTTCTCGGATGGTAGGGGAGGCCTCAAACCCTATTGCTAAAGCATAGGCAGTACGAATTGCCTGATAGCGTAGTTCTTGAATACGAGCTTGTGCTTGCTGGTATTTCGTTTGAACATAATCGACTGCACTATTGTAGGCCGTTTTGAACCTTATTCCACTGTCGACTACCCCAATTAACCGCACGGTTGTATTGGGTGCTGACCCAGTTAGTCGCGTGGTTATAGGCACTCTTGGTCACATTCCAAGCTTTGGAGGCGAAACTCTTCACACCATTCCATGTGTTTGAGGCCACTCGTTTCACCGTATTCCAGGTATTAGAAGCGACTCGTTTTACACCATTCCAAACATTAGAGGCCTTCTTTTTAACATAGTTCCAGCCTTTTTTGATATTGTTCCAGAAATGCCCACTCGGGTCTGTATAGTTAACCGGATTGTTCTGCACATAGCTGTAGAGATTCTGGCTGAGAGGATCTGTGTCCTCACCTGGGTAGCTATCCTCGGTTAAGAAAGTACCTCCCTGACTATCATAATATCTTGCGCGTAAATAGTCAAGTCCAGTATCGTCGCGGGCTTCGCCATTATAGGCAAATGGATTCCCTGTTGTATCTGTGCTTGTCTTTCTTGCCCCATAGAGGTTATAGCTGCTTGATGCGACGGCTTGTCCATCCTTGGTCAATCCTGTCACAGAGCCTGACTGGTTGGTCAAGTAGTTGTAACTGTCACCTGTTTGGTTGTTGAGGTAGCTAGCTCGACCTCGACCATAGCTATAGGTCTCTCGTGCCTTGCCATCATGGTCATAGGTTTCGAGGACTTCTGTATGTTCACGATTGACATCGTTGACATAGTTGCGTTCCTCGTAGTAGTTGTAGGTGTCCTCTCGTGTGGTATAAGGGATCAGGACATCCATGAACCTGACTGGCATAGGTCACCTCTCCTGACCCAGTAAGTTTCCAAGTTCTGGTGGGTTGACGACGATTCCTTCCTTGGTCGCTCGATCCTTAGCCACTTTCTGATGATAGGCTCTAGACACATCGTCAAAGATGCTGTGCCAGATGCTTCCGATTGTCTGTGGTAGGGTGGATAGGGCTTGGAGGACATTCTGGCTAAAGCCATACCAGAAGAGAGTGTTTTCTTCCCCACTTGGGGCTGTATATGGTGACTTCGACCTGACTTGCTTTCCTTTGGCTTGACATTCCAAAAATTTCCTTTTCTTTTTCAAAAATGGCATCTTGTGATAAGATAGGCTGGGTATGCGATTTAGATAAAATTATTAGCCCAGGAAAAAGTCAGTCGGAAAATCATGAAACAGGCTCTCCTGAAAAAAGAAATCTTAGTAGATGGACAAGTTGCGATTTCCCTTGCACAGAAATATTGATACAGGATGCAAGAGCTGATTTGTCAAAGGGAAGAAATAAATCCAAGGATATGAGCACATCTACCTCATGCTCCACAAGCCAAATGGTGTCGTGACAGCAAGTAAGACAAGGATCTGCCAACAGTCATGGACTTGCTACCTAAACATCTCCAGTCAGATCAACTCTATGCAATTGGTCGGCTGGATCGAGACTCAAACAGGTCTTCTCCTCTTGACAGATAATGGGCCCCTTGGTTTTCAACTTCTTCATCCTCAATATCATGTGGATAAAACTTACCAAGTTGAAGTCAATGGACCGCTCTCATCGACCACATCCAACAGTTCAAAGATGGGATTGTCTTTTTAGATGGAACCGTCTGCAAACCTGCTCAAATTAAAGATTCTATCCGTAAGCCCAATCAGAGCCATAGCCACCATCACCATCTCAGAAGGGAAAGTTTCATCAGGTCAAGAAAATGTTCCTCTCTGTCGGTGTCAAGGTCACTGTCCTAAAACGAGTTCAGTTCGGGGATTTTACATTAGATACAGAGCTAGCAGAGGGTCAATACCGGCCCTTGAACCAAGATGAATTACAAATTGTTAAAAACTACTTAGAGAAAAGTGAATAAAAACAAAAAGCTTTAAATATAAAAGCTTTTTGTTTCTTTTCTTAACTATAAAATAAAAGCGATCCCCACAATCCAGTTAAGGACAGAAACTACAATCCCTACGATATTGAGAATTTTTCTGTCTTATAATCTAGGCTAGACTCTTTTGGTGTGAATTAGCCAAGACAAGGCCAATAATCCCCAAAACAAGACCTACGATTGGAGATAGCAAACCAAGAACGATAGATAGAATACCTAAAACAAGTGATGGTTTTTCTTTTCTTGTGTATCCATATTATAAAAACTCCTTAAATTTTTACAAATTAATTATACCATAATACGCTAGCTTTATCTATGATTCGACAGCTTTTTACATAAGATTAGCTAGTCTTGACCTTCCCTGTCCAAGAATCCAATCCATAAGAAAGGATATAAATATCTGAAAAACCTTGTTTTTTCAAGAAAATAGCTGCATTGGTGACACGTTGCGCACGTTGGTTTTCATAAAGAAGAACTGGCTTATCCTTACGAAGAGCCGCAAGGCTGGTCTTCAATTGACTTGAAGGAATGTTACGAGCTCCAAGGATATGTTTTCTATGGAAGTCTGCTGGATCACGCAAGTCAATTAACTGACCTGTACGAATCAAAGACTCAAACTCTGCATTGTCTACAATTTTTGCTGCACGACGAATACGAAGGTAATTGTATCCCATCCATGCTAACATCACCACTATAAGTCCCCATAATACCCAAGTTATCATAATATCTAATCTCCATTTTTTTCTAAATAGTCTAATTCTATCTTGTGCTCTCTGCGAAGAACAGCCTCTGCTTCTAGATAATCCAGCTTATCCATCAAGCCAGCATCATAGATTCGAGAAAGTTCTATCTTCATTAGTTCAATATCATAGAGGCGTTTGCCCATATAGACAAGAATGCCAAACTGTTTCAGAAATTGCTGCACATCGTAGAGTGTTTTCATAGCTTTCATTCTAGCAAAAAATTAGAGTTTTTTCAATAGCAGCCATTGTAGATTGACTTTTACTGTTTGCGAATCTTAGTAATACTTTGGCAGAGAAGGAAACCGACAAGCATTCCAGCAAAATTCTGAACCAGATTGTGAGGAACATCAGCCAAGGCTTGACCCCAACCTTTCATCCAAGCAGTCGCAAAGGCATAACCAGCAACCATGACAAGCGATGCCAAGACCAACCCTAACCATCGCCATTTTCCTTTAAATCCGGCAAAATACCCCTGTGAGCCATGGAAAATTAAGCTGAAGATCATCCAGTGAGGATAACCTGAAATCAGGTCAATGAGGAAACCTCCTAGCCCCCCAACGATGGCTCCTTCACGTCGCCCAAAATAAAAGGCAGTAAAGAAAATTCCAGCATCCAAAAACGTGAGGATTCCCGTAGCAGTTGGGATTTTTCACTACATAACCCAAAGCTACGGATAGGGCTGTTAAGATGGATACTAGGGCGATTTTATTAGTTTTTGGTTTGCTTCATATTGTCTTACTCCATATTGATCTGCTTGTGCGATGGCACGGTAAACAAAGTCTTTGGAACTCTCAACCGCTGCTAATAGTCCCTCTCCTGGTACTAATTGACTGGCAATGCTCGATGCAAAGGTACAACCTGCACCAGCATTTTGACCTTCTAAGACTGGATTTTTCTAAAATGGTAAAGTCATGACCATCATAAAGACATCCACAGCCTTATCCTGACTAAGGCGATTCCCACCCTTGATAATAACTGCTGGCGCCCCCAAGTTATGTAATTTTTGAGCTACAGTTTTCATATCATCCAAGGTTTTAATCTTTTGATCTGCCAAAAGTTCAGCCTCTGGAAGGTTAGGTGTAATTACAGTCACATAAGGGAAAAAGCGAATTAACTCTTGACAAAGCTCACTAACAGCAACATCATGAGTCTCCTTACAAACGAGAACAGGATCCAAGACCACTGGAACTCCTGAGCGCTCCTTGATAAAGTTAAGAGCTTTCTCAGCAACACCGACCGTCGGTAAGAGACCGATTTTAATGGCTGCAAAATCTACGCTCTTGAGACTATCCAGCTGTTGTTGGAAAATAGTCTCATCAGTCGGAAAGACCTCAAAACCATTTTTCTGTCAAAGCGGTTAAGCAAGTCATGGCTACAAAACCATGCAAACCATTTAAAGTATAGGTCGCAAGGTCTGCGGCTAGTCCCCCACCACTAAAAATATCATTTCCTGACAGTGCTAAAATACGATTATTCTTCATAACGAATCTCCTTCAAATACAAACCATTAGGTGCTGCAGTTGGACCTGCCAACTGCCTGTCTTTTTTCTCCAAAATCAGGTCAATCTGCTCAATCGGCATACGATTGTTACCAATTTTCAGCAAGGTCCCAACCATATTTCGAATCTGCTTATAGAGGAAACCATTACCTGAGAAGGTAAAGGTCAAAAATTGACCGGTCTCGTCAACCCTGAGACTGGCTTCCGTGATCGTTCTTACCTTGTCCTCCACACTTGTTCCGGCAGCAGTAAAACCGGTAAAATCATGGGTTCCTTCTAATTTCTTCACAGCCTTTTGCATGCGTTCCACATCAAGTGGATAGGGATAATGGGTGGCATAATGACGTCTCATAGGATTTTTAGGACGCCCCCTATCCACAATAAACTCATAGGTTTTGCTATGCTTGGCATAACGACAATGAAAATCATCAGCCACTACCTCAATCGAAATGACATCTATATCTTCAGGACTTTGAGTATCGAGAGCAAAGCGAAGCTTTTTCCTCATCCATCTGATAGGGAAGATCAAAGTGGATAACCTGCCCTAGAGCATGAACACCACTATCCGTTCGCCCTGCACCATGGATGGTAATAGCCTGCCCTTTATTTAATTTTTGTTAGAGTTTTTTTCAATTTCCTCTTGGACACTACGCGCGTGTGGTTGCCGTTGAAAAGCCAGCAAAGGCGTATCCATCATAGGAAATGATAGCTTTATATCTAGTCATGTGTCTATTTTATCAAGAAAATTTTTCATGCAACAAGCTTGAAAAACAAAAACTGTACGGGTACAGTTGTTGATATAATCTAATTCTTATCTAGATTTTATCATCATATATTTTCGTACAGGTACTTCAACCATTTGAACGATTTCAAATCCTTCTTTTTGGTAAAGATTGTAAGCTCTTTGATTTGCCTCGTAGACATTTAGAGAAATAGTATCTATGTCTTCATTTTCAAAGGCCAAACTAACAAATTTCCTTAAAAGCCTGGCTACCTAAGCCCTGCCCCTGTTTCTGAGGATTGATAAAAATCTCCCGATATGAAGATTCTTGTCTTCTAGCCTGATTTTCTGGATAAGCCCCACAAACTCTTGTCCATCAAATATTGAAAAAAATTCCTTCCAAATCTTGCAAGACTTGAATTATCAAGGGAAAAAGAAATCATTGGTCCCATCCATTGTTCTTGAAAGGGTTTTGCCGAGAGAGTTGGACCATTGGCATACGAATTGAGCGTTTTCTATACTCACATTTTCTTCAAAACGAATTGTCATCTTGACCTCACCATCTTATCTGTGTCTGTCTATTATAATACTTCTTCCATTTTTACGAATAAATAAGTATGATTCATTTTTACTTTTTTTCTTGTAGGAGCTATTATTGCTTCCTTTATAGGGCTTGTCATTGACCGCTTTCCTGAGCAGTCTATTATCTTTCCTGCTAGTCACTGCGATTCCTGTCATACTCGCTTACGTCCCTTGGATTTGATGCCAATTGTCTCTCAAGTAGTACATCGCTTTCGTTGTCGCTACTGTAACTCAAGCTATCCCTTCTGGTATGCTCTCTTTGAGTTTGGATTGGGGCTTCTCTTTCAGCTTTCTCCTGGGAATTTCTAACCTTAGGACAACTTATTCTGATAACTGCTGGCTTGACCTTAGGAATCTATGATCTCCAGCATCAAGAATATCCCTTGCTAGTCTGGCTGACCTTTCACCTAATTCTCATGGTTTCCTGTGGTTGGAATCTAGTCATGATTTTCTTTCTTATTCTGGGAATTTTGGCTCACTTTATCGATATCCGTATAGGTGCAGGAGATTTTCTCTTTCTAGCATCTTGTGCGCTTATCTTTAGTCCGACAGAATTACTAATTTTGATACAGTTTGCTTCTACAACTGGCATTCTAGCTTTTCTCCTGCAAAAGAAAAAGGAAAGGCTCCCATTCGTGCCTTTCCTCTTATTTGCTACCTGTATGATTATTTTGGGTAAGCTTTTGCTTTTAGGATAGTCAGACCCTCTATGAGGGCTTTTATTTTGTCATCCTATTCCTTAGATAACCTTTTCAATGAAGTTTCGTATGGTTGATAGTCCATCTGGTGTCCCTATACTTTCTGGATGATATTGGAAGCCATAGATAGGGAGCTTCTTGTGTTGAAAACCCATGATAACCTGATCGTCTATCGCACGAGCAGTAACTTCAAAGTCTGCGGGTAATTCCTCCACCATAAGACTATGGTAACGCATGACTGAACAGTTATTCTCTATCCCCTGATAAAGAATGGATGGAGTTTCAAATTGGAGCTGACTTTGTTTACCATGCATGACCTTTGGAGCCAAACCTAGTTTTCCACCAAAAGCCTCTGCAATAGCCTGATGTCCCAAGCAAATCCCCAAAATTGGTTTTTTCCCAGCAAAATCTCGAATCATTTCCTCCATTTTTCCAGCATCAGCTGGCCAACCGGGTCCAGGAGAAAAGACAAGCGCTTGAGCCTCTTCCGCCACTTGGTAGAGGCGAGGATCGTCATTTCTCAAGACTTCAACAGGAGAAAAATTTCCGATATATTGAGCTAGATTGTAGGTAAAAGAATCATAATTATCAATCAATAAAATCAAAATTTTCTCCCTTTAATCTTGGAATGATTAGTTATTCTTAGCTTCAAGGTAGTCGGCAATAGCAGCTACGTCCTTGTCGCCACGACCTGAGACATTGATGATGATAATCTCATCTTTACTTAGTTTTGGTGCACGTTTGACTGCTTCAGCGATAGCGTGTGAGCTTTCAATCGCCGGGATGATTCCTTCTGTTTTTACTTAACAAAAGCAAAGCTTGAACAGCTTCTTCGTCTGTCGCTGCAACATACTCTACACGACCAGAATCCTTAAAGAAGGCATGTTCTGGACCAACCCCTGGATAGTCCAAACCTGCTGAGATAGAGTAAACTGGCGCGAGCTCTCCATCTTCCTTAAAGACTGCATAGGTCTTCATTCCATCGACAATTCCGACACTACCCTTGGTCATAGTTGCTGCGTGCTTGTCTGTATCTAAACCGTGACCAGCAGCTTCTACCCCAACCAATTTTACTTCTTCATCAGCTACATACTGTGAAAAGGCACCGATGGCATTAGAACCACCACCTACACAGGCAATAACGTAGTCTGGCAGACGTCCTTCTTTTTCCAAGATTTGACGACGTGATTCTTCACTGATGACTTTTTGGAATTCATGAACAATAGTTGGATAAGGGTGAGGTCCCACAGCAGAACCTAAAACGTAGAAAGCTTCAAGGTCATTCATCCATGCTCCAAAGGCTGCATCGACCGCATCCTTCAGAGTTCGTGTTCCTGTTTCAACTGCGTGAACAGTTGCTCCCATCATCTCCATGCGGAAGACATTGAGACGTTGACGCTCCACATCTTCTGCCCCCATGTAGACGTCACAAGCCATACCAAACTTGGCTGCAGCAGCCGCAGTCGCAACACCGTGCTGACCAGCTCCTGTTTCGGCAATGACACGTTTTTTACCCATGCGTTTAGCAAGAAGAATTTGTCCTAAAACGTTGTTAAGCTTGTGAGAACCAAGGTGGTTAAGGTCTTCACGTTTGAGATAAATCTTAGCTCCACCTAAGTGCTCTGTCAAGCTTTCAGCAAAATAGAGTGGTGTTTCACGACCCGAATAATCCTTCAAGTAATGACGAAACTCAGCTAAAAACTCTGGATCATTCTTGTACTTATCAAAAGTCACTTCCAACTCATCCAACAAAGCCTGAATCGGCTCAGGTACAAAACTACCACCAAATTGTCCAAAATATCCTTTAGTTGTCATAAATTTTTCCTCTTTTCTATTATACCAAAATATGAAAAAGCCCACACACGGAATCCACTTCCATGTGAGGGCGTTTGTAACGCGGTACCACCTCAATTGTAAAGAGACTATCCCCTTTACATCTCTGCCTTGTCTATCAACAAGTTGCACTGTAAGGTGTGCCTACCGAATTTTCATTGTTTCAAATTCATTTTTCAAATCAGCCCAATTTCACTAGTTCCAACCACCTGTTCGCAGTAACCACAGGCTCCCTGAAGATTAAAAATAATTACTTTTCTGATTTGTTGAAATTATTATATGTCATTATCTATTCTTTTGTCAATGATTTTTAAACGATTATTTTTGAAGAAGCAAGAATTTCTTCAGAAACTCTAACAAAAGTCTCAATGATATAGTCTACTTCTTCATCCGTTAATTTCGTGTGAAGCGGTAATGTAATTTCATTTTCAAAGAAAGCATAAGCTCGCGGATAATCTGCCATGTCAAAGCCAAGATTCTTATAGGCTGTCAAAAGCGGAAGTGGTTTGTAATGAACATTACTTGCAATTCCTGCCTTGGCCAATTCTTGGATAATTTGATTGCGTTGTTCGAGACTTGCTCCTTCTACATGGGTAATGTAAAGGTGACGACAAGATTCAACAGTATCTGTCTCATGAGCCAATGGGTGAATACGAGTTCCTACAAATCCACGGTCATAGCGATCCACGATGTCCTTACGACGTTGTAGTAAGCCAGGATAACGATCTAGCTGAACTAGACCAAGTGAAGCCATGATATCTGTCATGTTGCACTTGTAGGCTGGTGTTACGATATCGTATTCCCATGAACCCAGTTGCATCTTGGCAAGAGCATCTTTTGTTTGACCATGAAGGGATAGGATTTGGAATTCCTTATACATTTCTTCATCGTCAATAGCTGGATTGGCTTTCCAAGTGGCACTTCCTCCTTCTGCAGTTGTAAAATTCTTGACTGCGTGGAAAGAGAATGATGTAAAGTCAGCGATTGAACCAGCTGGTTGTCCCTTGTAGGTTGAACCTAAAGCATGGGCACTATCAGAGACAATCACAATACGGTTAAAGGCCTTTTTGCCACTTGCTAGCCGCTGTAAAGAGAGTACGTTTCTTTTCTACAACTTGGAACAAACGGTCATAGTCACAGATAATCCCTGCAAGTTCAACTGGGATGATAACTTTAGTCTTCTCAGTAATTGCTTGCTCAAGCTTGTCATAGTCCATCTCAAAGGTATCTGCTTGAATATCAACCATAACTGGTGTCGCACCTACGTGAGTGATGACGCTACATGAAGCTGTATAAGTCATAGCTGGAACGATGACTTCGTCACCAGGCCCTACTTCAAGCACGCGCAAAATCAATTCAAGAGCTGCTGTTGCAGAGTTGAGGCAGACTGTTTTAGGTGTCTGAGTATAGAGAGATAAACGACGTTCTAATTCTTTTTGTCTTAGGACCTGTTGTAATCCATCCTGAACGGAGGGTATCGGCTACCTCAGCAATTTCTGCTTCGGTAATATCAGGGTGGTGAAAATGGAATATTGTAATTTGGCATTGATTTACTCCTTTAACTTGTGGCTACTTTATTTTAAAACTTCAACGACCGTCTGCAACATGATTTTGATATCACCTATGAAACTAAAATCACGCAGATAGGCTAGGTTAAAGTGCATTTTCTCTGGAAGAACTCTTTCTACATAAACCTGATCAACAGTCATACCTTTTTGCCGTCATTTGACTAATAATAGCATCCTCGTCCTTATAGTTGATGCTAGCCAGGGACGTAATTCCCGCCGGCAATAACAAGGTCGCCATCATCTCAGGACTATATTGCTCAGTATAGCGTGGCACTTCAGGTCGTGTTCCTACAAAGGACATTTCCCCTTTTAGAACATTGACCAACTGAGGTAGTTCATCCAAACGAACACGGCGGATGAAACTTCCAACTTTTGTGATACGGTTATCATTGGCAGAAGTTACTAGACTTCCTTTTTTTATCCGCATCTGTCACCATGGTCCGGAACTTCCAAATCTTGAAATGTCTGTTGTACTGGGTTACCCGTTCTTGCTTGTAAATAACAGGCCCCTTACTATCTAGTTTGATCCAGATACTTAGAACAATAAATAAAGGTGAGGTCAAGAACAATAGGACCAAGGCTAGTACAAAATCCAAACAACGCTTGAGGACCAGACTTCCTTTTCTTTGAGAGACTAGCTGGTAGTAGGGTTCAACCTTGCTTAATTGCATCTCGAGGGGTAGTTCATCCCATTTCAGCATGCATATTCTCCTCTGTTTTTAGTATAGTAAAATTTATCAATATCCTTCATTATACCACAAATTAGATAGCTAGGTGAAAGAAATCTAGCTTTTTAAATCTTCCTTTTTAAGATAAGGCTCCTGCTTGTAAGCTATACATCTTGTGATAAGTTCCACCTAAAGTCAAGAGCTCCTCGTGTGTTCCACTCTCGATAATCCGGCCCTTATCTAAGACATAGATACAATTAGCATCTTGGATGGTAGAAAGACGATGGGCGATGGCAATGGTTGTCCGCCCTTTTCGCATCTTTTCTAAGGGAATTCTGAACCAGAGTCTCTGTTTCCGAATCAATATTGGCTGTCGCTTCATCTAAAATCAATATTTTAGGCTGACTGGCGACTGTTCTGGCAAAAGGCAAGAAGTTGACGTTGACCAGTTGAAAAGCTAGAACCTCTCTCTGAAACAGGAGAGTCATAGCCTTGAGGCAATTCTTGAATAAAAAGTATCTGCGTCCACAAACTCTGCTGCAGTCTTAACTTCCTCATCGCTAATTTCTTGGTACATGGCGATATTAGACTTGATAGTTCCATGATAGAGGAAGGGTTCCTGCAAGACAAGACCCATGTTTTTCTTAGTTCTTGATGGCTATAGTTACGAATGTCTACATTATCAATCAAAACCCGTCCTGACTGAAATTCGTAAAAACGCATCAGGACATTGATAATAGAGGACTTCCCTGAACCTGTATGTCCCACAAAGGCAATGGTTTCCCCCTTCTTGACTGAAAAGGAAATATCGTCCAAAATTTGATTTACTCCATCATAGGAAAAACACACGTGCTCAAAACGAATATTTCCTTCTCTGATTGCTAGCTCACTGTCAGCTTGGACAGGGTTCATAATTGCTTTGATCAATCAGTGCAAAGACTCGCCCTGCTGATACCATCGAAGTCTGAAGAATTGAGAAGTTTTTGCGTGACCTCTATCAAAGGATCAAAGAGACGATTGATATACTGGATAAAGGCATACATGGTACCTGCTGTCATACCGATATAGAGGCCTCTATAGCCAAAATAGGCCATGAGAACGGCATAACCTAAGAGCTTCAACAAACTCATGGCAGGACGTAAAAAGAGGGCGTCCAAGGCTACTGAACGGTTGGCATAGACGTAGTGTTCTTCATTAATCTCATCAAATTCTTCCTGCAGGCGTTTTTCTTGATTAAAGGCTTGAATAATTCGAATACCTTCAATACTTTCTGCCAACTTGCTATTTATATCTGACAAAAAGCTTCTCGTTTTTTCGATGATTTTAACTGATTTTTTTCGGTAGAGATTAACCAAGATAAAAAAATCAAAGGTAGAAATAGAAGAACCAAACCTGTCAAACGAAAATCCAGGACCATCATAGTATAAAGAGTTGTCACAAAAATAAAAATCGCTGAAATAAAGCTAGACAACAGCCCTGAAAACATATCACTGATGGTCTCTGTATCATTAGTCAATCGTGAAACGATAGAACCTGAAGGTGTCTTGTCAAAATAAGACATGCCTAGTTTTTCCATATTGGCAAAGGCATCTCTGCGAATATCTCTAACAATGCTATAAGATACACGCGCAAAAAGTAGATTACCGATATATTGAATCAGGGGTTTGTAGGATATAAAGACCATAGTAGGCTATCAAAACAGTAACAGCAAACTGACTCAGATTCCCCAGATACTGGTCAATAAAGTGTGACGCAACCAGAGGAATGATACTCTTGATAACCGTTGTTGCTAGGAGAAATGATAGGGCTAGAAGGGTTAAGAGGCTATAGGGCTTGAGATAACCTAGCAATCGTTTCAATACTGTCCATTGTTCTTGCTTATTCTGCATCTTCTTCTCCCTTCATTTCCAATTGTTGGGACTGATAGGTCTGGGCATACCAACCATCCAAGGCTAGTAAGTTCTCATGAGTCCCACGTTCGATAATCTGCCCATTTTGCATAACCAAGATCAAATCAGCGTGGACAACTGCACTGAGGCGATGGGCTGAGATGATTGTTGTTTTGTTTTCGCGAGTGGCTTTGAGATTATCAATAATAGCATACTCGGTCTTGGCATCTACAGCCGATAAGGAGTCATCTAAAATCAAGATATCAGGATTTAAAATCATAGCACGGGCCATGGCAAGACGTTGCTTTTGACCACCAGACAAACTAACTCCCTTTTCACCAATAATCGTATCAAATCCCTGTGGCATATCCACAATATCATGATAAACTTGGGCTAATTTGGTCGCATATTCAACGTCAGATAGAGACAAGTCAGGATTACCAAAACGAACATTTTCTAAAATAGAACTAGCAAAAAGAAACTGGTCTTGAGGAACATAGCCCATGAGACTTCTAAGGTCGCTCAGGCGATAGTCTCTTATATCATGCCCATTGAGGTAGATGGCTCCTTGATTGACATCGTACTCTCGTAAAAGCAGCTTCATCAGAGATGTCTTACCTGAACCAGTTTGTCCTACCAAGCCCAACGTTTGTCCCTTTTCTAGACTAAAGTGAACCCCATGGAGGGTTTCTTCATTTTCATATGAAAAACTATCAATTGCGTACTCCAAGCGTCCATTTTCAATCTTGGAAATGGGAACTTCTGGATCTTTAACGGGCGACTCTTGAGACAAGAGATTTTCAATGCGCTGGTATGAAACCTTTCCTCTCTGAGTGATATTAAAGAGAAAACCAATTGCCATCAAGGGCCAGACCAGCATATCCAAGTAAGAGATAAAAGTGACTAGATTACCGACAGTGACATTTTCCTTCTTGGACCATGAAAGAACCAACCAAAAGTGTTAGAACATAAGATAAACCAACAAATAAGAGAACCATTGGATCAAACAAGCTGTCGTATTTCATGGTTTGCAAGTTCTTTTGGAAGGTTAGTTGATTGACTTCTTGAAAAGCATCCAATTCATGGGCTTGATAGCCGAAAGACTTGGTCACCTTAATACCAGCTACAGATTCCTGAACCTTGTTGTTAAGTTCAGAAAAAGCTTCCCTGAGATTCGTTAAATGCTTTATGGGTCTTTCTTCCCAGACGACTGGTCGCCATAGCCATAAAGGGCAGGGGTAAAATAGCCACCAAGGTCATTTGCCAAGAAATACTAAAAAGCATGGTCAACAAGGTAACAAGTGCAGTGATAGAAGCATCGACGGCTGACATGACTCCTCCACCTGCAAGACGGGTTAGAGCATTGATATCATTAGTCGCATGTGCCATTAAATCTCCAGTTCTATAGGTCTGGTAAAAAGCCGGAGACATCTTTGAAAAATGTTCAAAGAGACGTGAACGCATGATTTGTCCTAAACGATAGGAAGTCCCTAAGATATACATGCGCCAAACATAGCGCAAGTAGTACATCCCAAAGGCCGCTAGGAGTAGATAGATGAGATTCAGTAACAGATCCGACTGAGTCAAATTTCCCAAAGTGATGGCATCAATGACATGCCCCATCACCATGGGAGGAATGATGTTGAGAACAGCTACCAAACTAAGAGCAACTATCCCAACTAGATACCGGCGTTTCTCTAATTTGAAAAACCACCAGAGTTTTTGAATGATGTACATAAAACTTCCTTTCTAATGACAAATGGAAACCTGAGGTAACTACCTCAGGGTTTTTCTCATTCATAGGTGATGACACTAACTTAAACTTTGTCATATTCAGCGATAAAGATACTCAAAGGAGTAACATTTCATTCCCTTTACATAAATCATTCTTTATTATATAGGAATGACCTGGATTTTTCAAACTATACGCTGGGGAAATACTTCTTTTTCTGGTATAATATTGTCTATAATCTGAATGAAAAGGTAAACATTATGAAATTGATCTCATGGAATATTGATTCCCTCAATGCAGCATTGACAAGTGATTCTGCGCGTGCGAAATTATCACAAGACGTCCTCCAAACCTTGGTTGCTGAAAATGCTGATATCATAGCTATCCAAGAAACCAAGCTTTCAGCTACAGGACCTACAAAGAAACACCTCGAAGTGTTAGAAGAACTCTTCCTGGGTTACGAAAACACTTGGCGTTCCTCTCAAGAGCCTGCTCGTAAAGGATATGCTGGAACTATGTTTCTCTATAAGAAAGAACTGACTCCAACTATCAGCTTCCCAGAAATCGGTGCCCCTTCTACCATGGACTCTGAAGGCCGTATCATCACTTTAGAATTTGATACATTTTTCGTGACTCAAGTTTACACACCAAACGCTGGTGATGGACTCAAACGCTTGGAAGAACGTCAAGTCTGGGATGTCAAATATGCAGAGTACTTGGCTCAACTAGACAAGCAAAAACCTGTCCTAGCAACAGGAGACTACAATGTTGCCCACAAGGAAATTGACCTTGCCAACCCAGCCAGCAACCGTCGTTCACCAGGTTTCACAGACGAAGAACGTGAAGGATTTACAAACCTTTTAGCCAAAGGATTTACAGATACCTTCCGCCATATCCATGGCGATGTGCCAGAACGCTATACTTGGTGGGCACAACGCAGCAAGACTTCAAAAATCAACAACACAGGCTGGAGAATCGACTACTGGCTCACAAGTAACCGTGTAGCAGACAAGGTTACCAAGTCAGACATGATTGACTCAGGCCCACGCCAAGACCACACACCGATTGTCTTGGAGATTGAATTGTAAGGAGTTTCTTTATGGACTACAATGCAGTTATTCCCTGAGTTTATAGTCTCGAATCTAGAACAGTCTCGTTCCTTCTACTGCGATTTACTGGGTTTTACGATCGAATACGAGCGTCCAGAGGAAAAATTTCTCTTCCTTTCGCTTGAAGACTGCCAGCTAATGTTAGAGGAGGGAACAAAGGATGAATTAGTTGAACTGACCTACCCATTTGGTCGTGGTGTCAATATCTCCTTTGGCATAAAGGATGTCCCAAAACTCTATCAAAAAGTAATCGAGTCTAACTATCCTATTCATCGTCCTTTGACTAAAAAGAGAATTTCGTGTTGGTGAACAATATATCTACCCTCATGAATTTGCAGTTTTAGATCCAGATGGCTATTTTTTTAAGATTTAGTGAATAAGATAATAGAGCACTAAACGGAAAAAGTAATTAGAAAAAAGAGGCCTGCGCCTCTTTTTTCCTTCTAAATTCTAATTCTTTATTCTTCTGAGCGCTCACCTGTTATAAACATGGTAAAGGTTGCTTTGCAGACATTTTTCCATCTTGGTTGATGAGGTCTACATCGACGACACAGGTGGTGCGTCCTTTATGGACACATTCTCCCTTGATGGTCAATTCATCTCCAAGATATCCTGCTTTTAAAGTAATTGATGGAAGACTGTAAGGTTACAACATCTAAATCAAGAGAAATAACGACTAAGCCACTGATTTGGTCACACAAGGTATAAAGGTAACCGCCGTGGGCATTGCCATAATAGTTAAGAGAAGAGTTGACAACCTTAGTGGTAACAGTCACATGTCCATCTCTCATTTCCTTGATTTCATAATTTTCAAAAGCCGATATGGCATCAAAGTGAAAATCTTTCATACATTCCTCCTGGTCTTTCAAACGCTATCATACTACTTTTTATACTAGTATGCAAGAGGAAGGTCCTGACTATTGAAGGATACCGACTGTTTCAACAAAGCGCATGAAGGCCGCTTGTCCTTCTGCTGTTTGTTTGTATACACCTGCATCTTCGAGGACTCGGGCAAAAATCTTCCCGACAGACTCTTTAACGATTTCAAGAGCTTGATTTTTGTCTCTTAAGTCTGGATGTCTTTCTTTCAACTCATCTGCCCATTCTTGGTGATAAGTTGCAACTGAGACATCCTCTCCGACTAGGTAAGCTGCCACCTGCTCTACTTCTTCCTTCAAGCGTGGTGGCAAGATTGCCAAGCCCATGACCTCTATCAAGCCGATATTTTCCTTCTTGATATGTTGGACGTCCTTATGAGGATGGTAGATGCCATCTGGATGCTCTACTGAGGTTTGATTGTCCCTCAAGACCAAGTCTAACTCAAATTGTCCATCTCGTTTACGGGCTATTGGTGTGATGGTATGGTGCGGTGTCCCGTCACTTTCTGCCAAGACCTGCACACTTGGATCTGAGTATTGTCGCCAAGCCAGCAAGATTTTTATCCGCTAGCTCTGTCAAATCTTCTGCTGAATCTGAAGTCAATCGAATGACAGACATAGGCCATTGGACAATTCCTGCCCTGACAGACTCAAAACCTACAAATTTGAATGTTTTTGTAAAAGGTGCTACTTCCATCGGGAAGATATGTCGCCCACCTTGGTAATGATCATGGGTCAGGATGGAGCCACCCACGATTGGCAAATCAGCATTTGAACCAGCAAAGTAGCCAGGAAACTGCTCCACAATGGCTAACAAACGTTCAAAAACTTTTTGCGACTGATGGCCATAGGACGGTGTTAGCTATCTAGGAAAAATACAGTGCTCATTAAAGTAAGCATATGGCGAATATTGGAAGCCCCACTCCTGACCAGAAATATCAAAACGAATGATGCGATGATTGCTTCTAGCTGGATGGTTGACACGACCATGATAGCCTTCATTTTCCATACAGAGCTGACATTGAGGATAGTTGCTCGATTTGACCAACTTGGCCGCCGCAATCTCCTTTGGATCCTTTTCAGGCTTGAGAGATTGATGGTAATCTCCAGTTCCCCGTAGTCAGACGGTACACGATAAGCAATATTCTTTGCAATGGCCTTTAGTTTGATGTAGTCATTCTTCTGACTGAGTTGGTAGAAGTCCGCAATCGCCTGCTCTGGTGACTGGGCATAGGTATCCCAAAGTCACGATTGACCTGACTTGGACAAGGAGTTACCAAGTCCATAAGATCAGCGCCTAGTATCTCATGCGCAGTCTGGCTATCTTCAATGCTTGCTAGTCGAACAGCCTCCTCAACCAGTTGATCTTTGAGTTCAATTAGGTCCGATTGGAGTGTTTCAACTTCCAACACAGCATCACCGACCAAAGCCAAGATACGATTATTTAGATAGATGCGGTCAATCTCTTCGTATTGGCTTTCTGCGATAACTTGGGATACAAATTTTTCTACTAAGGTCACTTTAAAACCTCCTTCTGATTAATCGAGGATGTGAGTGCCACCTGCAACTTCAGCAATATAGAAGCTTGGAGCGTAGCCAACAATTTCTTCATATTGCTTGCCAACAGCTACCTTGAAGTTCTCAACTGTATCTTTTTGAACCAAGGCGATCGCACAACCACCAAATCCTGCTCCTGTCATACGAGCACCGAGAACTCCTTCTTGCGCCCAAGCAGTATGAACAAGCGTATCCAACTCCAAACCAGTCACTTCGTAGTCATGCTCAAGAGACACGTGAGACGCATTCATCAAACGACCAAACTTGTCCAAATTTCCTGCTTGAAGAGCGGCTTGCGCTTTGAGGGTACGTTGATTTTCAAGAACTGCATGGCGGGCACGTTTCAAGCGATTTTTCGTCTTTGATGAGATAGCTGTATTCATCAAAAGCCCACTCGTCCAATTCTCCCAAAGTTTGGATATCCAAAAGCCACTTGAAGTTCTTCTACTGCTTTTTCACATTCAGCACGACGTTCATTGTATTTAGAATCTGCTAGTTCACGACGCTTATTAGTGTTCATGATAACAACGACATTGTCCTTCAAATCAAGCGGAACCAAGTCGTACTCTAAAAGTATTTGTATCTAGATAAATGGCACGTTGGTCAGCTCCCATACCGATAGCAAATTGGTCCATGATACCAGAATTAACCCCAATAAAGTTATTCTCTGTCAATTTCCCGATTTTTTTACTAAATCTAGACGGTCCAGTTTTTAGGTCAAAGAGGTATTCTGCCACGACACCAGTCAATAGCTCCAAGGATGCGGAAGATGATAAGCCAGCACCATTTGGGATATTCCCATAAACATAGAAATCAAAACCTTTATCAATCACATGTCCAGCTTCTTGCAAGAAATGTAGGACACCTTTTGGATAGTTAGTCCAGTTGTGCTCTTTTTCGAACTTAAGGTCAGCTAGAGGAACTTCGATAATTCCTTTATCCTCAAAGTTTGCTGAGTAGAAACGCAAAACTTGGTCATCACGTTTACGAGCAGCCCCATAGGTTCCGAGTGAAATAGCTGCTGGGAAAACATGCCCACCGTTATAGTCAGTATGTTCCCCAATCAAGTTGATGCGCCCTGGTGAGAAGAAGGTTTGGTCTGCTTCTTGACCAAAAACAGCAAGAAAATCCTTGCGAAGTGCAACAGCAGTAAGATGTTGTGTCATATGAATTCTCCTTTGACAATTTGCTAGGTAAAAAAGTTTGCCTTGTAATCGTTTTCTTCTATTGTACCCAAGGGTTTTGCTTTGGTCAACAATTTTACCGATATTTTACTAAACTATGAGTAAAAAGTAAGAAAAATATGCTATAATAACCTAAAAAGGAGGGAATTATGGCTACACTCAAAGATATCGCTCAGCTAGCCTCTGTTTCAATCGCAACTGTATCCCGTGTCCTCAATCGCGATCAGAGTCTATCTGTCACAGAAGAAACCCGACATCGTATTTTAACAGTTGCTGAAGAGTTAGGGTATACCAAGCATCTCAAAACTGGCAAATCCATAAACTAAAAGCAAAAGATTGCCATCATCCAATGGGTAAGTGAGCAAGGCGAGCTTGAAGATCTCTACTACTATCAAATTCGTTTTAGGGATTGAAAAAAAGAGCCCAGGAATTGGACTACGAAATATTACGCTATTTTAATGACCAACCCTTTCACGCTTAGCGAGGAAGTCATTGGTATTCTCTGTATCGGAAAATTTAGCCAGACTCAAATTGCTTCTTTTAAGGAATACCAAAAACCCCTGGTCTTTCTGGATAGTGACACTTTAGCCCTAGGGCATACCTGCGTCATTACAGATTTTTACAATGCTGTTAAACAGGGTTATAGACTTTTTCACTAGCCAAGGATTCGATAAGATTGGTATCCTCTCAGGTCTTGAAGTTACGACCGATGAAGAAGAACTGATCCAGGACAAACGCTTAGAAAACTATAAAGCTTATATGCAAGAAAAAGGTATTTACCGTGAGGAACTTGTCTTTCAAGGGAACTTTAGTGCCCAGTCAGGTTATGACTTGATGAAAGAAGCCATTGAAACCTTAGGTGATAATCTTCCTGCAGCTTTTTTTGCAGCTAGTGATAGTTTAGCTATTGGTGCCCTTCGTGCCTTGCAAGAAGCTGGAATGCACCTACCTGAGCGTGTGAGTTTGATTTCCTTCAATGATACCATCCTCACCAAGCAAGTCTTTCCCCCTCTCTCTAGTATCACCATCTACACCGAAGAAATGGGGCGCACTGGTATGGATATTCTTAATAAAGAAGTTCTCCACGGTCGTAAAATCCCTAGCCTAACTATGCTTGGAACTAGATTGACTTTACGAGAAAGTACCTAGATCAAAATAAAAAAACGACTAAAGAGTTCTAGAACTCTTTAGCCGTTTTTTTAGTCAATGACAATGATAGATTTAATAGCCTTACGCTCATCCATATCCTTATAGGCTTGGTCGATTTCTTCCAAACTATAAGAATGTGTGAACACACGACCTGGATTTATGTCTCCATCAAGGACAGCCTTGAGTAAGAACTGTTTGTCATAGGTAGTAACAGAAGCTGCTCCACCTGCTACAGAGATGTTTTGGGCAAAGGTCGAACCAAGAGCACGGTTATTGTAGTGAGGTACTCCGACAAATCCCATACGACCACCATTGTGGAGAACACCCAAAGCCTGATCAATAGCTGCTTCTGTCCCAACGCACTCAAGAGCAGCATCTGCACCTCCACCAAGTATTTCTCGAACCTTAGCAATGCCTTCTTCACCACGTTCTTCTACGACTGCAGTCGCCCCAGATGCCAAGGCCATTTCCTGACGATCCTTGTAACGGCTCATGAGCACGATTTGTGAGGCTCCACACATTTTAGCTGCGATGACTGCACATTTGCCCAACTGCTCCGTCTCCAATAACTACAACCTTGTCTCCAGGTTTCACATGAGCTACACGCGCCGCATGGTAGCCTGTAGGCATGACATCAGCTAGGCTAAGCAAGGATTTTAGCATAGCTTCTGTATAGTCTGAAGGTTGGCCTGGGATTTTTATTAATGACCAATTCGCACAATGGAAGCGAATATACTCTGCTTGAACACCGTGAGACCAATTGCTATTTCCTAAATGGCGATCACAAGTACCATCAAAGCCAGCATGGCAGGCATCACATTCCCCACAACCATGTGTAAAAGGGGCAATGACAAAGTCTCCCGGTTTTACTGTTGTAATGGCATCTCCAGTTTCCTCTACAATTCCAATCGCCTCGTGACCACTGTTTTAAAACGACCTTCTTTGATATTGGGATTGCGATAAGTCCATAATCTGAACCACAAACACAGGTTCTCACGATACGGATAATTACATCGTCTGGCGCTTGAATTTGTGGACGATCCACTTGAACAAGACCAACATGTCCTGCCTTACTATAAACTACTGATTTCATAAAAACAATCCTCTCTGTTTCTTACTACTTCTAGTATACACTTTTTATCAAGCTTTCGCTCACTTATACTATAGTTCATTAATGATAATGTTCATATCCATGGCTTTGGACTGCTTCTATCTCCTCCATATTGCGCTTATGGGCTTGGTGAGTTGCTAGGTCTGCATCAACTTCAATGGTGATATTTTTGGAAACCACAATCTTTGAGTATGCTTCGAATTGATTCCTTGCAAAGCTCCATCTGTTCAATTTCTTTTAGACAAACATGGACAATGGCATTTTTCCAAACCATCCATGGTCCAGAGATTGAGCTGATTGATACTAGCAATGTGGTCCAGTTGCTCCAAATCACTCTTGACTCGCTGGATATCCACTCCTTCTGGCACGGCGTCTAGGAAAAATCTTGAGTGTAGACCAAAAAAACGTGGAATAGCTTTTTGAGAGAATAAAGATCGAAATGACAAGAGATAAGAGCGGATCCAGAATATACCAGTCGGTAAATCGCAGAACAATGGCCATTAGGATGACAGCCACCCAACCCAAAGTATCTTCCAGAAAATGCAGGCTAAGAATAGACTCGTTCTTTGTTTTTCCTTTACGAACCACTAAACTCGCTAGCACATTTATAGTAACCGCAATGATTCCTAGCCAGAGAATACCCTCATCATTGACAGGTTGGGGATTAAATAGTTTCGTTATATTTTCCAAAATGACAAGTACAGATCCTGTCATAAGAATCACAGCCGTTATCAAAGCTCCTAGAAGGCTAAATCGTTTGTACCCCCAAGGTGTACTGATTATCTTCTTCACGATTGGAGATTGTTTCTAGAAAGACTGATAGCCCAATTGCGATTGCATCTCCCAAGTCATGAACAGAGTCAGCAAGAACAGCACTAGAACCAAATACTCCACCCTGCGATAAACTCAACAATGGCATAAGTCAAATTTAAGAAAAAAAGCCAGCCAAACAGCACGTTTCGTTGTCATTTTTATTCTCCTTTGCTATAATAGTAGTATAGTTATTCCCTTTTACTAGTATTATCTCTCACTCCAAAAAGAAAGGATAGAATCAAACCGTTCGCTCTGTACGTTACTGAACAGTTTGTTCAAATTGTCCATATGAGTACTCAAGATCGTCGCATTACTAAGACTCGAAAAGCTATCTATGCTGCTTTTTTGCAATTACTAAATCAAAAAAACTTTGAAACAATCACCGTTCAGGAGATAATAGACCTAGCAGATGTTGGTCGTTCCACCTTCTACAGTCATTATGAGAGTAAGGAATTACTCCTAGATGAGCTCTGCCGTTATCTCTTTCATCATCTTTTCGAACGCGAGGAAAATATTAGCATCGAAGCATATTTGACACATATTTTTTTGCATTTTAAGAAAAATCAAGACCACGTGACCAGTCTTCTTTTCTCAAAAAATGACTACTTCCTTCGTCAATTGCAGAAAGAATTGGAACACCATGTTTATCCCATGGTCGCAGAGGACTTGCAAGTTTCCTATCCTAAGATTCCAGCCTCCTACCTCAAGCACTTTGTTGTAACTAACTTTTATCGAGACATTGACTTGGTGGCTGAAAAAGGGAAAATCTTATAAGGAAGATCAAGTAGTGAAATTTTACTTAGATGTCATCGAAATGAAGTCTGACTACTCTAGTTCTTACACTTTTTAATTCTATTAGATTAGCTAATTGTATTTATTTCTTGACTTAAACTTACACAAAAACCCATCCTGCACAAAAAGCAAGATGGGTTTATCATTCTAACTTATTTAAACAAGTTCGTAGCTAAAGCTAACTAGACTTTTACTTCTTCAGCAATCCTTCTTGGACTAGAAAAACACGTGCCACTTCTTCAGCTGATTTGCCTTCCACACCAACCTGATAGTTCATCTGACTCATCTGGCTCTCGGTGATTTTCCCAGCTAGTTTATTAAGAACATCTTCCAACTCAGGATGTTTTTCGAGTAATTCAGCTTTCATGAGTGGAGCTCCTTGATAAGGTGGGAAGAGGTGTTGATCATCTTCTAAAATCATCAAGTCATACCTAGCAATTTCAGCATCTGTTGAGTAAGCATCTGTAATTTGAATGTCACCTGACTGGATGGCTTGGTAGCGAAGAGCTGGTTCCATGGTTGCCACATTGAGATTCAATCCATAAACAGACTGCAAGCCCTTGTTTCCATCCTCACGGTCATTAAACTCCAGAGTGAATCCCGCCTTGAGCTGTCCTTCTACTTTTTTCAAGTCTGAAATCGTCTTAAGCCCATATTCTTGCGCAATTTTTTTGGGAACTGCTATAGCATAAGTATTTTGATAAGCCATGGGTTTAAGAAAGGCTAGTTGATCCTGTTTGGCAATGCCGTCACGAGCCACCTCGTAAACCTTTTCTGGGTCATGCCCAATTTGTGGAGATGGTTGGAGGAGACTCTCTGTCACTGTTCCAGAAAATTCTGGATAGATATCAATGTCCCCTTTTTTCAGCGCTTGATAAAGGAAATCTGTCTTCCCAAAGTTAGGCTTGACCGTCACCGTCATATCCGTATTTTCCTCAATGAGAAGCTTGTACATATTCATGAGAATCTCAGGTTCAGGTCCCAACTTCCCAGCTATAACCAGATTTTCTTTCTCTTTATTTGGAATCATGCTTGGAGCATAACTTGCTCCCAAACCAAGCACCATAACAGCAAAGGCTGCAACAATTGTACGCAACTTTGCCTTTTCCAACCATTTGAGAACAACATTAAAGAGAATGGCCAAGATGGCTGATGAGATTGCACCGATTAAAATGAGACTAGCATTCCGACGATCAATTCCCAAAAGGATAAAGGAGCCCAATCCTCCAGCTCCCACAAGAGCAGCTAAAGTCGCTGTCCCAATGATCATAACAGTTGCTGTACGAACCCCCGATACAATGACAGGCATGGCCAGTGGAATTTCAAACTTCTTGAGTCGCTCCCACTTGGTCATTCCAAAAGCAATCCCTGCCTCCTCAAGACTAGGATCAATGCCGTTCAAGGCTGTGATTGTATTTTCCAAAATCGGGAAAATAGCGTAAATGACAAGGGCTGTGAGGGCTGGTAAGGTTCCGATTCCCATGAAAGGAATAAAGAGACCCAACAAAGCCATTGAGGGAATGGTCTGGAAGATACCCGCAACTTGTAGCACCCAATTCGCCACTTTTTTGTGTCTATTTAGATAAACCGCAAGTGGAATGGTCAGAAAAATAGCAACTAATAAGGTCAAAAGAGACAATTGCAAAGTGTTGTCCCAGAGCTGTTACCCATTCACTAAATCGCTCTTGAAATGTTGAAATCAAATTAGACATGAAGGCTACCTCCAAACAAGTTTGCTACAAAGTCTGTCGCAGGCGCTTGTAAAATTGTTTCAGGGTCTGCCACCTGGCGAATTTCTCCATCCTGCAAAACTGCAATTCGATCCCCTAATTTTAAGGCCTCATCCGTATCATGTGTTACGAAGATGGTCGTCATACCGAATTCTTTATGTAATGCCTTGGTCAATTCTTGCAACTGCTTGCGTGAGATGGCATCCAAAGCTGAAAAAAGGGCTCGTCCATCAATAGAATCTTTGGTTCCCCAATGATGGCTCGTACAATGCCAATCCGCTGTTGCTCCCCACCTGATAACTCGCTTGGTAACCGATGAGCATACTCTGCAGCAGGGCAGGCCAACCTTATCCAAGAGTTCTTCTGTTTTAGAAATGATTTGTTCTTTAGTCCATCCCTTCATCTCAGGAATGAGAGCAATATTTTCCGCAACTGTCAAGTTAGGAAATAGGGCAATGGCTTGCAGGACATAGCCGGTAGAAAGACGTAATTCTCGTTCATCATAGTCTTTGATGCGTTTTCCATCCATATAGATATTGCCATCTGTCGGTTCCAAAAGACGGTTAATCATCTTGATCATAGTGGTCTTTCCAGATCCTGAAGGTCCCACAAGAACCATAAATTCTCCATTTTCAATGCGGAGATTGACATCTTTTAAAATATTTTTATCCGTGTAGCGCAAGGCTACATGTTTGTATTCAATCATTTTTCCCTCAATAAGTTTTCTATCTCTAAGAATATCCAAAAGTCTGCTTGCTGGATGCCTTAGGACTTTTTCGATATCTGTTGAAACCCCATCCTGTTCGCCAGCTTTAATCGCTGTATAGGTACTGACCCATGCATCGTACTCCCAAGTTTGTGCTGGCCATTTTTCGTGACTCATAGGCTTCTTCTACTGATTCATCTATATACGTGATGTCCTTACCGGTCTCTTTTGAGAGAAGCGATACGATTTCTTCCATGGAAAGATCCTCTGGCCCTGTTAGATTCAAGGTTTGATTTTCCCACTCCTTAGCATGTGAGAGAATCTCTGCTGCAACCCTAGATGTGTCCTTACGGGCAACTAGCTGAAACTTTCCCACTTCCTGCAGGACCACGAATTTCTCCATTTTCAAGCGCAATATCAATCAGAAAGTCCAAGTAAAAATTATCTCTCAAAAATGTATAGGTGAATCCTAACTCCTTGATATAGGCTTCCGTCTGGGAATGATCTCGAGACAAGGTAAAAGTTGCCTTCTCATCTGCCCCATAAAAGGAGGTATAAACGATATGCTGCACCCCAGCAAGCTTTGCAGCATCTAAAAAACTCTTGTGTTCCTCAACACGCTCTGGATTTTTCCCCGAGCAGAAACCATCAATAAGACATCAATACCCTTTAAGCCCTCAACCACCTCTGGAGTATTGACATAGGACATTCTACGGGATTTCCGCAGACGCGTAAATTTTTTGCACGCTCTGGGTTTCTTGCTAGATGGACTGAAGCGATTCCTTTTTATCGACAAGATCAGCCACATAGGAACCTAATTTCCCTGTTACACCTGTAATTCCAATCATAACTGTTACTTCCTTTCCCTACATATCATTTTCTTTAGCTTTAAGATTTGTAATAATACGCTCTTGATAAGCTTCAAATTCTCGGATTTCTTGATCCGAAAATCCTTGGTAGAATATTTCACCCAACTCTTTACTAACGCGGTCACCGATTTCTTTTTGCGCCCAACCGAGGTCTGTCAAAGAAATATATTTTTTCCTTTTATCCTGCGTGCAAGGTTGAATCGTAACCAAGCCTTGTTCTTCCAATTTCTTAACCATACTGGTCAATGTATTATTAGCTAGACCCGTCGCAAAGAGCGATATCGGTCGCTGTAGCGCACCCCAACTCTTGCTTCCACAAAATCGTTAAAATTTTTCCCTGTTCACTTCTGTATTGAGCATCTGGTTCCTTGTTCAATAGTTTTTTTGAAAAGATACGCCCATTCAACAAACGAATCTGTAGAGCTTGGTAGCCCCCTAACATCTTATCCATTTTAACTCCTTTTTTTGTTCTATATCGAACTTTCTATATTCTACCTCTTTTCCATTTTATCTGTCAATTATTTCGATATAGAAATACTAAAAACTTCCTACAAAAAGTAGAAAGTTATCATTTTTATAAAATTAAATATGAATCACATCTGAAGCATTCCTCTTAAAGAAAGTACTATGGGACTAGATAAGGACCATACTTAGAATTTTGACTATAAACCAACCGTAAAGGAATGATAAAAACTTTTTATAAAAGTAGAGTAAGCAAAAAAAGTAAAAAGAACTAAAACTAAGATTATTTTAAATCAAAAAAATAAAGATAAAAGATAATTGAAGTATTTAATAGAATATTAAAGTCCCGTAGCAAAACTGGCTGATAAGATATTCGTCTTAATCTGAGAATTAAATAGTTTGACAACAAATAAAGCTAATATAGAAGTATTATAAATACAAATTGGCTTGTAGTCATGACGATAGAAAACTAAACATTTATGATTATAAAAAAATAATCCCTCTGCTAAAATTACTCGCTTTGTTAAAGCCAAACATAGGAAACTCCACTGATATCTCTCAAGGAACAAATAAATCTAATCTTCTAAGGTAAAATTCCATCCTGTGTAATACAAAATTTCCAAGGAGAAAGAAAAATTAATGCCAATGCCAACTAAAAATTAATAAAAGAAGGGAATAAACTAACTGTGTTTGATCAAAGCTAAAAGCGTAATCAAATATAGTAATTGATTGAATTCCTCGCCCAGCAATTTGATTAACAATCAAAAAGAAATAAAACAACTATAGATATAACAATTCTATAGTAAATACTATGAAATCTCACACTTTTTAGCATAAATCATATTCTCCTAAATTATACAATCATCATCAAATAATACTTTATAATTTATATAACACTAGTATACCATTAAATACTCAGAGAGTATGAAATGATAGAAAGAGATATTAAAAAAATAGAAGCTTAGCCCAAAGCTAAACTCTTTTTACTTTTTAATCTGATTCTACCAAACGTTTAAACTCTGCTTGGATTTCTGTATTTTCTGTCGGTCTTAAGTACATGACCCCACCATTAGTTGTTGGTGAGTGAAAGACAATAGCTTCTCCTGTGTTGGTTATAGCAAAGTAATAGCTATGAACATCTGGAAATTTATCCCAATTACTGTAGCGTTCCACAATTCGGTACTGAGCACTTCCTAAACCCGTATCTGAATACTCTGCATTCATTTTTTCACTCGGACCATCCCCAAATGTATAGAGATTATCTGGACCAACATCTCCACCTGCAATCCCTTTTTTATAATTAGGTTGACCAAGCCTTTCACCCCATCCTTTTATAAACAGTTCAAGCTTTGCAGATTTTTCTGAAGTCCAAGGTGCTTTTTGTTCTGAAACACTTTTCGAAGTTGGAAATTCTTGCCAATCAAGTTGACTAAACTCCATCAATTCAGATGAAGCCTTCCCAAAAGTATCATGTAAGTTGTTATTTCCAGGGATTCTAACTTCCTTTTCTTGAATCTTACTAGCTACTTCTTGATTTGAATTAAGGCGATAAAGGACACCGATTCCATCACCACTACCAGAGGACCAACTTAATTCAAGAATATCTCCTCCCTTATAAATATTCATAGCATTTCTTGCACCACCATGACCTGCAACGAATCCTTCTGCTAAAAGTACAGGCTTCTCATTCTCTAAATAATAAAGACCTGTTAGGAAATAACTACTATCTAACTGCTCGACACCAACTAATAATTCCTCAACTCCATCCTCATTAAGATCAAGATATGCATAGCGCATTTTATCAGCCTGAAAAACAGCAGTTTCAAGAGCCCAACTATTTATTGGACGTTTAGTTACCTTGAGGCTTTCATATAGATTCATAATTGTTGAAGTATCTTTAGATGTAGAAAGGATTTTTTTGTAATCATCAAAAACAGGTTTGTAAAAAACTTCTATAATCTTTTTGAACAACTTCAACAGATGTAGTAGTGGTAGATGAAACTTGATTAGACACTGTAGAAGACTCATTACTACAAGCAACAGTGAGTAGAGTAAATGCCAGAAGACTAAGTAGAACAATTAATTTTTATTTTTCATAATAAACTCCTTAATGAGAAAAAATAATAAACATTAATCCTACTAGTATTATATCAGAAATAATAAAAATATAAGTTAGTAAAAAAGTAAATAAAAAGAGCTTAAGCTCTTATAAAAACGGAGAATAAAGGATTCGAACCCTTGCGCCAGTTACCCGACCTAACGATTTAGCAAACCGTCCTCTTCAGCCTCTTGAGTAATTCTCCTATTAATGGGCACGAGTGGACTCGAACCACCGACCTCACGCTTATCAGGCGTGCGCTCTAACCACCTGAGCTACGCGCCCAAGTTAAAAAACTTGGTAAAATGAACTAAGTTCAAAGCGGGTGACGAGAATCGAACTCGCGACAACAGCTTGGAAGGCTGTAGTTTTTACCACTAAACTACACCCGCATTGATAAGAAAAAAATATGGCGCGAGACGGAATCGAACCGCCGACACATGGAGCTTCAATCCATTGCTCTACCAACTGAGCTACCGAGCCAAAAATTGCGGGAGCAGGATTTGAACCTACGACCTTCGGGTTATGAGCCCGACGAGCTACCGAGCTGCTCCATCCCGCGTTAATAAAAAAGGAGGATGTGGGATTCGAACCCACGCACGCTTTTACACGCCTGACGGTTTTCAAGACCGTTCCCTTCAGCCGGACTTGGGTAATCCTCCATCATTCCAATGGACCTTGTAGGACTTGAACCTACGACCACTCGGTTATGAGCCGAGAGCTCTAACCAGCTGAGCTAAAGGTCCAACAAGATCATTATAGCGGCGAAGGGGATCGAACCCCCGACCTCCCGGGTATGAACCGGACGCTCTAGCCAGCTGAGCTACACCGCCATCAATCGGGAAGACAGGATTCGAACCTGCGACACCTTGGTCCCAAACCAAGTACTCTACCAAGCTGAGCTACTTCCCGAGTTAAATAAAAATGCACCCTAGAGGAGTCGAACCTCTAACCGCCTGATTCGTAGTCAGGTACTCTATCCAGTTGAGCTAAGGGTGCTCATTTATGCCGAGGACCGGAATCGAACCGGTACGATCGTTACCAATCGCAGGATTTTAAGTCCTGTGCGTCTGCCAGTTCCGCCACCCCGGCCTCTCTAAGCGAACGACGGGATTCGAACCCGCGACCCCCACCTTGGCAAGGTGGTGTTCTACCACTGAACTACGTTCGCATTATTTTGCTCAATATAAATGCCGGCTACATGACTTGAACACGCGACCCTCTGATTACAAATCAGATGCTCTACCAACTGAGCTAAGCCGGCCTATTTCTATTATGCGGGTTAAGGGACTTGAACCCCCACGCCGTTAAGCGCCAGATCCTAAATCTGGTGCGTCTGCCAATTCCGCCAAACCCGCAATGATGACCCGTACTGGGCTCGAACCAGTGACCCATTGATTAAAAGTCAATTGCTCTACCAACTGAGCTAACGAGTCTAAAATAACTTCCGTTATCTTAAACGGTCCCGACGGGAATCGAACCCGCGATCTTCGCCGTGACAGGGCGACGTGATAACCGCTACACTACGGGACCTATGGGAGTTAACGGGATCGAACCGCTGACCCTCTGCTTGTAAGGCAGATGCTCTCCCAGCTGAGCTAAACTCCCTAAAGCTAAGCGACTTCCATATCTCACAGGGGCAACCCCCAACTACTTCCGGCGTTCTAGGGCTTAACTACTGTGTTCGGCATGGGAACAGGTGTATCTCCTAGGGCTATCGTCACTTAACTTTGAGTCATACATACTCAAAAATTGAATATCTTTCAAATTTCACTGAAAAACTAATCACGCTTCGTATTCTCAGTTACTTTGGATAAGTCCTCGAGCTATTAGTATTAGTCCGCTACATGTGTCGCCACACTTCCACTTCTAACCCTATCTACCTGATCATCTCTCAGGGCTCTTACTGATATAAAAATCATGGGAAATCTCATCTTGAGGTGGGTTTCACACTTAGATGCTTTCAGCGTTTATCCCTTCCCTACATAGCTACCCAGCGATGCCTTTGGCAAGACAACTGGTACACCAGCGGTAAGTCCACTCTGGTCCTCTCGTACTAGGAGCAGATCCTCTCAAATTTCCTACGCCCGCGACGGATAGGGACCGAACTGTCTCACGACGTTCTGAACCCAGCTCGCGTGCCGCTTTAATGGGCGAACAGCCCAACCCTTGGGACCGACTACAGCCCCAGGATGCGACGAGCCGACATCGAGGTGCCAAACCTCCCGTCGATGTGAACTCTTGGGGAGATAAGCCTGTTATCCCCAGGGTAGCTTTTTATCCGTTGAGCGATGGCCCTTCCATACGGAACCACCGGATCACTAAGCCCGACTTTTCGTCCCTGCTCGAGTTGTAGCTCTCGCAGTCAAGCTCCCTTATACCTTTTACACTCTGCGAATGATTTCCAACCATTCTGAGGGGAACCTTTGGGCGCCTCCGTTACCTTTTAGGAGGCGACCGCCCCAGTCAAACTGCCCGTCAGACACTGTCTCCGATAGGGATCACCTATCTGGGTTAGAGTGGCCATAACACAAGGGTAGTATCCCAACAACGTCTCCTTCGAAACTGGCGTCCCGATCTCTTAGACTCCTACCTATCCTGTACATGTGGTACAGACACTCAATATCAAACTGCAGTAAAGCTCCATGGGGTCTTTCCGTCCTGTCGCGGGTAACCTGCATCTTCACAGGTACTAAAAATTTCACCGAGTCTCTCGTTGAGACAGTGCCCAAATCATTACGCCTTTCGTGCGGGTCGGAACTTACCCGACAAGGAATTTCGCTACCTTAGGACCGTTATAGTTACGGCCGCCGTTTACTGGGGCTTCAATTCATACCTTCGGATTACTCCTAAGCACTCCTCTTAACCTTCCAGCACCGGGCAGGCGTCACCCCCTATACATCATCTTTACGATTTAGCAGAGCTGTGTTTTTGATAAACAGTTGCTTGGGCCTATTCACTGCGGCTGACGTAAAGTCAGCACCCTTCTCCCGAAGTTACGGGGTCATTTTTGCCGAGTTCCTTAACGAGAGTTCTCTCGATCACCTGAGGCTACTCGCCCTCGACTACCTGTGTCGGTTTGCGGTACGGGTAGAGTATGTTTAACGCTAGAAGCTTTTCTTGGCAGTGTGACGTCACTAACTTCGCTACTAAACTTCGCTCCCCATCACAGCTCAATGTTATAGAACTAAGCATTTAACTCAGTTCACACCTCACTGCTTAGACAGACACTTCCAATCGTCTGCTTTTAGTTAGCCTACTGCGTCCCTCCATCACTACATACTCTAGTACAGGAATATCAACCTGTTGTCCATCGGATACACCTTTTCGGTCTCTCCTTGGGTCCCGACTAACCCAGGGCGGACGAGCCTTCCCCTGAAACCTTAGTCTTACGGTGGACAGGATTCTCACCTGTCTTTCGCTACTCATACCGGCATTCTCACTTCTATGCGTTCCAGCGCTCCTCACGGTACACCTTCTCCACACATAGAACGCTCTCCTACCATACCTATAAAGGTATCCACAGCTTCAGTAAATTGTTTTAGCCCCGGTACATTTTTCGGCGCAGGGTCACTCGACTAGTGAGCTATTACGCACTCTTTGAATGAATAGCTGCTTCTAAGCTAACATCCTAGTTGTCTGTGCAACCCCACATCCTTTTTCCACTTAACAATTATTTTGGGACCTTAGCTGGTGGTCTGGGCTGTTTCCCTTTCGACTACGGATCTTAGCACTCGCAGTCTGACTGCCGACCATAATTCATTGGCATTCGGAGTTTATCTGAGATTGGTAATCCGGGATGGACCCCTCACCCAAACAGTGCTCTACCTCCAAGAATCTTAATGTCGACGCTAGCCCTAAAGCTATTTCGGAGAGAACCAGCTATCTCCAAGTTCGTTTGGAATTTCTCCGCTACCCACAAGTCATCCAAGCACTTTTTCAACGTGCCCTGGTTCGGTCCTCCAGTGCGTCTTACCGCACCTTCAACCTGCTCATGGGTAGGTCACATGGTTTCAGGGTCTACGACATAATACTAAAAGCGCCCTATTCAGACTCGGTTTCCCTACGGCTCCGTCTCTTCAACTTAACCTCGCATCATATCGTAACTCGCCGGTTCATTCTACAAAGGCACGCTCTCACCCATTAACGAGGCTCGAACTTGTTGTAGGCACACGGTTTCAGGTTCTATTTCACTCCCTCCCGGGGTGCTTTTCACCTTTCCCTCACGGTACTGGTTCACTATCGGTCACTAGGGAGTATTTAGGGTTGGGAGATGGTCCTCCCAGATTCCGACGAGATTTCACGTGTCTCGCCGTACTCAGGATACTGCTAGGTACAAAGACTATTTTAAATACGAGGCTCTCACTCTCTTTGGCTGACCTTCCCATGTCATTCTTCTATAATCTTTGAGTCCACATTGCAGTCCTACAACCCCGAAGAGTAAACTCTTCGGTTTGCCCTCCTGCCGTTTCGCTCGCCGCTACTAAGGCAATCGCTTTTGCTTTCTCTTCCTGCAGCTACTTAGATGTTTCAGTTCACTGCGTCTTCCTCCTCATATCCTTAACAGATATGGGTAACAGGTATTACCTGTTGGGTTCCCCCATTCGGAAATCCCTGGATCATCGCTTACTTACAGCTACCCAAGGCATATCGTCGTTTGTCACGTCCTTCTTCGGCTCCTAGTGCCAAGGCATCCACCGTGCGCCCTTATTAACTTAACCTTATTTTTTGACCTTTCAGTCATAAACTCTTATTAATACTACAGCGTTTTCGGTTTATTTTCTTGTTACTATTTGATATAGATATTCAATTTTCAATGTGCATTACTTGGATCTCTCACTTCAATGGAGCCTAGCGGGATCGAACCGCTGACCTCCTGCGTGCAAAGCAGGCGCTCTCCCAGCTGAGCTAAGGCCCCACAAGACCTCTCAAGACTAAACAAGACCAATGTGCTTTCCTTATCCTTAGAAAGGAGGTGATCCAGCCGCACCTTCCGATACGGCTACCTTGTTACGACTTCACCCCAATCATCTATCCCACCTTAGGCGGCTGGCTCCAAATGGTTACCTCACCGACTTCGGGTGTTACAAACTCTCGTGGTGTGACGGGCGGTGTGTACAAGGCCCGGGAACGTATTCACCGCGGCGTGCTGATCCGCGATTACTAGCGATTCCGACTTCATGTAGGCGAGTTGCAGCCTACAATCCGAACTGAGATTGGCTTTAAGAGATTAGCTTGCCGTCACCGGCTTGCGACTCGTTGTACCAACCATTGTAGCACGTGTGTAGCCCAGGTCATAAGGGGCATGATGATTTGACGTCATCCCCACCTTCCTCCGGTTTATTACCGGCAGTCTCGCTAGAGTGCCCAACTGAATGATGGCAACTAACAATAGGGGGTTGCGCTCGTTGCGGGACTTAACCCAACATCTCACGACACGAGCTGACGACAACCATGCACCACCTGTCACCTCTGTCCCGAAGGAAAACTCTATCTCTAGAGCGGTCAGAGGGATGTCAAGACCTGGTAAGGTTCTTCGCGTTGCTTCGAATTAAACCACATGCTCCACCGCTTGTGCGGGCCCCCGTCAATTCCTTTGAGTTTCAACCTTGCGGTCGTACTCCCCAGGCGGAGTGCTTAATGCGTTAGCTACGGCACTAAACCCCGGAAAGGGTCTAACACCCTAGCACTCATCGTTTACGGCGTGGACTACCAGGGTATCTAATCCTGTTTGCTCCCCACGCTTTCGAGCCTCAGCGTCAGTTACAAGCCAGAGAGCCGCTTTCGCCACCGGTGTTCCTCCATATATCTACGCATTTCACCGCTACACATGGAATTCCACTCTCCCTCTTGCACTCAAGTTAAACAGTTTCCAAAGCGTACTATGGTTAAGCCACAGCCTTTAACTTCAGACTTATCTAACCGCCTGCGCTCGCTTTACGCCCAATAAATCCGGACAACGCTCGGGACCTACGTATTACCGCGGCTGCTGGCACGTAGTTAGCCGTCCCTTTCTGGTAAGATACCGTCACAGTGTGAACTTTCCACTCTCACACTCGTTCTTCTCTTACAACAGAGCTTTACGATCCGAAAACCTTCTTCACTCACGCGGCGTTGCTCGGTCAGACTTCCGTCCATTGCCGAAGATTCCCTACTGCTGCCTCCCGTAGGAGTCTGGGCCGTGTCTCAGTCCCAGTGTGGCCGATCACCCTCTCAGGTCGGCTATGTATCGTCGCCTTGGTGAGCCGTTACCCCACCAACTAGCTAATACAACGCAGGTCCATCTGGTAGTGATGCAATTGCACCTTTCAAGCAGATATCATGCAATATCTACTGTTATGCGGTATTAGCTATCGTTTCCAATAGTTATCCCCCGCTACCAGGCAGGTTACCTACGCGTTACTCACCCGTTCGCAACTCATCCGGAGAAGCAAGCTCCTCCTTCAGCGTTCTACTTGCATGTATTAGGCACGCCGCCAGCGTTCGTCCTGAGCCAGGATCAAACTCTCATTAAAAGTTTGAGTTCTCACTCATTTCTGTCACTGACAGATTTATTGTTTTTTCATTGTTCAGTACTACAACTTAATGTTGTAGTGCCCTGCACATTGGTTCGTCTTGTTCAGTTTTCAAAGGTCTTTGCCTCTCACTTCTCTCATGAGCGACAACTATATTAGTATATCACAGCCAGTTAATCCTGTCAATAGATTTTCAAAACTTTTTTCAAAATTTTTATCTTGACTCTAATATACTATAGTCCGTACGGGATTCGAACCCGTGTTACCGCCGTGAAAAGGCGGTGTCTTAACTCTTTGACCAACGGACCATCCCCAGTCTGTCCTTTTTGGACTCTTCCTATTATACCGACTTTTTCTATCTTGTCAACTGCTTTTTATGAAATTTTTCTGTATTAAGGATTTATTTTTTTACTTTAGTCTTTTTCAACAGACACATTTCAGTGTCTGTTGAAAAGTTATCACTAAGCTATTCTTCAAATTTGAACTTAAGAATGATTGCTAGAGTTCAGCAATCTGATTGAGATTTACCTCAGCTATCGTATCATTTCCAAACATTGAAATAATCATTTTCACTTTATTATTATCAATCTCTGTGATTTTTCCAGTGTAGTCTGTAAAGGCACCATCAATAATTCGAACTGTTTGTCCAACTTCAACATTGATATTGAATTCTTGAACAGTTTGACCCATAGAAATTAGAATATCGCGAATTTCTTGTTCCAATAGCGGCGTCGGTTTTGATCTGTTACCGTGTGAACCAACAAATCCTGTTACGTTTGGTGTGTTTCGAACAACAAACCAAGCTTCATCTGTCATAACCATTTCCACAAGTACATATCCAGGGAAGCTGATTCTCTTCGATTTCTTTTTTCTTACCATTTTTTTCAACTTGCACAGTTTGAGTCGGAATCTCAACACGTAGAATATTATCCAACATATTATAGGTCTGTGCACGTTGTAAAAGGTTTTCTTTTACCTTATTTTCATAGCCAGAATATGTTTTGTAGAACAAAACCATCCTTTATCAAAAACTATCCATTATTTTTCCTTTCTGAACAGAAGATGATCAATAATCTATTTCACTTTACTCTTTTCTAGAAGATATTAATAAAACGAATAATACCATTAACTATCAATTGGTCGAATATGTATATCATAACCACAAAGAAAGCTGTATATTCCATAATTGACTTGAAATCTAACCAACTTTCCTTTCGTGTAGGCCATGTTGTTTCTTTTAGAAGTTTAAAAATATCTATGATAAAACGCATTCTAATCTCCTATCTCGTTTCTCAGTGAGTGGTGTATTTGCCACAATGTTTACAAAATTTATTTACTTCTAAGCGTGTAGATTTGGGATTTCCACTAATTTTAATAGAATAATTTCTTGATCCACAAACCTCACAAGCTAGACTCGCTTTTTTTAAGTGCCATAGCGCCTCCATCTTATCTATTATAACAATAAACTCTTTCTTTGACAAGTTATATTACACCAAGGTTTTTACAAAAGAAAAAGCCCAGAATATTGTCCAGGCTTTTTTATTCTTATTTTCCAAGATAGTATTCAGCAACTACGTTCAATTTTTCATCAAATTCGAATACCAATGGTGGGAAGTTAGGGATTTCCCGTCCATGATTTCGTCATCTGACAAGCGTTTGATGTGTTTTACAAGGGCACTGGATTGAGTTACCGTGAGCTCCTACAAATACGTTTTTTTACCATCTTTAAGAGCTGGTGCGATTTTGTCTTCCCAGAATGGAAGGGCGCGCTCAAGAGTAACTTTCAAGTTTTCTGCATCTGGAATTACTGAGTCATCAAGTGAAGCATAACGACGGTCAGTATGAGCTGAGTACTCATCATCACGAGGCATTGCTGGAGGCAGTACATCGTATGAACGACGCCAGATATGAACTTGCTCATCACCAAATTGCTCAGCTGCTTCAGCCTTGTTTTTACCAGTCAAACCACCGTAGTGACGTTCATTCAAGCGCCATGATTTTTTTCAACTGGAACCCACAATTGGTCAGCTGCTTCAAGAGCTAAGTTAGTAGTTTTAATCGCACGTTTCAACACTGAAGTGTAAGCTTGGTCAAACTCGATACCAGCTTCTTTGATCAATTTACCAGCGTCAATCGCTTGTTGTGTTCCTTTTTCAGACAAATCAACATCAGCCCAACCAGTGAAAAGGTTAGCTTTATTCCATTCAGACTCACCATGGCGAGCGAAAACCAATTTTACCATTATGGATTCTCCTTTTTATTTTCCGAGGCCACCCTCGTTTTTCTATTCCATTCTACTAGATTTTTCATGAAAAAATCTAGTCTTGACATTGAAAAAGTGTAATTTTTCACAAAAATTGTTTCAAGTATTAAAAAGAAGGAACCATTCAGTCCTTCTTTCTATATAATTTTATTCTTGTATTTGAAATTGTTTTAAACTTGATAGGTAAAAGTGCAGCACCAATAATAATGACAATGCCTCAATCCATCCTAAAAATGGAATCAATGATACCACCCTCCTACGATAAACAAAATTGATGGCGCAAAGAGATATACGTGAATCATCTTTATAATAAACCAGAGTAAGAATCCCTAAAATCAAAATAGCAATTTTGACAAATGCAAAAACAATAAACATCATTCCGACGATTGCAGCTGCAGCATCTTCGTCGTTTGACATAGTCGCAATCATCATAATAGTAAATGGTAAAATTGCCAAAATAATCCCAGTTATTAGACCAATGATCCCATCAATTTGGGCAAGAGTTTTTGTTCTCATAAAATTCTCCTTTTCAATCGAATAAACATTATTATACCACAATTTTACTACTTTTCATTTATTTTATAATATATACCAAAAAAATACAGGAAAAATTCCTGTATTTTTAGTGTTGTTATTTCGCTTCAAATCCTTCTGCTACTGCATCCGCAAAGTTCTCTTCGACGATGCTTGCACAATGATCACAGAATACGGGCATTGTAGCTACGTTCTGCTGTACTTGGATCGATACGACGGCAACGGTCACAAACTTCACCAGTAGCACGTTCTACCGTAAAGGCTACATCCTCAAAGGCTACTGCGCTTCTGGAGTCGGTCCTTCTGCGATAGTCAATTCTGAGACGATCAAGAGTTGAGCAACATTGCTATCAACAGCTCCAAGTAGAGTTTTCACGACTTCGTTTGGATAAACTGTCAAGTGTGCTTCAAGTGATTTACCGATTACTTTTGCATTACGAGCTTCTTCCAAGGCTTTTTGAGCTTGTCCACGGAAGTCCATAAAGGCTGACCAGGCATCCAAGATTTCCTCTTGATTCGCAAATGTTTGTGCTTCTGGCAATTCTGATAATTGAACAAAATCTTCTGCTTCAAACTCAAGATATGACCAGATTTCTTCCGCAGTGTGAGGGAGAATTGGTGTCAAGAGTTTTGGTGATTTTCACAAGGATGTCATAGAAGACAGTTTGCATTTGACGGCGTTCAAGTGATTTGGCACCCTCGATGTAGACGACATCTTTGGCAAAAATCAAGGTAGAAGGCAGACAAATCAACGTTGATAAAGTTAACAAGCGCTTTGTAGATGGTCAAGAATTCAAAGTTTGCATAAGCGTCACGAATGGTCTTAACAAGTTGGTTAAAAGCGGATAGTCATGTATTTATCAACAGAACGAAGTTCTTGGTACGCTACAGCATCCTCAGCTGGGTTGAAGTCAGATGTATTGGCAATCAAGAAACGAAGGGTGTTACGGATCTTACGGTACGTTTCAGAGACTTGGCTCAAGATATCCATAGAAATACGTACGTCGTTACTTGAGTCTACACTGGTTACCCAAAGACGCAAGATTTCTGCACCAAATTGTTTTTCAACGTCACTTGGAGCAATGGTATTTCCAAGAGATTTAGACATCTTCTCACCTTTACCATCCAAAGCAAAACCTTGTGACAAGATTTGCTTGTAAGGTGCTACGCCATGGTTGGCAACAGATGTGATAAGAGATGAGTTGAACCAACCACGGTACTGGTCAGAACCTTCTAGGTAAAGGTCTGCTGGATATTTAAGTTCAGGGCGATTAACCACGACACCATTCCATGATGAACCTGAGTCAAACCAAACGTCCATGATGTCCGTTTCTTTCTTGAACTCACCATTTGGTGAACCTGAATGTGTAAATCCTTCTGGCAAGAGGTCTTTGGCATCACGTTCCCACCAGATAATTGAACCATGTTCTTCAAAGAGTTGAGCTACATGCTCGATGGTTTCAGCTGTCATGATTGGTGTTCCATCTTCTGCATAGAAGATTGGAAGTGGAACACCCCAAGCCCGTTGACGAGAGATAACCCAGTCACCACGGTCACGGATCATGTTGTAAAGACGGACTTTACCCCATTCTGAATGGAACTTCACTTTTTCAATTTCGTCCAAAAATTTCTTGACGGAATTTTTGATACAGAAGGCAAACCATTGTGGTACTGCACGCCAGATGATTGGTTTTTTTCGTACGCCAGTCAAATGGGTAGGAGTGAGAAATTTCTTCTTGAGCAAGAAGGAGGCTACCTAATTTTTCAATAACCGTTGGAACCACCTTATCATAGAATTGACCTTCAAACTCAGGACCAGCATTGGCCATCATGATACCGCGTTCATCAACAGTCACTGCTACTTCAAGACCATTAGCAATACCAACATTGTAGTCGTCCTCACCAAAAACCAGGGGCTGTATGGACAATACCTGTACCAGAGTCAGTTGTAACGTGGTCACCAAGAATAACAAATTCATCTACTGCAGTATCCCATGGGTGTTCTGTCACGATATGGTTGAGTTCTTGTCCACGATAAGTAGCTACTACTTGTACGTCTGACCAGCCAAATTTTTTTCTGACAAGCTATTTAACAATTCTGAAGCAAGGACAAACTTACGAGTTTCACCAGCAGGTTGTACGACTACATAGTCAATATCCGCACCAACCGTCAGACCACGAGAAGCTGTGATGGTAAATGGAGTTGTTGTCCAAACTACGATATAAGTATCTGTATCGAGGACACCTTTACCATCTTTTACCTTGTTGGCATAGTAAAGTGATGTTGAAACCAAGTCATGGTATTCGATTTCCGCTTCAGCAAGAGCTGACTCAGATGACCAAGACCAGTAAACTGGCTTAGCTCCACGGTAGATATAGCCTTTATTAGCCATTTCACCAAAGACACGGATTTGAGCTGCTTCATAGTCAGGAGTCAGTGTTACATATGGATTTTCCCAGTCACCTGAAACACCCAAGCGCTTGAAATCTTCGCGTTGTTTATCTACTTGAGATAGGGCATAGTCACGGCAGAGTTTCAAGTACTCAACCAAGTCCATTTCTTTACGTTTAACACCTTGTTTTGCCAAAACTTGCTCGATTGGTAGACCGTGTGTGTCCCAACCTGGTATATACGGTGCGTAGAAACCAGACATTGATTTTGAACGAACAATGATATCTTTAGAAATCTTGTTCATGGCATGACCAACGTGAATGTTTCCGTTAGCGTATGGAGGACCATCATGGAGAGTGAAATGAGGTTTTCCTTCATTTAATTCTTGACGACGTTGATAAAGTTTTGCTTCTTCCCATTCTTTTTGCCAAAGAGGCTCTTTGGTTGGAAGGCCAGCACGCATTGGGAATTCTGTTTTTCCCAAGATTTAAAAGTTTCTTTAAGTTTCATTGTATCTCCTTTTTTTAATATGGACAAAATAAAAACCACGACTCGCAAAAAGGACGAAAATCGTGGTACCACCTTTTGTTCGAGAAAAAGACATCATCTCTTCCCCTCTATTCCCGTAACGTGGGCAACGTCAAATCTTACTAGCTTCAGATTTGATACTATGAGAGGATAAATTTACCAACAGGGATTGTAGGGCTTACACCATCTCCTACTCGCTAGAAATATGTTTGATAAATTATTGTTCTCAATTTGTATGCTTATAAAATTAAAACTGATTCTTGCTGCGAATCCTTTTTCTGGACCTGATTCAGATTCAGTAACTGACTCGACATTCATGCGGTCAGAATCTTGATTCTCTAATTCTAATAATTCTTTTTCGTAGCTTCAATACGTGCTTGAAGTTCTGCAACTTCCTCAGGAGAAAAATTGACGAGTCATATCAATCGATTCTTCTTCATGATATTCAGAGAGATTCTCTCCAAGAACCTCTTCGACAACTTCTTTGAAAGCTTCATCACTTGTTTTGTAAGTATGTTGCCGTCGGACGCAAGATTTCTTCCCAATCAGGAGAATCAACAATAGCAAGTTGACTTTCAATAGTTGATTTCAAGCGTTGATGGAAAACGCGACTCTTATTTTTTTCAACTCTTCCGTTTTCAACAGCAACTTTCTTAGCATTATCTGCAGCTTGACGCAAAATTTCATTAGCTCTGTATTTTTGCTTCATCAAGTAAACGTTGAGCATCTTGCTCAGCCTGGTGAATAATATTATGAGAGCGATCGTTTTGCCGCTTGTTTTACTCTTTCTGCAGTATCCTGTGCAATCAAAACAGATTGACTCAATGAATCTTTTGATTTCATCAAAAATATGATAAACGTTCTTCTAAATTTTTTTAATGTGTTGTTCTTTTTCATAATTACTACGAACTAGCGTTTCATAATCACGAACGACAATATCTAAAAAAACTCATCAACTTCTTCAGGGTCAAATCCTCTAAATTTGCTACTAAACTTTTTATCCTTGATTTCTAACGATGTAATTGCCATAGTTTTTCCTCACTTACTTAATAAAAAAATAGAATCATTAATTGGTTCTTGTTCTTCTACATTTTCTCTTTTTGGATAGTCATCCGTAAGAGCTAAAAAGACGATCTTGTAATTGTTTAATATAGACTTCATCTTCTTTCTTATAGTCTATCAACTTTTCGTAAATACAGAGAATGTTATCTAGAAATTAATCAACTCTTCTTTATTATATCCTCTGAATTTTGTTGAGAATATCTTTTCATAATTTCTGGAGGTTTAAATTGAATCTTTCGCCTCACTTACTGGTTAGTAATTGGACAGTCACTTTGATCTTATCTTTTTTTGGTTTGTCCATTTTCCCTTAATAATATAATCCTACCAAAGCGTCTGACGCTAATTAAATCACCATGTTTTTACATGATAATCAAGTTTTTCAACTATATGATAGTTTACTTGGACTAATCAACTAATTCTGTAGCCTGAGATCGAGAGATTTTTAGAACGGAAGATAAAAAGCATCCAACCGAAAAACTGGGAATTAGAACTTCCTTCTCTAAGTAGTCATTTTTAGAAACTATCATATCTTCAAAAGAGCATTCTTCTAAAACAACGGGTAATTTTGAAACTTTTTGAATCCCGTCCTGGAATAAAGTATTAAAGTGTTGATTTACAATAATTTGTGCACGTTGATCACTTACTAAAATATCACCAAACAATTTTGCGATCAATACCAAGGCGATTTAGTACTGTTCCCAAAAATTTTTGAATGTGTTAACTGCTGAAACTTATTTGGATACTTTATCTCAAGTAAGGTCATTTCAAAATCATCCAAAGTCGGTATAAAATAATCTGGCGCCAAGATAACTCGAGCATACTCAGTAGGAACAAAATCTGCACTACTAAAGGTAGCTAGTCCTCTATTATTCCCCAGTGTTTTTAAGATAAATACCTGATGCGGATTAATAAAAAGGAGTTAGAATCGGTCTATACTCTTCCTCAACCTGTTTTTAGCCATTCTAAACCCTTATCAATAAAGGGAAAATCTTCCCTTGCAAAAATGCTGGTAAATCTCCTTGCTCATAAGCTCAATAAAAACTTCACTAGATAGCTACTTAATGTGCGCAATAGAATCACTGCGACCCAAACAGTAAAATCAACTCCTGCAAAGTTAAGACGCAGGCGTCTAAGAGGATCTAAAACTGGTTTAGATAAGGTCGTCAGAAATCGTTCTAACTGCGTACCGTAAGAATTAGGAAACCATGATAATAGCGCAAAAGCTACAAGTATCAATGAATAGATATCTGTAGCATTTTGGATAAAACGAATAAGCAGAAGCATTAACGAACTCTATTTCTCTTCATATCAAAGTCAAACTCTTCAGTCTTTGCATGGTCTGGCAAGCGAATATCTTCAATATTCACTACTACACCTACTGGAGTTAAAAGATACATAGTATTAGCTACTTTTCTTAATTCTCCAGCCAAGACATGGCGAGCCCCATCCAAATAATCCAAACAACGACGTGCTTGAACTTCTGTCATATACTGAAAATCAATCAAGATGCTCTCGTTACCCGCTAATAAATCAACGATATCTGTAGCATCTTCATAACGACGAGGATAGCGAACATCAATAGTCACTTTTATCCGTATTGTGACGACTTTCAATAGCTAATTCTTTGCTGACGAGCATGAAGTCTTGTTATATTTTTCTCTTTGGTTCTTCTTTGGAAGATATTTGAGGAGCTTGCTGTGGTAAGTCCTTTTTGGAGATACAGCAGTTAAAGAACGTTCAGACTGCGCCGCAACTACCTCTGACGAAACCCTCATCTCCATCTTCTGTAAAAATAATTTATAAATTGATCAAATTTATCTTTTTAATGACATGGTTATTTCCTATTTAAAAAATGATGTACCGATGCGAACAAAAGTTGAACCGAACTGAATCGCTTCCTGATAGTCACGACTCATTCCCATACTCAATTCTGTCATTGGTATATTGGCGATTTGTTTTTTTCTAATGAATTCTTGCAGTTCTTGTGTTTCTTTAAATATCTTTTGTAATTCTTCTGAGTTGGCTTCAAAAGGAGCCATAGTCATCAAGCCTACATATTCAATTTGATCCAAAAGAGACAAGTCTGGCAAGATTTGTATCAATTCTTCTTTCGAAAAACCATGTTTACTTTTCTTCACCAGAAATATTGACCTGCAAAAAAACACTTAATTTTTACGATTGCTACGCTTCTGTATTTCTTGGGCTAATTTCAAAGAATCTAAGGCATGGAAATAATCTACATACGAAATAATATCCTTAACTTTTCTTCTTTTGTAAGCTACCAATTAGGTGCCAAGTTATGTCTTTATCACTTAAAGCATGATACTTGTCAAGAAATTTATCAACTCGGTTTTCACCGATATGTTTAACTCCTTGTTGCTCAATTGACCAGCAGTTTCAGAATCTACATATTTTGTTACAGCAACCACAGAAACCGAACCGTCTTCACGGCCGGCTTCTCTAACTGCTTTTGAAACCTGTTGAAATACAAGATTTGTATTTTCTTTTAAATCCATCTTCTTAACGATTTTTAAAGAAAGGTGGTGTCTCTAGTTCATCCTCATCTGTAGATGGTGATTCAAAAACGTTCAACTGGAGATACAGCTGATTCACCTTGACGAACAATCGAATCGCGTCTCAAGTCCCAATCACCAAAAGCTGAAGCTTTAGGAGTTTCAGGGCGTCTTTGAGAAAGAACTGGAATCTCAGCAGTTTCTGCTAAATCAAAATTACGATCATAAGAGTGAGTATGTCCCGGTCTTACAGCTTCACGATGTGCTGCTTGTCTAGGTTGTGGAGCAACAACTTTCTCAACTTTATCTTGACGTACACCTGTTGCAACAACAGTAACACGGATTTTCGTCTTTCATGTTTGAATCGATAGAAGTTCCAAGCCAGATGTTCACTCCATGACCTGCTGCTGGTTAACAATTTCTGAAGCTTCTTCCGCTTCAATCAAAGTCAAGTCCAAGCCACCAGTTACGTTGACGATGACATCTTCTGCTCCATCGATAGTTGTTTCAAGAAGTGGTGAGTAGATAGCTTTACGAGCCGCTTCGATAACGCGCTCTTCTCCACTACCAATACCAATCCCCATAAGGGCATTCCCTTTGTTAGCCATTACTGTCTTCACATCCGCGAAGTCCAAGTTAATCAATCCAGGATTTGTAATCAAATCTGTAATCCCTTGAACACCTTGACGAAGAACGTTGTCAGCTTCACTCAATGCTTCAAGAAGTGGTGTTTTCTTATCTACGATTTCCAACAAGTTGTTGTTCGAAATAATCAAGAGAGTATCAACGTGCTCACGAAGTTCGTTAATCCCATCGATGGCATATTGTCCACGCTTGCTTCCTTCAAACCCAAATGGACGAGTTACAACAGCAACAGTCAAGGCTCCAAGACCTTTAGCAATACGAGCAATAACTGGTGCAGCTCCAGTACCAGAGCCACCACCCATACCAGCAGTGATAAATACCATATCTGCTCCGCTGATTGCTTCTGTCAATACTTCTTCGCTCTCTTCAGCAGCTTTACGTCCAACCTCAGGTTGTCCTCCTGCACCAAGTCCGCGCGTTAATTTAGGACCAAGTTGAACAACTGTTTCAGCTTTTGTACTACTCAATGCTTGAACATCTGTGTTGGCTGCGATAAATTCTACACCAGAAACACCTTCTTCAACCATACGGTTAATGGCGTTTCCACCGCCACCACCGACACCGATTACTTTAATTACTGCACCTTGTGCTGCCGCTGTATCAAATGAAAAATGTCATATTATTATTCCTCTATATTATTCATCAAACATGCTTCCAATTAGGCTACGGAAACGTTCTGTCAATTTGCCTTTAGGTTTTTCTTCAGAAGGATTTGGAAGAGTTGACTCAGCAGAATAAGTTGGTTCCACTGACTCACTTGTCCCACCACCTAAGATTGAACGTTGGGAAGCTGCCGAACTTTGTTGATTTGAATTTCTGAAATCGATTGGTTGACGGCGTAGAGCCTCATCTCCTCTGATTGCTCTTTGAGCTAGAACATTCACTTCAGTAAGGCTACCAGCATACTCAGACAAACTAATGACGTGAGCGAATGCAGGATTACGGATACCTACTTGATTAGGAACGTAAAGTTTAACTCGCACACAAAGACTTCCTGGGCTAATTCAACAACGCCTGGAAGAATAGCATTCCCACCAATTAAAGAAATACCACCTGGCAAGTCTAGCAAATGTCTTCTTTCTAGGTCTTGCTTAATTTGTTCAAAGATATGTTTCAAGCGAGCTGAAATGATCTGTGACAAGTATTCTTCTGTTACCTCAACAGGTTCTACTTCACCAATAACTTCAACCTGGAATGTTTCCTTGCTTGCTAGCTGAGGGTAAGCTTCACCGTAGTTTAATTTCAAGCCTTCTGCAATCTTTTTAGAAGTTCTTAAAACTTTTGAAATATCTTTAGTTACGTAATCGCCACCTTCTTGGTAAGCATTTGTGTACTGTAATTCTTGATTACGAATGGTCGCAACACTTGTTTGACCGCCACCCATATCAATAACAGTTGCGCCAAATTCACGTTCACCTTCATTCAATACAGTATTAACCAATGCAAGTGGTGAGATAATCACATTGTCCACTTCTATTCCAACACGCTCAACTGTCTTACGAAGATTGTGCAAGATTGTTCTTGGGCCAGTGTAAAGAAGTCCACGCATTTCCAAGCGAACTCCCATCATTCCACGAGGGTCACGGATGCCTTGGAAACCATCTACGATGAATTCTTCTGGAACAAACGTAATCACTTCTCGATCTGGTGTCATACTCTTTGTTAAAGCAGATTTAACAACATTCTCAACATCTTGATCTGTAATTTCTTTTTGTATCTGAGGTTACAGGAATCATCCCTTGAGTTGGTTCAACCTGTAACAAATTAGATGGCAATCCAACATTAACTGACTTGATTGAAATCCCAGCTTTTTCTTCTGCTTGAGAAATAGCAGCCTTGATAGCTGTTGCTGCAGCTTCAATATCAACGATGATACCATCTTTGACACCTTTACTTTTTGGCGTTGCTAACACCGATTACATTTACTTCGCCGTCTACAAGCTCAGCAACTAACACTTTAATAGAGCTTGTTCCAATATCTAAGCCTGTAAAAACCATTTCTAGTCATTACACTGCGTCCCTCTCCGTCTTCCAAGTTTCTCACTTCGATTTTTAATAGCTACAAGAAGGCATAGCTATTCACAGAACATTATATCATAAAAATATATTCGTGCCTATTTTTGTGATTTTACGTAATGTTTTTATTCAAAATTGTTTGAAAAACGAATCCCAATTCGTCCTCTTTTATAAGAAACTTCAAAAACCTTGTAAATTCCTCAAAAAAATCTCAGAAAATTTTTGCGAATCTAAACATCTATGAATTGAATGAATAATCGTAAGACATGAAATCATCTTTATCCATAAATGATACACGAGAAAAAGCTAGACCAACTCAGCTTCTTTTTATTCAAATTCACTCTCAACTACCTCTAAAGCACGCTCAATGACCACGTGCATATCGTAGTATTTGTAGTCTGCTAGGCGCCCACAGAAGATGACCTTGTCATTTTTAGCGGCTTCTTCTTGATACTTGGCAAACATAGCGTTATTCTTTTTCATCATTGATTGGGTAGTAGGGTTCATCTCCCCGTTTCCAGTCAGCTGGGTATTCACGTGTGATAACTGTCTTAGGTTGTGTACCATATTCGAAAGTGCTTATGTTCAATGATGCGAGTATAAGGAATCTCACGTTCTGTGTAATTGACCACGGCATTTCCTTGATGATTTTCTTCATCCAAAAACTTCATGCTCGAATCGAAGACTACGATATTCCAATTCCCCATGCTTGTAGTCAAAGTACTGGTCAATCATCCCTGTAAAGACAACTTTCTCAGCTGATTTTTCCAACTCTTCACGATTGCCGAAGAAGTCAACACCTAACTCAACTTCTACATCGCCCAACATATTTTCAATGATGACGTTGTAACCACCGATTGGAATTCCTTGGTAACGGTCATTAAAGTAGTTGTTATCAAAGGTCAAACGAACTGGTAGACGTTTGATGATAAATGGTGGAAGGTCTGTAGCAGAACGTCCCCATTGCTTTTCTGTATAGCCCTTGATCAATTTTTCATAGATGTCCGGACCAATCAACTTGATAGCTTGTTCTTCCAAGTTCTTGGGCTCAACATCTTTCATATCAGCTGTTTGCTCAGCAATCTTATCCTTCACTTCTTGCGGAGTCTTAGTTCCCCACATAGCATAGAAAGTATTCATATTGAAAGGAAGATTGTAAAGGCTCCCCTTGTAGTTAGCCACTGGTGAGTTGATATAGTTATTGAATTCAGCGAATTGGTTCACATAGTCCCACACTTTTTGTTTGATGTATGGAAAAGTGGGCACCATACTTGTGACATTGATGCTTTCCACATTTTCACAGTAGATATTTCCACCAATGTGATCACGCTTGTCAATCACTTTTACTTTTTTTCCACGTTTTGTAGCTTCGTATGCAAAGATTGCTCCAGACAAACCTGCACCAACGATAAGATAGTCGTACATAGTTAACTCCATTATTTCTTAATGATTTGTTTTAATTCTTTTACATCTACCACTTTCAGAGATAGAATTGCAAAAAGATAAATGATTCCACCAAGCACTGCAAATACAAAAAACATTCAGAGTTGGTGAAAAATGTATAACTGTTTTTGAACCTAGCAAAATGCCATACATGATAGCTGATGCTAGAATAATTTTTGTCATAGAACCAATAATAGGAACTTCTTTTAGGTATCTGCGGGTAAAGTACAATTGAATTGCCCACACTAGCGCCTCTGTTAAGACAGAAACAATGGCTGCTCCGATATAACCAAGTTTAGGAAGGAATAATAAGTTTAATCCTACACTGATAATTGCAGGAGCTGTTGTTGAAATCATGAATTCTTTATTTCGGTTATGAGGGATCAATATCTGAATTCCCATAATATTGGTCCAACCGATGAAGAACATACGGAAGATCATAATGGCAATTGCATAGCGTGCATCCTGAAAAATCTTGACCAAGGAAAAACTGAACAAAATCATCATTGACAATCAAGATCCCTGCCATCATTGGAAAAATGACTAAATTATAAATGAGGAAGGACATTTCATGCATCTTATCGACTGCCTTATGATCACCTGTCGCTAACAAATGAGCGACACGTGGCAACATAACGCTTCCCAAGGAAGTTACCAAGGTTAGAAGGATATTTACCAACTTTAGAGCCTGGTCATAAATCCCTACATCCTTTGTAGAAGCTAAAGCTCCAAGCATGGTACGATCTAGCGTTACATACAAGGAAATCGCCACTTGCGGAAGGAACAATAAGATGACAGGTTTCAAATGATGCCTAGCATATTCTATGTCAAAATGAGGTCTACCAATAAACTCTCGAGCAGGCAACCACATACTTAGTTGCCCCAAAAGTTCAAATATGGTTAGCAAAAAGACATAGAGATATAGGTCGTTTGCAGATTTGACAAAGAGAAAGATAGAGGTAACCCCAACGATTTTAACCGTGATGTTTCGAACAGTAATCTTGCGAAAATCCTCTAAACCTTGAAAGAGCCAGGAAATGTCTAATCCTTTAGAAACTAAACTCAAGCCTAGAATGTAGGCTACCGGATTTTGCATAAAGGGAAGAGTCAGACAAAGAAGAGCATACAAGGACATAGAAAGAACTGTTGCACCTAATTGCAGAGAGTAGATTCCCCAAAAAGTTTTTCAATTTCCTTGCGATGCCCTGAAATGACCTTTGGTTCCATAGTTAGCAACTCCTAGCGTCGCTAAGAGGATGAAGTAGGTGACAATGGAATTAAAATAACCATAAGTCCCCAAATCATCCGAAGAAAAGACCCGTGTCACATAGGGAGTCGTAATAATTGGAAGTATAATCACCAACAACTGATAAGAAAGATTGTAGGCGTAGTTTTTAATACTTTCATGTCAATCCGTCCTATTTATAATCAATCCGTGAAATTAGACATTGTGACCGAACAGACTTATAATGGGCAATTATTCTAAAAGCTTCTATCATATTTCCTCTTTCCTACAATTTTTTGATATTTGTTGCAAATTAAATTGGTTTTATGCACGATACTATCGTAGCAACAAATACAATTTAGGGCTAAACATAAAAAAATAAGGTATTTTTAGTTTTACTTTCCATGATAGCTTACTATTTTTTTAGTAACTCACTCATTTCGACTTTCAACAACTCTTTATCTTTTGAAAAATCTTTTTAAGCCTGAGTCAGCTTTTTGCACCAATCACTACAAAACCACCTAATAATTTTTTAGCTTGCAAAGCTTGCTTTAATTCTGGGCTCTGAATGTACTCTCTCTTAACAACTTCCTCATTTTTTGCAACAGCTTTAAAGAAATCATATCTTTTTTCAGTAAATGTTGAACGAACTATACTCCCTTCCCTACGATAGTAATTGTAGGTTTCAAGCGGGCTTATCACGATTCTTTCAGCCAAGGCAAGGTGTTCTCCTACAACATAAAAATCCTCATAGATTTTCCCCAACTGGAAAAAGGGACGCGTTCCAATATGCTTTTTTTATAAAGCTTAGCACAGGCAGAAACCGTTGCAACTTTGTCGTCCAACATTAGTTCCAAGGCCTTCTCCTTTTTAATTACACTCAAGCTTTCATAGTCTGATTGTTTAAGATGACGAGAACTATAATCATCATACTTTGAAGTTGCTTTGACTTTTGTTGAAATCAAGTCTGCTTGATGTATTTCTTGTATTTTTACTATTAATTCAAGCGTGTAGTCTTCAAGGTAATCATCTGGATCTAAAAAGAAAATCCAATCTGAGTTGGCTTTTGTAACTCCAAAGTTACGCGCATCAGATAAGCCTCCATTCCCCTTATGAAAAACATGGATATTTTCATATTCTCGAGCGTAATCTTCACACAATCGAGTAGAATCATCTGTTGAACCGTCATTGACGAGGATCACTTCAAAATTTTGATAGGTTTGTTTTAGCAAGCTATCTATCGCATAATGCAGATAGTCTGCAACATTATAAACCGGAACAACGATGCTGATAAACATCCTAAACGCCTCTCTTTTTTCTTTCTTTTTCAGAGTATTTCTTCAAAATAGGATTTAAAAAAATAATCTCAAAGCAAAGTTAGTCCTATAATTTAAGTAAGACAATCTGTCAAACTTTTTCGTAGGAATATAGTCATATGCACTTTGCTTAATTTTGCTATATAGTTCTTTCAAGAGTGTTTCGGAATCATTAACCATCCAAGACAAATCAACCTGCAAACTGATGAGATAAACTAAGGTTTCAGAAACTACTCGCTTTAAAAACAGGTTCACTTTCAATTTTTTTGTAAAATAATCTAGAACTGAATTTGTAACAGTCAAATGGTGACGAACATTACGCTTCATACTCTCGATATTCATACTTTTGCTCTGGTCTACCTATGTAGTATTGATAAATATCATAATTCCAATAACTGAAACTATGAACATACTCCAAAGGAAAAAGTGTGTATTGAATATCAACATAAAAAGTTTTTTTCACTTAAACGAATCTTGTTTTCCGACAAGATTGATGTCTTATAAGTAACCGAGTGCATCGGAATACGAACATCCGGAATTCTCATGTGTTTTTTGCCAATTTCATACTTGTCTACGAAGTCATTTCGTACTGTAGTATTGTTATAGACATGCTGCTCTGTAAAGTCTGTAATCACCATATCCACATCAACAGTTTCAAGAGTATCTAAAAACTTTTCAAATTCTGATGGAATAACCCAGTCATCCCCATCAATTACTTTAAAAATTTTCCCTTTGCTTCTTGAATACCGCGATTGATAGTTGAACCATGACCACCGTTTTCTTTTTGTAATTACACGGCCATCCAGCAACGAATCTTGGGCTAATATTTCTTCTGCTACTTTAGCAGTATCGTCTGTACTTCCATCGTTAACAACCAGTACTTCAAATTTATTTTTATAATCTGATTGCACTTGTTGGAAAGACTCTAGCCCTTTTGAAACGTAGTCCTGAATATTATAACTAGGCATTACAATTGTTAACAAACAATTCTTCATCATATCTCCTAAATCGTCTCAATTAGTTCAATCCACTGCTTGAGAATTTTATCTTTATCGAATTTATCCATATTGTCTTTTGCATGTTCTGAGAAAGACTGTCTCAAAACTTCATCTTCCAACAGTTCAAGCAATTTTTGGCTCAACTTGTCCGTATCATAACACTCAACCAGATAGCCATTAACTCCATCTTCAACAATTTCGTTCGGTCCTGTCGGACAACTAAAGCTAACTATAGGAAGATTGTATTGTTGTGCTTCCAGCAGAACTAGAGGTAGACCTTCATAGCGAGAAGTCATGACATAAATCCCTTTATCTCCATAAATCAAATCCTGATTTTTTTCGAGTCCTTTTATGACTAACTTATCCTGTAAATCATTTTCGTTGATTAAATTTCTGATTTTATCCACTTCATCTTGATTTCCGGAACCGTAGATTTCCCAAATCCAGTCAGACCTTTTCGCTAACACTTTTTTTCGCGACTTGAACAAGATAATCATATCCTTTTTGATAGTCAAAAACGGCCAACCGTCACAATTTTAGTTGATTTTTATTATAGGGATACATCTGAAAGAGCATCCTCTTTCCAATTATAGATGTAGCAAATTCTTTCATCAGAAACACCGTATTTTTATATAATTTTCACGGTCTTCTTGAGTAAGGGTCACGAGTTTATCAGCAAATTTCGCTCCAATATACCTTTGTATCTTCTTAACTTTAGTATCAATATCTACTATAGAATTTGTATGGTCGCAGGAAACAAATTTTGTTTTTCAAACCAATTGTGCTTGCTACACCAACTGTATTCATACTCATTCCGATTCCAAAAAAACAATATCAATGTTCTCTTCTTTCAGATAGTTTCTCAATAACTTGACCGCTTCGAGAAAATTTTTTTACTCATTGATATTTTCTTTGATGATAAATTTTGATATCGAACCGATTGTTTCAGCGAGAAGAAATTGTTTTTCTGTAGAAATCATCGAGAGAGATGAACTTCATACATGGTTGATAACTCATTTGCAAGGCTGGTTGCTACTTTCAGTCCTCCATCTGTTCTATCGATACTCCATTTCACTAAAAGCGATTTTTTCATCTTTAAACTACACTTCCCCTTCATTTTCACCAAGTGATATAATCTCGTAGTGGTGAAGAGCCCTTTTATCTTCTGGTGGCAATTGCATATAATCCGCTCCGTAAATGGCTGTTAGATATTCTTTGTATTTGCAAGGACAACAAAGTTTAAGATCTTCAAACTGTAATAGGACTGGTTCTCCAAAGTAATCACTCGGTACTATCTCTCTTAATTTGTAAGCTCCCGTAAAATTTCCTGCGTAAGCTTCATCAAACGAATATTTTTTTATCGTTTGTAAATATTTTTCTGTGCCCAGGTAAAGGAAATAATCTGCTCAATATTAACAGCATTCGCAAAAGCAATAATTATCTTTTCAATGAATGGTCGATTTTCTTTTTTTCTGATTCACCAAACTATTGAATTGCGAGAGTTGAACCATCATCCTTGCGTACAAGTATCTCAAAGAATGAATTTTTTTCTTTAAAGCATTAGATGGCATACCATCTAGCGGAAAAAAATGTCTATCCACAAACTTTCTACCAATTCTTCTTTACTATAATTCATGATGATTTTTTTGTAGAATCATCTCGAATCACAGAGAAAGCTTTTTTTATAGTCTAATGTATCTTCGCTTAAAAAAACTTGTAGTTTTCTGGCAAGACATTTGAAGCTATTTTTTTAAACTTTTCGTAATCCTCTCTCGGCATACCGATATCAATGTCATCATCCCAAGGTATGAAACCATTATGACGTGCCGCTCCTAGTAAAGGTCCCACCTAGAGCATAGTATGTTAGGTTATTTTTCTTCGCAAATATTAATAAACTCTTTCAAAATAGATAAAAATCTTATCTTGAATGATTTTGATATCCGACATTTTCTTCTCCCATATTAAATTAGCAAAAACTCGATATACAATAGTTTTCTTAGTCTACACTCATTTATAGTTACTTATTAATCTATGCTAGTCAAATTTTGGGGGCGATTCCTATAAATTTTTCAAACTGACGAACCTCTATCTCTTCATTTCTTTCATCAGAAAATTGATAATCAGAATATATTAAAACTACCTAGCAATATCCAAAAAAATATTGTAATGAAGGTACAAATTCAAATCATCGATCATGGAATGAAAACTCATTATTATCAAAAATAAAAGCAAGAACCCATTGACGACTTTTTAATAACTTTAAACAAAGTTAAAGTTAGGAGCGAGAGCATCAATGCTAGAATTAGTAAACCGTATTTTTGTAGAATTTGAATATACAAATTATCAACATACAGATAAGTCTGATAAGTCCTTATTCCTTCATAAGTCAGACCGTTACCATTCCATTCAACTGGTTTTCCAAACAAACCAAAAACCAAATAAACTTAGAGATTTGTTTGCTAAATATAAACGCCCACCTAACATCTGGTTTAGTTCGTAAAAATTATTTACAAAAGTGTTGGTTGAACTGAGATAATTGAATGAAACCCAAAAAACTAATGATTGCATTCACAATAAAGGTAAATCTAAAAATTTTTAAACATGTTTCTAACTTAGACAAAGCATCAGGAAACCACTTCACAAGTAAATTGCACAATAACAATATACAAGAATTGTAAAATGTCAAACGAGAATCAGTTTGTCCATATATCCAGTAAACCGACAGAGATAGCAACAACCACTGCCAATATTGTACTTTATGTTGTTTTTAAATAGAATACAATAGCTACTATGTTCATCATTAAGATTGATGGATATAAGGCATATCTAAAACCTAGATAGCTACGCATTCGTGCTCCCTGCAAACTCTATATAATTAGTTATAACTCCCAATTCTGCGCTGATTATAATAAACATTAACATGAACACACTTACAGATAAGGATGTTTTCGCTACACTCTTAAAAGGAATATCGCGTAAACCATAAATAAAAAAATAGGCCTATTGCAATATTAGAAGTAAGAGAACTCATTTTTGCTATGAGAAGATAAATTAAAACTGTAACAAATAGGCCTATGATAGTTCTATAATCATACTTTCTTTTATACAACTCTTTTACGACTAACAGTATAAGCGAGATAGATATCAGTATCTTATAAGTTACTCTTGGTAGAAACTGAACATAAAAAGTTACATCTATAATTGAAACAACTAAAAAAATATAACTAACGCAATAAGAGCTAAAAATTTCTGGCAAAGACCTTTTTACTACTATTTTCATTCCTACTTTTATCCCTACTAAAAAAACTCTGTCCATACTTCTTACCAAAAATTTTAGCCATTAAAAATGATTTCCCTTTTTCTATTAGGGTTGACTCTTTCCAAATACATAAAAAGGAGCTTCTACTGGTAAGTAAGAATTTTTTTCTGTAGCCATACGTTGAACAATAGTTCACTTACACGACCAAAAAGACGTGCCTCAAAATGCAGTTAACTCTGAAAGATTAATCTGATCAAACATACAATCTAAAAATCGGAAACAGCCATTCAAAATAGTTATCTGCTAATTCCTTTTTCATTATAAACATATTGAACATATAGCCACTACGTTGTTTCATAACTTTATCAAATGAATCAAGGTATTCAGGTTGTTGCTTCTCAATGACTTTTCTAGCCAAATCTAGATGGCTGGCATCTAATGTGTGTGCATAATGAGAATATAGAGTTTCAATATAATATTTCCTTTTTAGGGAACTATTATATCTCCTTTTTCTCAAAAAGCAATTCAATTTCTTCCTGATTTAAAAATTACTTCATCAATTTTTAGATTTTCTTTATAAAATTGAGTTTTTCGTGAAATACCGGCGGTAATGAACTAGTCCAAGATAATCGCAATCTAGATTTTTTTCCATGCCCAATATAAACCTGTTAATTCACAATAATAAAGGGTTTAACTGGGAAATGTTTTCCCAGTATTATCCCCTTGATATCCCAAATCATTTTTCCTTCACACCCCACATGGACTGGTAGATACAATTCTTTTATTTTGTGGCATCTCAAAACTCTTATGAGTCGCCACTATAATTTTAATATTTGTCATACCCTCCTATTTCGCTCCATCTCTCATCAACTCAACTTTTACAGTTTTTAACAATATTTCAAAAATCTTTCCAGATGGTCCAATCATCGATATAAGCAACATCCAGCTTTACAACATCATCAAAGTTCGTTATTTCACTGCGACCACTAATTTGCCACAAGCCTGTAATTCCAGGTTTGAAGCTTAGACGGCGTTTTTGCTCAGGCGTGTACTTTTCATACTCATCTACCGTTGGCGGGCGAGTGCCGACTAGACTCATATCCCCAATCAACACATTCCAGAATTGTGGCAATTCATCCAAACTTGTTTTTCGAATAATGTGTCCAATCTTGGTTACTCGAGGATCGTTATCCATCTTAAACATTCCACCTTGCATCGTGTTTTGCTCCATCAACTGTTCCTTGATGGCTTCTGCATCAATACGCATTGAGCGGAATTTATAGAAGGTGAAGTGACGGCCATTTTTCCGATACGAGTCTGAGAAAATATTGCGGGTCCCCCATCTTTACGAATCATAGGAACCAAAACTATGCTGACAATGCCACAGATGATAAGACCAACGATAGCTCCGCAAATATCAATAACGCGCTTAGCAATGACATGACTAGGCTTGTAAAAATTCGTAGAAAAGGTCACTACGTTCAAGCCAGCCATCTCGTGAATTTGTTTATTGCGACCTAAGTTTTTATCAAATGCATTTAAATTAACTGTTACATCAATTCCCATTATTTCAAACTGTGAAATAACCGATCCAATGTCATAGTCCTCACTAGGAAGATTTACAAAGACTTCATCCACCACTTCATGTGTTGCATAATTGAGTAACTGTTCCCTTGGCACAACGATCACCTTGTCATGAGAAAAACTCAGTTTTGTCTAAGACACATACAGCAGCCAGTTTCCCTTGGACATCATTTGCGTTCAATAAACGATCCAGCACTTTCTCGGTACGCGATGTCGCTGTGATCAATAGAATCTTTCTACTACCTTTCAAGTTGTGGTTAAAATGTACCCAGTAGCGTTTAATAACAAAACTGAGTAAATAATTTAGTACTCCATACAAGGAAAGCAGATAAATCATTCCACGTCTAGAAATCACAAATTTTTCTTTTAAGAAAAAAACTTGAAAAACTAATCAGCAAGGCATAAAAATAATATATTTAATCATTTCTACTAATTCTACAGACTGGCCTCGCTTAAAAAAATCCTTACCGTAACCACTAATGTAAAAAGGCTGCAAAGTGTAGGAAAAATAGGACAAATACTGTATTTAGAACAATATCAGTTTCTGAAATTGCAATCAGAACATAGGCCAACAAACCAACAAACACACTCTGTATAAAAAGCCAAAGTTATGTTATAGAAACCCCTTCCCTCCATACTTAACTCCCTAACTTATTTTTAATTATTCCCATAGGAGCCGTAATTTCCGTAAACTCCATACGATCCATATTTTTTTCAAGCTGGATATCAAATTTATTTAGAACAACTCCTAAGAATGGTGTACCTGTTTGTTCTAATTGCTGTTTAGCTCTGTCAACATCTCTGCGTTTGGTCGTACCAGCTTCTGTTATCAAAATAGAAGCATCACATTTTTGTGCAACAATAGCTGCATCGATAACGATACCTATAGGAGCCGTGTCTACTATAATGTAATCAAAGTACTTACGTAAAGTTTCTATCATGGTCTCAAATTTGGGACTCTGAAGTAATCCTGTGGGATTCGAGAAATCGATCCTGATTGAATGACAAATAAATTTTCTACGTTTGTTTCACATAGCCCGTGTGACAAATCTCTAGTTCCAGAGAGGTAGTCTGTCAAACCTGTTATTCTTTCTCTTGATTTAAAAACCCTGACATTACAGAATTTCTAATATCTGCGTCTACTAGTAGTGTTTTGTAACCAGCACGAGCAAAGGCCCAAGCGATATTTGTTGAGGTAGTTGACTTTCCTTCGCCAGGTCTAACAGATGATACGGCAATCACCTTTAATTTATCACCACTTAACTGAATATTAGTCCGTAAAGCGTTGTAATATTCTTCTGCTTTTTTAACAAATTCTAATCTTTTGTCCTGATAATTCTAACTTTGCCATATTTTCTTCCTTACTTCATTTTCTCAAGGTTTGGAATCACTCCTAAAAGAGAGAGATGCATTACTTCTTCAATATCTTCTGGACGTTTCACACGATCATCCAATAATTCAATCAATAGCACAACAATAATAAGTCCAGCTCCTACGCCAAATCCTAGAATTGTATTACGACGAATATTTGGAGATGACGGTGATTGAGCAGGACGTGCTTCCTCCAACGTCGTAACGTCAGATACACGAGTTACAGCTATAATTTTCTGTGAAGCAACCTCGCGTAGTGCATTTGCAATTCGGCTAGCCTCTTCCGGCAAACTATCTCGAACAGAGATAGACACGATACGAGTATCTGCAGGAACTGTTACTTGAACTTTTCTAGCAAGAGTCTTGGCATCGATGTTTAATTTTTGATCAGCCACCACCTTTTCAAGGACATCTTGAGAAAGGATAATCTCCGATAGTCCTTAACCAAATAAGAACCCGCTTGGAGATCTTGATTCGTCAGACCCGGTTTATCACCTTGGTTACGATTCACTACGTAGATACGTGTCGTACTTGTAAATTCCGGTTTGATTACAAAGGAACTATAGCCAAAAGCTATCGCCCCTGAGATAATAGCTGCTAGAGCTATAATTAATTTACGCTTCCACAACACTTTTTAGCATCTGTACAACGTCGATTTCAATTCTATCTTTTTCTTTCATCATATCTCCTAAATAATTTTGTCTTCGATTATAATTCTAGGGTTAGTTTCAAAAAGTTTGCGAGCCTTTGTTTCTCCATACTTTTCGCTAACCAGTTCATATGCATCCCTCATGTAAGGCTTTCGGTCATCTAGATTGTGCATATCACTAGCCACCATATGTACCAAATCCTTTCCAAGAAATACCTGGCTCTTTTCTTCATAAATTTATAAGTGTCACCAAAAAGTTTTGGCTTCATAACACTGGAAGAATTAATCTGAGTATAGCATCCCATATTAATCAATTCCCTAACTTTTTTTTCATCATTTTCCAAGGAATGATAACGCTCAATATGGGCAATCACAGGTGTTATTCCAAGCATCAACACTTTTAGACAAGGCATTGTGAATCTCCCGGTAAGGAGTATTCATACTAAATTCAATCAAGGCATAGCGACTGCCATTCAATCTAGGAATAATTTGATTCTCTAATTTATCTAAAAATATCACTCGTGTAATAGATCTCAGCCCCTGTACAATATTGTTAAGTCAGGGGGCAATTTCTTTTGCCAATTCTTGAACAACTTTGAAATTCGCAGCAATCTTATCTTCTGGCGTCTCAAACATCCCTTTTCTACGATGAGAAGTTGAAACAATGGTTCGAACCCCTTGAGCATATGCTTCTGCCAATAAAAGCTCGACTATCATCTCGACTTTTAGGTCCATCATCAACATCAAAAACTATATGCGAATGGATATCAATCATTTTATTTTCCTTCCATGACATCTTTAATGGCAGCCTTGACTGTCTCCAGACTGGTTTTGGTCTACTTCTAACATGTAGAGATTGCTATCTGGCATTGCGTAGGATGGCAATCCCATACGTCCAGTACCTTTCAAATCTTGAGACGTTACGGTATACTTCCCACCACTTGCAAGTTGAGTATTAACTAGACCTACCATCGTTTCAGGCGGCATATTGGTTTGGACTGAATCCTGCAAACCTTGAATAATACTGTCGTAATTCTTCAATGCTTCTGCAGAAGTCAGCTTTTTGAATGATAGCAGCAATTACCTTTTGTTGATTACGGCCACGATCTCCGTCACCGTTTGTCAATGAATAACGTTCACGAACGAATCCTAACGCTAACTCTGAATCTAAGTGAATATTACCTACTCCATAGTGTTTTGCCGTTTGTATGAGCTGTAAATTCTTGGTCATTATAAACATCCACTCCTCCTAAAAAGGTCAATCAATTTCAAGAAAGAGGTGAAGTTGAGACGAGCATAATAATTCAAATCAATATCGTATAGATTTTTCCAAGGTATGAATCGATGCATCTACGCCATATATCCCAGCATGGGTAAGTTTGTCATTTTTGGTTATTTCCGCCATCAGCGATCGGCACATAAGCATCACGAGGAGTTGTCGTCAAGAGGATTTTTAGTATCTTGGTTAACTGTCATGATGATATTGACATCCGAACGAGATACTGAACTAATGGGTCCGTAAGTATCAATCCCACTAATATAGACATTGAAGGTCTTGTTCGTGGTTACTTTCGAGCTTCCACTGTCTTGGTCAAGTCTTTGGTGTAGATCTTTTTAATCTTTTTTAGCGTAGTCAGGATCTTCTTGCTCAATCAGATTTTCAAAAGCTCCATTTAGAACAATCGCCTTGGTATCACCCGCCAAGAGATTCTTATATGACGCTAGGGTATGAAGAACTCTCTTCCACCGTCAAGTCTTTGTTTTGAGTTGATTTAATATCCTCTAGGAGTTTTTGGATATTTTCCGCATCTGTCTTTGTTGGAGCAGTCAAGCTAGAAAGTTGCGACACATTGCCAATCTCACTATCTGCTAATACAGCCACACTGATAGAATAACTTGAATAATTAGACGTCGCATTAAATTGATTAGCTAGACCAACAAATTGTTGGACCCCAATAAGAGCGAATGCACTTAATAAGACAGAAGTTAGGAGCACCAACAAGGTAAAGATTCTGGCTTTATTTTTTTATAATTAACAATAGAGCCAAAATGGCAACAAATAAAAAGAGTGCCCGCCAGAATTAGATTGAGATTACTAACCGCTAGAATATGATAGCGGAAAAACTAGAAATAAGAAATAACAGGCAAGAATAAGATAAATGACCAATAAAATGGTATTTAAGCCCCTGCCAAACTTTTACTAGTTTTACTTTTTTAGAATCTCTCTTCATTTTACACCTCTTCAAAACATTTTTATTCTCATTATATCATAAATATCAAATATCCGCCATAAAGTTTATGTATGAATCGCTTTTTATCTTTCTGGAATTATACCGCCTTCTATTGCTTCTATTGGTAGAAACTCATTTACACCTTTGTTATTTCAAGTTCTTATGATCTCAAAAAGAACCTCTTTGCAAGAGGCTCTTTTTATTTTACATGAGTTTCAAATTCTTTTTGATTCTTTTTCGACTGAATTTTTGCGTTCTTGTTCCCATTTGGCTTTTAGCTTCGTCAAACTGGGCAATGGTAACCACATCTTTCTGCAGTCTCATGTATTTATAGTTGCTTCCAGTTCCTTTTGATTCCAACAAGTGAGTATGCTCGTGTAAATGGTGTTACACGGGTCACTGAAAGCTCCACCACCATCTGAATTTACAGGGATAAGAAGCGAACTATCAATCAACCAAGCTTGTGCATCTGCATAATTTTCATAACGTTTTTGCCACATCCGAGTTTTCTGCATCTGACGCTTTCAATTTCTGAGTATATTGATCCATTCCAAGACTTGTAATCTTGTCAGCATCCTTACTTGGATCGAGTCCCAAAATCTTGAGATAGAAACCATCTTCTGCGTTAAAAGGATTGAGGTAAGTCGATGGATCTTGGTAGTCTGCTGACCATCCATCCAAGTTCAAATCATAGTCATGATCAGCTGGCGTCGGTGCTTGGAATGTCGCATTGGCATAGTCTTCAGTTGAAACTAAAAACTACATCAATCACTACATTTTCCTCTCAAGAGTGGATTCCACAGATTGTTTGAGTGAATAAAGCTTAGGAAGCAAGGTTTTTGTTGACCTGATCCACTGGTAAATCCAAATGAATCGGGAAGGTCACACCTTTGAGCCTCTAGTTCTTTTTAGCTTCTGCAAATTGAGCTTGCGCTTTTTTTCTTTGTTGAAGTAACCATCTTGAGCGTCTTCAAGATTCATATTTGTCCATTGTGTACCATAGTTGACCAACTTAGATGCAACTGTCTCACCAAAAGTTTTATCTCCTACTTGTACAAAAGTTGGTGGTACAAGGGTATTACGAAGAGTGTTTTTAGCAGCATCTTCTCCATTAGACTGAGCTGAGTAAGACGTACGGTCAAGAGCAAAGTTGATAGCTTGACGGAAGTTTTTATTTAAAACAGCAGCCTGAGTCGCTTGTTTTTGTTCATCACTGGTCTTAGCTGTAAAATTGTAAGACTGACGATTGACGTTAAAGTTATAGTACCAAGAAGTTGCACCTTGCAAGCTGTAGACGATATTGTCCTTGTATTTCTCCTTGGTCTTAGCAAAGTTTGAACTATTTGGGTAGACACCCGCAGACGAGTAGGCTCCACTCTCAAAGTTACGAATGGTCATGTCTTGGTCAGAACCATCAACATAAGCCAGCTTAACTCTTTCAATCGTCACTTTTTCTTGATCATAGTAATGATGGTTTTTCATATACTCAAGTGATGATTTAGATGTAAATTCTTTTAACAAATACGGACCACTGTATAGAATACTGTCTGGTTTTAATTCTCCAAATTCTTTGTCTTTGGTAGTTAGAAATTCTTCATTGACTGGGAAGAGGATACTATTGGTCGTTTTCGAATTCCAGAAACCTCTGGACGTGTCAAGGTGTATTGGACTGTATAGTCGTCTAAGGCTTTGACACCCAACATTTGAAAAAGTCTGAGTTTACTCCTGTCACATAATCATCCAAGCCTTTGATTGAGTTTTGAATCAAATCCAGCGCCTGACTCTTATTATCAGCAGCGTATTTGATACCAGTCACAAAGTCTTGAGCTTTGATAGGCGCATATTCCTCCCCATCAGCAGTGAACCACTTAGCATCTTGGCGGAGTTTATATGTATAGATCAAACCATCCTTTGAGACACTCCAATCCTCTGCAAGAGCAGGAACCAGATTTCCATAACTGTCATTTTCCAAAAGACCATCTACCAAGTTGGTGATAACATTGGTATTGTCACCAGAATAATCCAAAAGGTAGTTAAAAGTAGTTGGATCAGCACCAAATGTCGATGAGTAGGTCTTATCGTCCGACACAGACTGACCACATGCTGCCAGCAATACAGTAGTAGCAAGAGTCAAACCCGCTCCCAACAAGAGTTTTTTTAAGTCTCATGATTCATCTTCTCCTTTTTATGTTAGATTTTATAACATGTAATTATTTTATCAAATTTTTGCCACAAAAGTAAAGTTATTTAATTTTTTTCAAGCCTAGAAGGTTACAATTTCTCTCCAGAAATAAAAACAAAAGAACTCCCCGTCTTTCAGACAGGAATTCTCTGTTGATATATTTTATGAAGGCTATTTAATGTGGTTGGCTAACTCTTTTTGGTATTTAGCATTTGTTTCAATTTTCTCTTTTTGCCATTTCTTGAAGGCTTCTTCGTATTCTTTAGTGGTTACAATATCATTTTGCAATTCCAAACCTTTGAATACAAATGGATCACCCTTAATTCCGACTTGAGAGTAGGCTTTTTGTAAATGGCACTGTACGACTGACAGTCGGAGAACCACCTGAAGAAGCAACAGGAATGAGAAGTGAGCTATCAGATACCCAAGCTTGTGCTTTAGCATATTTTTCATAGCGTTTGTTAAGGTCTGTTGTTTCAGATGCTGCATCGTCCAAGAGTTTTCTTGTACTCATCAAGTCCAACTTGAGCCATGACTTCTGAATCTTTTCCTTTTGTGATACCCAAGTGTTTAAGGGCAGAACCCTTCTTAGCGTCTAGAACATTGAGGTAGGTAGCCGGATCCTGATAGTCTGGACCCCAACCTGTTCCATTCAGATCATAGTCTTTTTGAGATGGCACCTTAGCTTGAGAAGTGATGCTCAACTTTTCATTATCCGTCATTTGAAGGACATCGATAATGACGTTTTCAGTACCAAGTGTTGACTCTATAGATTGCTTGAGGGAATTAGTTTGTTGAACAGCAATGACATCTGTCTGTTCAACTGGAATATCCAAGCGGATTGGGAAGGTTACACCCTTGGCTTGCAATTCTGCCTTAGCTTTTCAAATACCGCCTTGGCTTTTTCTGGATTGTAGATAGTATCCTTGCCATCTGTAAGAGCTACGTTTTTCCACTGATCCCCATAAGAAACGAGCTCAGCCTGCGCCAATTCTCCAAAGGTCTTTTCACCTACTTGAACATAGTCATGAGGTACTAGACTGTTACGGATGATTTTTGTCAGCTCCTTCTTCACCATTCAACTGAGCAGTATAAGAGTGACGATCAAGGGCGAAGTTAATAGCCTGACGGAAGTTCTTGTTGAGAAGTGCCTCTTTGGTAGAAGTTTTCTGAGCTTCATCAGTCTTGGCCGTTTTATTGTATGATTGACGATTGACGTTAACTGTCAAGTAGTAACTTGTCGCTTCTTGCGGACTATAGACGATTTTATCGCCGTATTCTTGCTTGGTTGACTCAAAGTTTGAACTTGTCGGGAAAAAGACGGGCCGTTGTATAGGCACCCTGAGTAAAAACTACGAATCAAGGATTCTTGGTCAGAACCATCGTAGAAAGTCAATTTGACATGGTCAATCTTAACATTATCCTTGTCCCAATATTTGGATTCTTTTCGTATTCAATAACTGATTTTTGAAGTTAAGTTCTTCAAAAAGTATGGACCGTTGTAAAGAATGCTTGATGGTGTTGGAGTTCCGTAGTTGTCGCCTTGAGACTTCAAGAATTCTTCGTTGACTGGGAGCATAGTCGCTGTCGTCACTTTAGAATTCCAGAAACTCTCCGGCTTGTTCAAAGTGTATTGAACTGTATAGTCGTCTAGAGCCTTAACACCTACTGTAGAAAAGTCATTGTTTTTCACCACCAACATACTCAGCTAAACCTTTGATAGAGTCTTGGAGAAGAGTTAAACCATCAGATTTTCCATCCGCCGCATGTTTCAAACCAGTGACAAAGTCTTGGGCCTTGACTTCGGCATATTCTTCCCCTTCAGAAGTATACCATTTGACACCCTTGCGAAGTTTGTAGGTATAAGTCAAACCATCTTGTGAAACCGACCAATCTTCGGCTAGGGATGGAATCAAATTCCCGTACTTATCATTTTCCAAGAGTCCATCTACAACGTTGGCAATGACGTCAGATGTTGAACTCTTACTGGTAACACTATAGTCCAAAGATGCTGGATCCATGGCATAAACATATGAAAATGTTGTTGGAGCATCTGCTTTTTCTCAGCTTTGCCACATGCTGCCAAAAAGAAGAGCTGCACTCATCGTAATTCCAGCTACCACAAAGCCACTTTTTCGATTTCATTGGTATTCTCCTTTAAAAATGCTATTTTACTCATTATACCCTATTTTTTATAAAAAGCAAGGTTTTACAGGTTATTTTTTTAGAAAATTCAAACAAATATTTTTTTAAAGATATTTCTACACTTATTTTAGAAAAGAGAGGGACAGAAATCGGTAATTCGTTAGAATTCGATTTCGTCGTCCCACTCTCCGCAAAGTTGAGTAGGGCTGTAAAAGCTGATGAAATCAGCGTAGTAGAGCCCACTCAACCACTGCGTCTTGCTCGACAACTCAAAGATAATTTAGAGGCTAGGGACTTTTGTCCCAGCCTCTTTTAGGTTTATTTGGCTAATTCCACACAGAAGGCATCCCAAGGGATCCAAGGCCTGTTTCTCAACTGCTTCTTGAGTCACAGTGTTTTCAATCAAGACAGATTTAACTCTTTCTTCTACTGAAAAGTTTTGTTTTTCATTGGACAAATTAGCCACAACTAGGAAGCGACGGTCCCCATCTTTACGGATGTAAGCAAAGACTTTTCTCAGCCGTTTCTAATAATTCAAAAGTCAGCTTGAACCAGCCAGCTATTTTTCCTTTCGAAGCTGGACTAATTTTTGGTAGGTATAGAAGATAGAGTTTGGATCATCTAAAAGCAGACTCAACATTGATAGCATCATAGTTTGGATTGACTCCTAACCATGGCTTCGCGCTTGAAAAAGCCAGCGTAGTATGTAGTATCCCACTGCATTGGGGTACGAGCATTGTCACGTCCAATCACACGAATGCTATCCATGATTTGCTCTAGCGGTACACCTTGTTCTAGCGCTTCTTTGGCATAGTTGATAGATTCAATATCTTCTACTTGGTCCAGAGTTTCAAATGGGAAATTGGTCATCCCAATCTCCTCCCCTTGATAAATATAAGGTGTTCCTCTCATGAGATGAAGCAAGATTGCATACGCTTTAGCAGATTTTTCGCGGTATTCTCGGTCATTTCCCCAGATAGAGACGATTCGCGGAAGGTCATGGTTATTCCAGAAAAGGGAATTCCAGCCATCCTCAACTCCTAATTCTGTCTGCCACTTGTTGAAAATCTCTTTTAATTTCCCTACATTTAGCTCTTTTTGGTAGTTCCACTTAGGTTGTCCTTCCTGATACTGAAGACAGATATGTTCAAACTGGAAGACCATAGACAACTCTTGACCTTCTGGATTCGAATATTTCTTAGCTTCTTCTGGATTTGCTCCCCAAGTCTCCCCTACTGTCAAGAGCTCTTTGTCGCCGAAAGTAGCCTGATTCATTTCCTTGAGATAGGGATGGAGCATAGGACCATTGTTGACAATCTTCTGATCAGGAATTTTCCCAATCATGTCAATAACGTCCATACGGAAACCGCCAATCCCTTTATCAATCCAGAAATTCATCATCTCATAGATTTTATGACGGAGCTCTTCGTTTTCCCAGTTTAGGTCTGGTTGTTTCTTACTGAAAAAGTGCAGATAATATTGACCAGACTTTTCATCGTATTCCCATGCAGAACCACTAAAAGTAGAGGTTAAATCATTGGGTTTATCTCGCCAAATATAGTAGTCACGTTCGGGACTTTGAGGATTTTCACGCGCTTCGATAAACCAAGCATGCTCATCGGATGTATGATTGACAACCAAATCCATAACGATTCGAATGTTCCGCTTTTTGAGCTTCTGCTATCAGCTCATCCATATCTTCCATGGTTCCAAAAATCCCAGCGATATCCTCATAGTTGGATATATCATAACCATTGTCATCCATGGGACTAGCATAGACAGGTGAAAGCCAAATAGCCGTGATTCCTAGCTTGGCTAAATAATCCAACTTACTGGTAATCCCTGGCAAATCACCAATCCCATCTCCATTACTATCCATAAAACTCTTAGGATAAACTTGATAGACAACTGCATTATGCCACCATTTTTTTCTTTCATATCTCTACCTCTTTTTATAATATTCTATACTCCATGATAGACTTTTTCTTGTTTTATGCAAACGTTTACCTGAACTTTTTCTTCTTTCGCTACTCCTTGGTTTCTTATCTTCTATTTTTTATATAATAGAGGTCAGAGGTAAAAATGAAAAACAAGCTTTTTAGTTCTGAACAATATCTAAATTTACAACGCGACCATATTTTTGGAGCGCATCAACCAATTTGACGGCAAACTCTACTTGGAGTTTGGTGGCAAAATGTTAGAAGATTTCCACGCTGCTCGTGTCCTTCCTGGATATGAACCTGATAACAAGATCAAGCTCTTGCAAGAATTGAAGGAGCAAGTCGAGGTTGTCATCGCCATCAACGCTAGCAACATCGAACACTCAAAGGCTCGTGGAGATTTGGGTATTTCTTACGACCAAGAAGTTTTGCGTTTGATTGACAAATTTAACGAATTAGAGATTTTTGTCGGCTCAGTGGTCATCACACAGTACGCTGGCCAACCCGCTGCAGATGCCTTCCGCAACCAGTTAGAAAAACATGGTATTGACTCCTATCTTCACTACCCAATCAAGGGATATCCGACAGATATGGACCACATCATCTCCCCAGAGGGTATGGGGAAAAACGACTATATCAAAACGAGTCGCAACTTGATTGTCGTGACAGCTCCTGGACCTGGTTCAGGTAAGTTGGCAACTTGTATGTCTAACATGTACCACGATCAAATCAATGGTATCAAGTCTGGTTATGCCAAATTTGAAACCTTCCCTGTATGGAACCTTCCACTTCATCACCCAGTTAACTTGGCCTATGAAGCAGCCACAGCTGACTTGGATGACGTCAATATGATTGACCCCTTCCACCTTCAAACTTACGGTGAAACAACGGTCAACTACAACCGTGACATCGAAATTTTCCCAGTTCTCAAACGCATGTTGGAACGCATCTTAGGTAAATCTCCTTACGCTTCTCCAACTGATATGGGAGTCAATATGGTTGGTTTTGCTATCATTGATAACGATGCGGCTATCGAAGCATCCAAACAAGAAATTATCCGTCGCTACTACCAGACAGTCCTCGACTTCAAGGCTGAAAAGGTTGGAGAAACTGCAGTTAAGAAGATTCAACTTCTTATGAATGACCTGGGAATTACACCAGCTGATCGTACAGTTGCCGTTGTTGCTCGCCAAAAGGCAGAGGAAACAGGTGGTTCAGCTCAGCGCCTGAACTACCATCAGGAGAGATTGTTACAGGTAAAAAAACTCTGAACTCTTTGGTCCAACCGCTGCTGTCTTGATTAATGCTATCAAGAAATTAGCCAATATCGATAAGGAAACTAAATTGATTGAACCAGAAGTGGTCAAACCAATTCAAGGCTTAAAAATCAACCACTTAGGCAGTCGAAATCCTCGTCTGCATTCAAATGAAATTCTTATCGCTCTTGCCATTACAGCCATGGAAAATCCAGACGCTGACCGTGCAATGAAAGAACTTGGAAACCTCAAAGGCAGTGAAGCACATTCTGACTATTATCTTAACGGATGAAGACAAAAACGTCCTCCGTAAATTGGGCATTAACGTTACCTTCGACCCATATTACCAGTACGATCGTTTTATCATCGAAAATAGAGTCGAAAAAGTCGTTCTTTTCAAGTTTTAATCTCTAAAGGCTAGGTTTTTAATATCTAGCCTTTTTAGAATATTTCGCCTAGAAACAAGTACTTTTAAGTTAAATTTAGTTTTATTTTTTGATGTTCTCATGATATAATAAGAAAAATCGCAAATAATATTTATACAAAACTCAATTTATTACAGGAGTTTATTTCTATGAGGAATTACTGACTCAGAAAGAACAAAGACAATTAGACATTTTGGAATACCTATTCGAAAAATCCAAACTGGATTCATCTCGATGAGCTATCCAAAATTATTGGTTACAATGCCCTGTATTATTAAGAATGACATAAAAGAAATACGCCATATTACTCCAGATTTCCTCATCCAATATTCCACAGCTGGAATTATGTTAGTGAATGATATTGGTATAGAGCAAATTTATCGATATTTTTTTACAAACATCTGATTATTTCAATATTTTAAAAAGCATTTTTCTTCCTAGAAGAACCCTTTTACTTTACGAACACTTGTTGCAATCATTGGATATTTCGCTACCTTCCCTAAGAAAAAGTAGCAGAAATTAATAAAATTCTTCATAGAAATTATAGATTTAAATTAAAAGTGACACCCTACTTTAATCATTGGAGACGAAAAGATATTCACTTCTTCTTTTCTCAATATTTCCACGAAACATACGGCTTCTTTCATTGGCCCTTTTCAAATTTCAGGAAGAGGATTTAGAAAATCTTATTTCTTTCTTTTTGGACTTAACAAAAATTTCCAGGGCAAATATCAGAATCTTTATCAAATTAAAAATGCAAACCGCTGTCGCTCTGCATCGTATAAAAACCAGCCATAGCAGTAATTCAACAGCAAACTCCATAGGTAAACACTCGTATCTACAATCAACTCAATAATTTTTAAAATTCAATTAAAAGACCTATCTCTAAACTTTGGACTTGAATTATCTCCTATAAATATTGAAGAAATTTTTGACTCCTACACACAAATAGAATTTTTCTTCACAATAGAAGAATTTCTTGAAGCTAGAAAAAAACCAGTAAAAAGATTGATCGTTCCTACCATACCGCTCGAGATGTTCTCGATAATCTAACTAGACAATTCGGGATACAATTTTTCAAATACTGATGAGTTAATTTGGCATCTACACAACACTGCTTTACTGGAACGAAGAGAAATCAACTCCGAATCCATTATTTCACATAATAAATCTTATACCCTTACGAAAAATTCAAAAGTTCTTCCCTAATTTTTATGAGGCAACTGTCATTGAAATGATGAGATATAAGAATAGTTTAAAACAAAAAGAAAAATCACGCAATGTAGTTCATCTCGTCTATACGTTTTTACTCATGCCGAAGGACTCATCAATCAACTATTTGAACGAAAAAGAGAATCAAAGTACTGGTTTTAAGTGAATACGACTTTGCTCATCCTCGTTTTCTAATTTCTCTTTATCAATTTCATACATCTAATAATATCCAGTATGAAACATGGGACAAACCAACTTTAGACGTTAACGAAATTAAAGAAACAGATTACGATGCCATTATAACAAATTTCGATATCAATGGTGTGAGACAATAAAAGAATTATCAATATTAGTCGAGATGCCTGTTTTGCAAGTTGTTAATGAGCTAAATAAGATCTCTATTCAAGATTTATAATAAAAAAACTCCTGGAAAATATCTAGGAGTTTTTTTATTTTTCTACCTTGCTAGTTATTCAATATAGAGGATCTTGTCCCTGATGACTAACTTTGTCTGGTCTGTGATTTCTTGATTTTCTAAGGTTAGGATGATTTGTCCTTTCTCATTCAAAGCATACAAGGATTCATCTTTATAAGCAAACAAGACAACACCTTCTGTTTTTTATTCTACCGTTACAGACTTAGCAAGGTTCCGTGGTTTGTCCACATCGAGTCCACGGTGAAGGGTTGCAAAGTAAGCGACTAGTTGCGTTGGTACGACCATTGAGATTGGTGAGAGGTAAGGGTGTACGGTCATAAGAACGATATCGTCTGTATCTTTGGCAACATTTTTCTTCTGCGATGGTAAGGACCTTAGCGCCACGGGCAGCAACTTCCTGGATATTTCCACGAGTGTGGTTGGCAAGAACTGGGTCTGACAAGAGGGCCAAAACAGGTGTTCCATCCTCAATCAAGGCAATGGTTCCGTGTTTGAGTTCTCCTGCCGCAAAACCTTCACATTGGATGTAAGAAATCTCTTTAAGTTTGAGACTAGCTTCCATGGCTACATAGTAGTCTTGACCACGTCCGATGTAAAAGGCATTGCGTGTTGTTTCAAGAAGTTCACGAACTTTGCTATCAATCAATTCTTTTTCTGAAAGGGTTGACTCGATAGACTGAGCCACGATAGACAACTCATGAACCAGATCAAAGGTTTGAGCTTTTTCGTTGCCGTTTGCTTCACCAACCGCTTTTGCAAGGAAGGCAAGAGCTGCGATTTGCGCAGTATATGCCTTAGTTGAAGCTACGGCAATTTCAGGACCTGCATGAAGCAACATGGTATGGTTGGCTTCACGTGACAGAGTTGAACCAGGCACGTTTGTCACTGTCAAGCTTGGGATTCCCATTTCATTGGCCTTAACCAAAAACCTGACGGCTATCAGCTGTTTCACCAGACTGACTGATAAAGATGAAGAGTGGTTTCTGGCTGAGAAGTGGCATACCGTAACCCCACTCAGAGGAGATACCCAGTTCAACTGGCGTATCTGTCAATTCTTCCAACATCTTCTTAGAAGCAAATCCTGCGTGGTAAGAAGTTCCAGCTGCAAGGATGTAGATACGGTCTGCATCTTGAACAGCCTTGATGATAGCTGGGTCTACCACTACTTGACCAGCCTCATCAGTATAGGCTTGGATCAACTTACGCATCACCGTTGGTTGCTCATCGATTTCCTTGAGCATGTAGTAAGGGTAAGTTCCTTTACCGATATCTGACAAGTCAAGTTCAGCAGTGTAGCTAGCACGCTCACGACGATTGCCATCATAGTCTTGAACTTCAACACTATCAGCTTTCACGATTACCAACTCTTGGTCATGGATTTCCATGTATTGGTTGGTTTCACGAATCATGGCCATGGCGTCTGAGCAGACCATGTTGTAGCCATCTCCAAGACCAATCAAAAGTGGGGATTTATTCTTGGCTACATAGATGGCATCTGGATTTTCAGAGTCGATCAAGGCAAAGGCATAAGAACCACGGATGATATGAAGAGCTTTTTTGAAGGCTTCAAGTACTGACAAGCCGTCTTCTTCCGCAAATTTTCCAATCAAGTGAACGGCGATTTCTGTATCTGTTTGTCCCTTGAAGTGGTGACCTGCAAGGTATTCTTCCTTAATTTCAAGATAGTTTTCGATCACCCCATTGTGGACCAATACAAAACGTCCTGTCTCAGAGCGATGTGGGTGAGCGTTATCTTCTGTTGGTTTCCCATGAGTGGCCCAACGAGTATGTCCGATACCAGTTGTTCCCTCAACCTCAGCTGTCTTGGCAGACAATTCTGCGATACGACCAACTGCTTTCACCAAATGGCTTTCAGCACCACCTAGAACAAAAATTCCCGCAGAATCATAACCACGGTATTCGAGCTTTTCAAGCCCTTGAATCAAAATATCAGTTGCATTTGTGTTTCCAACAACACCAACAATTCCACACATAGTATATACGACACAGGCAAGCTGTGCTTTTCTCCTTATCGAAATTGGTATAGTCTGATTTTTCTGTTTTTAGAATCAGTGAAAAACAGTATATACTTGTTTCTTTTCACTTGTCAAGAATAAAAATTGGTATAGCTCAATTGCTTTTTAAACAGCAAACAAAAACCATTCAAGAAATAGCTCTTGAACGGCTTAGAAATATAGCTAATCAACTGATATCCATACCCTATCTAACACTAGATATCATAGTTTATCTTTTCTCACTCCTCGTAGCCAATTATTTATTAGGGTGGATGGGATAGGCACTTTCAAAAGTATCCACTATCTCTACTAAACGATCATCCAAATAGGCCATAGCTTGATTTCTGATTGAGCAGGAATTCCATAGTAGGCTTGCGCAAGACCTCCACAGATAGCAGCGATAGTGTCGCTATCTCCTCCGATGGAAATAGCATTTCTGATAGCATCTTCAAAAATCTTGTGACTCGAAAAAAGGCTTGGAAAGCCCGAGGAACTGATCCTTGACAAGTCACATCAAAGCTATAGTCCTCACGAATTTGGTCCAGGGTAAAGTCCATCGGATAGTAATTTTTATCGATGTAGTCTCTGATTTCATGGCGGCTAGAACCAGTTCTAGCCAAGAAGATAGCTACTGCAACTGCTTCTGCACCTTTTAGTCCCTCAGGATGATCATGACTCACTTCTGTCACTGCTTGGGACAAAGCCTTTGCCTGCTCTATACTATCTGCCGCAAAACCGACAGCGCTAATTCTCATGGCAGATCCATTCCCATAACTCCCATAGGGTTTAGGATCATCTGAAAAGATCCAGTAGAAAAAATGACCGCCATAGCCACAATTTGGATATTGTCTCCCTATCTCTTGCATGTATTTCACTGCATTTTTCGAGAGTTGACTCCAGTCTTCCCTACTAGCCAATAAGGCTTTAGCAACCGCCAACGTCATGATACTATCGTCGGTCGGACAAGAATCACGAGTGAACAAATCAAACTCTTTACTTTTATGATTATCCGCCTCAAATCGGGAACCAATAATATCTCCAATAACTGCTCCTAGTATAAGCTACCTCCTAGAAGTTTTTCTAGAGATTTTTATCACGTTAAATAGAGTTACATATAACCTACACAATTTACACAATTACTCCTCGTCTTAGGAATATCGTATGAAGTTTCTCATACTCAAATTGTTCATATTCAAATCGCTCGTATTCAAATTTCTCATATTCAAACGGTTCGTATTCAAACTTTTCATATTCGAAAACTTCAATTCCTATTTCTTTTAATACTTCTTCTGGCAACTCGTAATCTTGGTCTACTAAACCAAATAGAGTAAATCCTGAATCGACACAAAATGATAGTACTGGATTGTATATTGAAGAGTAAATTACAGATCCAGCTATCGATCCTACAAAACTACCAATCATGTATCCTAACACAGGAAATTCAATTAGTGATTGACTTGCAGCTCCCATAGATAAAAGCACATGTTGTTACAAACATTTCTTTGATTAATTCATTAACCATCTCAGCTCTGCTCATGTTTCCAGTAGTGACTTGATACGAATTTTTTTCATGGAATTCATCACTAATACAGTTACTGCTCCAACAATTGACGGATCAATAGATTTCATTGCACTACCACATAATCCTGCCTTACAACTTGCTGTAATTGCTGCTGAAATTGTACCTCTTACAAATCCTTCGCCTGCACCTGTAATCGCTGCAAATCCTATCTTTTTAAATTGGCCTCTTCGATTTCTCCATTTTTAATTAGATAAGCTATGGCATTCAATACTTCAGGAGCAACTCTTAACACCATTGATATTGTTGCTGCAGTTAAGCCAGCTTTGTACGCCTGTCTTAAGATATTGGTATACTTTATCAATTCTTCGGTTGTTAAATGTAAGTCCTCAGGATTTACTCCACCCTCTTTAGACAATCTTGCAAGTTCACGTGCTTCCTGTTCCGACAAAGCAATCGATTCATTCCCTTATTATCTTTAACTTTATCACTCAGTAATTTTAGAGTTTCTTCATAGCGATGAACTTGCTCCGGTCGCTTTACAGCTTCTTCTCTTATTTTTCGCTCTAAAAACATAGTCGCTTCTTTTTAGCTGATCTGATGGAATTACTCTATACTGCCCCTGTATAAACTGGATCACTCAAAATTGTGTCTGCTGAGTATCCTCTCTTCTCCAAATATAAATCTAAACTTTCTTTCCCACCTTGTGATTTATATTCGCTAAAACGTTGAAAAATACTCTTAGCTTGTTGTTCTGCACTGGATGCTCCGTTTTTATAATATTTTAAACCAAACTTAGCATCGAAGTTTACTCCCGTAATATCAGCAGAACCAAAATCATGGCTACGATCAACTTGTACTCTGTTTTTTGAAGAATTAATAACTGCATTTATATTAAAAGTCCCAGCATGCCAAAACTCAGCAACATCTCCCTTTAGTGTATCTATACGTGCACCACTTGTTTCAAAGTCATTTAGATTATTCACCAGCTTCTTTATCTCTGATTCTACAGCGTTTACATAATGTATTCCGGTAGCATGTCCTGCAAAATTACCTGTGTGCTTCTCAAAGAATTCATATCCCTCTTTAAAGCCATCCATTCTTTATCCCTCCAAGAATTCAGATAATCCATCCATATATAATATTGCTGTCAATCCTCTGTACTGCTGATCCATGACTTTTTCTTTTATTCGTTCCAGTAAGAAATTGGAGTAACACCTAACACTGCACCAGTAGCCAATGTAATCCCAGGTGCCAAAAAAACCTAAAAAGGGCGCCACCAGCGATTAAAGCCGCTTTATTCCCACCTACGGCATCGTTTACTGCATCAAAAAGCTTGCTCTGGAATTGACTTTGAAAACTCTATTTTTTTCAAAGTCAGACTTATATCCACGACAATACTCAACAAATTCATCATACATTTCTGGTTGACTAATAACCTCTGAGACTAGCATCATCCCACGTTTACCTAACCAGCCATATTTCATTCCGAATTTATCGAATTTTTACATCCATACTGGATATTTCATTCTTACTCGTTTGATTTTCACCGATAAAAAGTACATGTTCGCTAGAAGAAATTGTAGACATATTATCTAGATAATGTTTTTCTAACCAAACACTTACTTTTATTGAACTATCTTTTAGTTCCTACAATTACATCACCTTCATCATCATTAGTACTTACAAGTTGTCGTAGGTAATTGCCATATCCAACAGTTTTATCATCACAAACAATGATTAATTTTGTTATATTTTGTTCAAACATCATAACCCTCCATCTTAGCTAACATTCTTGTCAATTTGTATAATTTTACAAACCTATTATATCATATATATTATTCAATATTATATAATATAAAAATCTTCAGTAAAAGATGAAGATTTTTCGTTTTCTAGATACAAAAAGTATAGCTAAAACCTCTAACTGCTTTTGTTTTTCGGACATTCTCACCCTAAAAATAAAACCGATGTTCCCTACCATCCTTGGCATTCTCCTTGTTTAAGACAAAGTAGTCCTTTTGGTTAATGGCCATGGTTCGTAGAATATCATCAATCAAGAAAGTCAAGGGTACATTCATAGCAGAGTACTTTTGGAAATCTTCCTCAAAGCGGATGTAGTCATCTGAAAAATAATCCATCTGCAGTTTGTTTTCATATAACTCTTTTCTAGTCATCAACTTCCTCCTGACACAGTTGGATTGTGAGAATATCATCTACCCTGATTAATCGATAGCCGTCATCCGTTCTAACAGAGATTTCTTGAGGAGATAATTCTCTTACTTCACCCAATATCGTGCTTTTATGATTTTTCTCCTTGACCATAAAAGAGCCTTTTAGTCGTCCAACGTAGAGCTGAGAAAGTAGCAACAACTTCTCGACTGGATTCAAATCTGTTGATAAATCGACACGATTTTTTTCTGCACTGAGTGAACTGGTATGCTCCGATAGAAAAAAGCCCATCCATTTCTGCATGCCTGGATCCTGATAGTCCCTCGCGGATTGGAAGGGCAAATAAGAGCGATCAATCATTTTAATCCATCTAATCCTCCAGCAGAGTGCCCTCCGATCAGCTTACTTCTTGCAATACTTCTCGATGCATCCTCTAAAGCAGTCGCCTTCAAAAGGGAAGTAAAGCCGAATTGCTCTCGAATCGAATCAATGGCAGTCTGGAGCCTTTCTTCTTTTTCTATCTTGTCAACCTCGTCAAAAAGGGAAATCAACGCAAAGGATTCATCCACAAACCCTGAATAACTAACGGCAACACTTCTAACGGCTCCAGAAGTATATTTGCTATGGAATAATTTCAGTACATAACTGACTAAAAGACCGGTATTATTGGTCGGCTCCACCTTCATCTGGGTATGGATGGAGCATTTTTGTTCCTGCTTCGAAAATCCAAGATGAATAGACACAACTGTCGTCTTCTTTCTGACCCGTCGAAGCCTGACAGCCACCTGCTCAGCCATCTCTCGAAGGATAATTTCGATGTCTCGCTGCTTGACATAATCTCTCGGTAAAATTTGTGAATTGCCTAAGCCGTGAGATTTGGCTTTATAGGGCTTGTGAACATTACTCTCATCAATCCCATTGGCATGAAACCACAAGCGAAGTCCAGCTTGGCCAAGTTCTTTCTTCAGGACATCAGGATTGCTATTGGCTAATTCCTTAATCGAATAGATTTCCAAACTATTCAAGCGCTTCTCCATCCGATGCCCAATCCCCCAAAAATCGGTCATCTTTGGAATGGACCAGACCTTGTCTTCCACATCCTGATAAGACCAATTGGTTCGCATAGTCGGTGTGTGCTTGGCCTCATTATCCAAGGCCAACTTAGCAAGCAGGGGATTGGCATTCGACATACCGACTGTCGAGTAAATCCCGGTCTGGCGCCAGATATCTCTCTGGATACGAGCCGAAATCATGTCCAGCTTATCTTTACGAGAAATCTGCTGGTCTGGGACAAAAATAATTAAGCGAACTGGTTAGATCAATAAAGCCTTCATCAATTGAATAAGGATAAATATCATCTGGACTGCCATAGTTCTGAAAGATTCCTTGAATTTCCATATTGACTGCGATATACTTATCCATCCTAGGAGGGACAATGACGGTCACCCGAGCCCAGTCTTCGATAAATCTCACATAGGCTGTGTCTGTCCGTAAGCCTTGTTTTTTGGCATTGTAGTAGGAAAATTTACGCGTCTTGATATCAAAGGGGAGGTCATAGGCACGACCGACATTTGCTTTTCCAAAGACCTTTTTGAACATAGGCGAGGAGGCAAGAATAAGCCCAACAGAATTATCCGCCCGACTCATGACACAAAGGGAGGTTTTTAGGGGATGGAGTCCTCTTTCCACGCACTCAACACTGGCATAAAAGGACTTCATATCGACAAAGGCAATATCACTTTTGGGCTCTCTGGAATAATCAAAGTAGCCCATAGACTATCCCTCCATAGGCACAAAGTTACCCACGATAATGCCCACTATCCGCGGATCTTCTTCGTAAGAGATGAGGATATCCTTGTATTTAGGATTGATAGAGACCAGACGCAACCCATCCTCTTCTCGGTAGACCCGTTTGATATAGGTCTGGTTATTGCAAACCACTGCATAGACTGCCCCGTCATAATCAAATCCAGTCTCTCGAATCAGAGCCACTGAACCATTTTGATATTTGGGTTCCATGGAATCTCCTGATACCCATGAAGCAAAATCATGAGCCAGTTCTTCATTGAAATAAACCGTATCAAAATTCCGATCATCATAAACCGAAGCTCCGATACCAGCCGACATGCGTTCATAGACATGATACTCATAGAGTTTTTCTGAAATAGCAGTCACCTTCTTGGCTTGTTCTTCTTGAGCCAAGTTGCGAGCATAGACTACCACCTTTTCTTTCCCTTGATTGGAAAGGCTGTTATAAAGACGGACAATTTCGATTTGGGTGAAATAGCCTTTTGGTACTTTTAAGATTTTCTCTAGCTGACTAACCTTTTCTTCGGAAGGTTCCTTGACTCCACGTTCCCAAGCTGAATAAGCCTGAAAACTAATCCCAAGTCGCTCTGCAATCTCTTTTTGTGTTAGCTTTTAGCTCTTTTCTCCGAGCCTTAAGTTTTTCTGGTTGGTACATGATTTACCTCCTAGCGTGATGTTTTCATCGTAAGTTGACTTTATTTTTAAGATTCAACCATTTTGGTTTAGTTTTATTATATAAAAAAAGTAGACGAATGTCTACTAGAAATGTTGAGTTTTGGCAAACGACTGGTAATGATGATGCTATAGATTCCTTATCTCAAATACTGCCGTATGAATCCACTCGTTATGCATTTGAAAGTCATTTTCTATGATTTTTACTAAAAGGTGAAACCATTTTTAAAAAGCACTCTCTGAGAGATCAGATTGTCCGTTGCCGTCCCTGCGATAATCTTATGTAAACCATAAGTAGTAAAGGCCTTTTTCTAAAACGAGTTTAACCGCTTCACTTGCATAACCTAAATTAGTAACATTTTCTCCGATCCTATATCCAAGTTCTGCTGTTTTTCGATCATCCTCTAAGACACTTAAATTGATTCTTCCGACCATAGTACCTTGTGCATCTCTAATAAGATGCATGTAACATCATGATTCTCTTGTTCCCTTAACAATTCCCTTGTAATTTCTTTTAAAACCTTCTGAATCAAAATAGGTAGCTGGTCTAGGAGGTAAATTCCGCTCAAAATACTCCCGATTTTCTTTTTCAAAAGAATAAACATCTATGCTATTTTCTTCAGACATCAGCTCTAAACTTATCATTGTAAACCACCTCCTATCATTCTATAAATTCAAATGTACTCATGTTCACACAAAGTGACATTTACAGAATTTACAGAGATATCTTAATTTATTCATATCGTATCTACATTATAACACAACATACTATGAAGAGAAAATAATACCCGTCAAGGTCCTCATAAATTCCAACATCTTGCTAAACAGGCTGGAACGCCTATGGAAGCTATTTTTGAAGCATACTTGATTAACCTTCATAAAATGATCACAACTCACAAATAAAGAAGAAAACCATCTAAAATTTGATGAGATGATTAATCATTTAGTCTACTTTATAAAAAACTTGTTCTGAGCTAGTTGGAGCAGCTTGACCAGCAATAAGCCTATTTTTACTTGGATCAGAATCAACCCAAGTAATAGTAGTCCCCGCAGGATAAATAATCATACCAAATCCTGTATTACCAGTTCTAACACTAAAGTTAATACTTCCATCGTTACCTATACTCGCTTTTTCAATGTTTCCACTGTTTACTAGTCCATTTTTATCGAATGTAAACTCTTGCCCCAAACCATTTCTCCATGTCCCAACGATACTTGAGAAATCTCCATTTAGAATAGCTTTCTCATCTATTTTTTGTGATTCAGCATTCGTTTGCTCTTCTTGTGTCGAAGGTTTTTCCTCCGTAGTCGTAATACTATCTTGAGTAGTTGTTAAACTAGTAGTCGTTGTTGCACTTATTGTACTAGTCGTTGTCGTACTACTAGTAGAAACTTGTTCTGTTGTAGTACTTACTGCTTCTGTATCTTGCTTCTTATGATTAAAGAAGAAGATAAAACTAGTCAGCACTATAGGAATTAAGGAACATGACAAAAGCAACAGCCAGTTGATGCCTTTTTCTTTCAATCGTAGAACAATAATTTCATCAGCATCCTGATAAATCTCAACTAATTGATTTAATTTAGGGTTGAAAATTCAGCTGCATGAATTGGAATAAAGTAGTTCATCCCTGTATTCAGCTGTATTCTAGCAAGCCCATCTTCAATACTAATGATCTTATGCTTAGGTTTATAAGTAAAAGCAGCATTTTTAGCTTCAAGTCTTACAACTAAATCCTCATAGATATGAACAATATCCCCGATTTTGGGCTCGAATTCACAATTTTCAATAGCAGACTTTTGAAAACTTCCATTATTATAACCGATATAAACAGTATCTTCAGTTCTTTTAATTATCTTCCCTATTTTCTATTTCTGACACCTTTATATTATTTTTCCTTAATTGTATCATATGAAGCTTAAAAACCAAACTCGGCTACTTCTAGACTGGTTGACCTCCCAACGCATATGTGCTAGAATTATTAATATATAAATACAATGAGAGGCTATGCACTATATGTTCCCATTTATGCCTGCAGCAAGAGCAAAAACCGTCTTTGATATTCCCTATCAAAGATTATATCAAATTGGTTTTAAAGGATTAATTTTTCGATATAGATCAAACTCTTGTGATGCATGGCGCTCCTGCAACAGAACAGGTTATTGAACTTTTCCAAAAACTGAAAGACCTTGGTTTCCATCTCTTTCTTTTGTCAAATAACGACGAAGAAAGAATATCCAAATTCAATCAACATCTTGCCGTCCCTTATATTCCTATATCAGAAAAACCCAATCCCAAAAACTTCATAAAAGCTCTTGAAATTATGAATCTAGAGTCTTTTGAAACAGTGATGATTGGAGATCAACTTTTTACAGATGTGTTGGGTGCTAGCCGAGCTATTATACCTACTATCTTAGTTGATTTTTATATGATCCTAAAGAGGAGGAATTGGTAAAAACGATGGGTGGAAAAACTCATACTATCGACTTACCCCTTTCTAAGACAAAAATACAAATCTAGATTTTACTCAAGAAGGAGAATCCACATGGTTTTTGGAATAAAGATCTTTTTGTTTTGTGAGATTAGTCCCACTACATATAAAATTTCTCTCAAAAAGAAAATCTTAAAAGACACATTCAAAACTTCAAGCAAGGTAAAAATTTTCAAAAGTACGTCAAGAAAAAAACTTCTACCTAACTTAGTTTCATCATACTCTACTCAATTAATAAAACATGGTCCAGGTATTGATATCAACCTTCAAAAAGGAAAGCAACTAACATTCAAATTGCTACTCAAACTTTAAATCATATTATGATTTATCCCTGGAGAAGAATTTTCTTTTTGGAGTTTAGTTGGAAATATAACAAAGAGAAAAAGGATACCAAGAAGGACGAGTAATTGTCAACGAGAAAGTACAATCTGGTATTGGAGGAGGTCTATGCAATTTAGCTAACCTACTTCATCTTTTTAATTGTTCATAGCCCTATGGAAATTACGGAATTCCATGCTCATTCGGATGCACTGGATCCAGACAAGGACACACGAAAACCGTTTTCTAACGGAACATCTGTTCAATATAATCATCAGGACTATCGTTTCAAAAACAACACTGAACAAGTCATTCAGCTACGAATATGGGTGGAAAATGAAATTCTGTTTGAGAAGTACGTAGGGAATCACAATTCCCCTTCACTTATCAAATTGTTGAAGAAAATCACCACTTCAAAAAAGAAGGGGATCATTACTATCGTAACTCTTTGATTTATCGTGAAAAACTGGACCGTATCACTGAACAGACTTTGGAAAAAGAGCTTGTTCTGAAAAATCATTCAAAAAGTAATGTATGATCCTGATCTTATCCCTAAAGAAATGATTAAACAATAATCTGAATCCTTTTATTTTCCAATCTATAGTATTCAGATTAAAAGTTAAAAAGGAACTTTTATGAACTCACCTAAATTAATTGTTATGCTGACGCATAATGATCACACTATTGAAAATGCACGTGACATCTTCGAAGCATGTAAGAATTCTAAGGCTCAATGTTGGGTTTTTAAAAGAAAGACCTCTCCCAATTTCAGAAATGAAGACTCTATTTTCAGAAATGAAGGCTTGTGGTAAAACTACTTTTCTTGAAGTTGTTGAGTATGATGAAGAAAGTGGACTTCGCGGTGCACAGATTGCAAAAGAATGTGGGTGTGATGTGTTGATGGGGAACAGTTTTTCTTTGATTCTATCAACCAGTTTTTGCAAAGAGATAATCAAATCAAATATATGCCATTTGTTGGCCAAATTACTGGACGTCCATCTGTTCTTGAAGGTTCCATAGAAAGTATGATTGCACAAGCGAAAGAATACCTTGAAAAAGGTGTCTACGGTATCGATTTGCTAGGTTATCGATACACTGGTGATCCAGTAGCATTGAGTAGAGCTTTTGTCCAAGAAATTCAAGCACCAGTTTGTTTAGCTGGAAGTATTGATTGCTATGATCGTTTGGATGAAGTAATGGAAACGAATCCATGGGCCTTTACAGTTGGCAGTGCATTTTTGAAGAAAAATTTGGATCTGATATTCATGAGCAGATTAATAATGTTTGTGATTATATAGGTAGATAATTTAAAAATAGATTTTCAGGTGAATTTACCCTCCAGAAATTAGATTTTTATATCTGATTTTTGGAAGGTAATTTTTATTTTACTCCGATAATTCAATTATTATAATTCTAAACTAGCAATCATCAAAAACACACCCATGGTGTGAACCATGAAGTGTTGTAAATGCTGTATTGTAGCTGGTTCTTAACGTTTAGAGAACTCGGCTAGCTTTACGAGCTTTCTTAAGTTCTGCTTGGAAACAGCTTCTATTTGAATAAGTTTCAAAATGCGCTTAATAGTAATTTATATATCTAAAATAGGGAAATTTCTTAACGAAAGAAACTTTCAATCCTATCCTCTTCCTTCTTATCCTAATAAAGTCTGTAATATTGGAATAACAACGATAAATAGAATCGTACTTAGAGTCACCACATTCGTAGAGAATTCCACATCTCCTTTTCCTGATTAGCAAGGATCGGGAGAACAGCTAGAGCTGGTGTAGCGGACTGAATCATAAAGGTCTTAAATTCTACTGTCGCCATATTTGGTGCAAAGAACTTCAATACAAAAAAATCATGATTAGAGGAGCTAGGATAAAGCGTCCAACTAAAGTGACAATTGTATCTTTATCAAAAGTAATAGTATTCAAGCCTGCCTTTGCAAGAACGATACCAATATAAATCAGAGATAGGGGAGTGACGATATTTCCAACATAAGTCAAGGTATTCGTTGCGAAATCTGGAATAGAGATTCGAAGAATCAAAACATAGCAGAGCCACAAGAAAACCTACAAGCGGAGCTGGTAGCAATTTCTTCCAGTCAAATTTACTTGTCTTCTTGCTTTGACCCGATTTACTATCGCTCGTCATCAAATACACGCCCAATGTCCAGGTGGAAATCGTGTTGGTGATATAGTAAATTAAGAAATAAAGGAAGACCTGATCCCCAAAAAGAGCAACGTTTAAAGGTAAAACCAATAAAAATAGTGTTGGCATTCACAAAAGGTATTAATCATGGTTCCTCGCCGTCCTGGACGAACCTTGAAAACCATAACTGCAATATAAGCTACGATATAGCCCAAGATAAAGGCCACAAATGTATAAAGGAGACCTCCAGAAAGACTGATTAGTTTATCTAGTGTTAGGTATTTCATTACCGACACAAAGATTGATGCTGGCAAGGCTACATTCATGATCAAACGAGATAGGTTAGGGTCCAAAGGCATCTCCAAACCATCCCTTCACCTGAAGAATATACCCCAAAACAATGATAGCGATAATCGGAATGATACTCGTAATCGAGGTTAAAAAGAGTGACATAGGTATCCTTTCTAAATTACTTAAGTTCACAGCCCATACAAATCTGTCGTTAGAGAAGGATAGACCGCATAAATGAATTATTTATACTCTGGATACCACTTCAAATCACGAACTGCTTTTGGCCATATCTGTTTCCTCAGCACGGGCAAGACCTTGTTCTTGTGCTTTTTAGCGACTGCTTCTGCTACTTTAATAGAAACATCTGCTACATACTTGAATGGTGGCAAGACAGGAGCTCCTGGTTGGCCTGGATTGACAATACCACTCAACGAATGAGCCGCTGCTCCAATCATTTCATCAGTCAAAAGACTTGCTTCGAAGCCAGCATACCTAGACCAAGACCAGGGTAAATCAAGGCATTATTGGCTTGACCAATCACATAGTCGACACCTTTATAAGAAACTGTATCAGCAGGAATTCCTGTTGCGACAAAAGCTTTGCCATCTGACCATTCAATCAAATCTTTGGCACTAGCTTCTGCTAGTTTGGTTGGATTTGACAAAGGGAAAATCATCGGACGTTCTGTATTTTCACACATAGCCTCTACTATTTCTTTAGTAAAGGTATTAGGTTGAGTTGAAGTTCCTACAAGAATGGTTGGCTTCACAGTCTTCACTACTTCAAGCAGGTCAGTCAACTTGTCTGCGTTACTAAAGTCAGCACGTTTCTTAGCAAACGGTTTTTGTTCAGGGGTTAGGTCATCCATGTCATCAAATAGAAGACCTTGTTTATCAACCATAAAGAAACGTTTATAGGCTTCTTCTTCAGAAAGACCTTCACTCACCATTTCACGAAGAACACGAGAGGCAATTCCTGCACCTGCAGTACCACCACCATAGCAGAGATAAACTTGATCTGTTAATTTTTCACCACTAATATCCAGTGAACCAAAGATACCACCCAAGGTTACGATTCCTGTACCTTGAATATCATCATTAAAGGTTGGAATTTGTTTCCGGTATTTTTCAAGAATATTGGCAGCATTCGAGCGGCCGAAGTCTTCCCAGTGAAGGTATAGTTTAGGAAAGAGACGTTCTGCTGTTTGAACAAATTGGTCAATAAAGTCGTAGTAGCGATCTCCGCGAACCCGTTCGTGACGATTTCCTAAGTAATTAGGATTGTTACGAAGTTCTTCACGATTAGTCCCTGCATCAATGACCAAAGGAAGGACCATAGAAGGATCAATTCCTGCAGCACCCGTATAGACCATCAATTTCCCAACAGAAATATCGACACCATTTGTTCCCCAGTCACCGATTCCAAGAATTCCTTCTGCATCTGTTACTACAATGAGACGAATCTCGCGATCCCCGGCAGCATTTTTCAAAGTAGCTTCAATATTTTCAGGATGATTAATATCAAGATATCCCGCATATTGTGGATCTACAAAGAGGTCACTATAGCCTTCAATGGTATCTGCGATGGTTGGGTCATAGACAATTGGATTGAATTCTTCCAAATGTTGAGAAAAGAGGTAATAGAAAAGAGTCCGATTGGTATTAAAAATTTCCATTAGGAAAAGACGCTTTTCCAAATCATTGGCTTTTGTTTGCATTTGTGCATAAGTTTGCGCCGCTTGCTCTTCAATCGTTTGAACATACGGTGGCAGTAAACCAATAAGACCTAGTTCCTTTCGCTCCTCTAAGGTAAAGGCAGTACCTTTATTAAGGAAAGGATTGTTTAAAATATCATGTGCAGTCATAGTGCAACCTCCTTTTTACTTATATTATACCATTAAAACGAATTGTTTGGAAAACTTTGTTGTTTAAAAAATACTATTGTGTACGCATATGTTATAATGAGTCTACGAGAACAATTTCTAATAAGCCTTTTTGATACTTAAAATACTAATATTGAGAATCACTCTTTACTAAAATTTTTCGACTAAAAGAAACTAATCATACAAATTGGCAATCCTAATTAAAATAAATATCCTATAAGTTTGTTATGTAATACTTTGTATTTTTAAAGGTGTTTTTTGTCATACAAAACTTGTATTCTATTTATATGACAACTAAAAACTATTTACAACAATATATTTCCCAAAAAGTGAAATATTTTCGAACACAGAATAAAATGAGCCAGGAAGAACTTTCGGAACAAGGGACTCAGGCTTAAAGTATATCAATCAACTTGAAAACCAAAAATGTGAATCTGACCATTCACAGTCTTGAAAAAGTGATTGATGCCCTAGAGATGACCCCAGAGGAATTTTTCAATTTTTGATAGCCTTGAATCCACCTCTGATAAGACTGACAATCTTTCACTCAAAAGAATCAACATGAAGATTAAACAGCTCCCTCATTGATAAACGAGAAAAGATGTTGGTCATTTTTGAAAGTATCTTAGATAACCTTTGATATCCCTGACTCACTTACATTTTAACCGGCGAATACTCGTATAGTCAAATTGTGGGATACGGATAAAAATTATTTATCCGGTGATTTCCCTATTTTCCTTCTCCAACTAATGAAAGTGAGCCCATATGAATTTAAAAGATCTACAATATTTTTATGACCTCTGCCAGCTTCAATCCTATACGGAAGTAGCAAAACAGCACAAAGTCAGCCAGCCTTCTATTTCTTATGCCATCAAGCGCTTAGAGGAATCTTTTAATTGCAAATTGATTCACCATGATCCCTCGCATCGTTCCTTCAAACTAACTCCCCAAGGACAAATCCTTTTAAAGCATACAGAACAGATCTTACCTGAGATCAGTTCTGCTCACAAAGAAATTAATCGCTCCTTGGCACATTACTCTACTGTCGGATTCCCTCCTATTATCATTCAGTATCTCTTTGCTTCTCTAAATAAAGAAAAAGAATTTGGTTTTTAAAAAAGGTACGCCCTATCCAGGGTGGTCCGTTAGAGTTATTGGACCTCCTCCTCAAGGGAGACCTTGAGGCAAGCCTACTCGGTTTGATTGAACCACTCAATCATCCTTCAATAGAGACGCATGAACTCTTTCATAAAGAACTGTATGTCGTTTTATCTAAGAACCATCCTCTTGCTACTGCTCCTTCCCTCACTTTTGAAGATTTAGTAGATCAATCCTTTATACTTTTAGACGAACACTTTGTTCACCTGAAAGCTTTTGAACTACTTAATCAAAAAGCATCAAAACAAGGCAGAAGTATTCTTTCAAGAGTGACGACATTGTCATCATTAAAGAACTTTTAAAGAAAGAGATTGGCCTTAGTTTTACTGGCTGATATCGCACTTTCTGATGAAGATGATGATTTAATAAAAATCCTCTAATACCGAGGACCAGATAACATTTACAGTTTATTACGCTTATCTCAAATCAGCCACACTGTCATCAGAAGTAGAAGCCTTTATTTAATCTCATTAAATCATATGAATAGAAAAAACTCTAACTATCAACCACCTGATAGCTAGAGTTTTTATCATTATAGGTATTAGACTAAAGTACGAAGAAATAGGATAAGATCGCCGAATCTTTTTCATTTACCTGATACCCTTCAAGGAGATTTCTAAGTATAAATCTACAAAGATATCAATAAAAAGAACACCCCGAAAGGTGCTCTTTGTATGTATAGTAATTCTTTCGAATTAACGTTTTTGAGTGCAGTGGTTGCCATCCAATCAAACATCGCTTCGCTTGTTTTCTTGGGGCAACTGTGCATAGCATATCTCTACGCGACTAAAGTCGCTAGAGCTATCCTAATTGCGCACCGCCAGTTCTCATACAAAAAAACACCTTGCAAGATGCAAAGTGTTTTCGTTTGTATTCTGCTGTCCAGTAACGAATTAACGTTTTGAGAATTGTGAAGCTTTACGAGCTTTCTTAAGACCTGGTTGGAAACATTTTTCATTTGAATAGATTTCAATAGCCGTTTAAAATCAATGTTTTCCCACATTTACAGAAAACTGAATTTCATCAATTTGAATAACTTTCAGTTGAATGGTGTGAATTTTTACCTCAAAATATACAAATTGAGCTAGATTTTTACCAAAAAGTTCACACCATTGGTTCAATTATGTTACGTACGTTTTTCTTAGATGATAGACTTCCCAATGTATTTCTTATAGCATTTGAGCAAACCTCCGTTAAAGGTTCTCCTATTGCCTCCTTGTAATTAAATCCTAATAGTTGCATAGTCTTTAAAGTATCCTTATTAAGTAGAGCAACCAATTGTTTCATTGAATCTTTCTTCCCATCTTCAACATTAGCTAAATGAAGATAGAAGAGAAATAACCTGTTCTAAAGTGTTGTGCAAATACTCAATATCTTTATCATCAATATGTACTTTTTCATATTCTTCTTTATATGCCTGAGCAATTCTGATTGCCTGTTCTCGTTCTGAAAGTAACTCATTTACACTTTCATCATAAATATTTCGTAATTTATCGGCGTTACGTTCTTCCTTTTAATGATTGAATTTTTACTATTCACTAGTGTTGTTGTTCCCTTTAAATGTTAGAGTTCCCAATTCAATCCCTGCTTTTTACTAAAAGCTTCTGTAATATATGGCTCCATACTATCCTCTGTTATTTCTTTTTATCATAAATCTACATTAAACATAATACATCTTATAGTCTCTATCCCTTTTAGGTAAAAAATACCGATTTTATGGTATAATAAAGGTAACATTATATAAGGAGATGTGACATGACTCTTGATGTAAATAAAGAAGAATTAACAATTTTAGGGATTCCTTTTGATAACTTTTTCAGATTTCGATACCGTCTGGTATGCTATTGGGATCATCAATGATTGAAAATTATGAACCTACTGTTCAAGATGTGATTGATTTAAAAACTTATGTTGTCAATAGACGAAAAGGAATTGAATATTGGTTTAAAAAAATCAATACGAAGGCTATAAGTACATTGACCCTAATCACCAATATACCTATCCAAATTCTACAGTCTTAATCAACAAACAAAATGTTACAAATATTGAAGAAGCCTACCGAAATGAACACTTTATTCGTTACTAGAAAGACTTGCAGACTTGCGCTTGAAAGTCATTGAAGTCTATTCCATGAGTAATATTTTAGCCATTCATAAACTATTTGTTTCAAGACGTTTATGCCTGGGTCAGGGACAATATCGCAAGGTGAATATCTCTAAAAGTGGTAATCCATTTTATGTCGATACAGTCGTTTTCAATGCTGCAGAAACTTATATAAATCATCTCATTCATTCCTATCATCAAACTGCCAACTCAAAAGATGAAATCATTAAACATTTAGCAAAAATTCTTGATAATCTTAATTATTTCCATCCCTTTCGAGAAGGGAAATGGACGAACTCAACGAGAGTTATTCGTTCCTTAGCACTATTAAAAAGGGTATTCTGCACAAATACAGTGTGGAACAAGATGATGAAGTTTACAACCTTTATATGGACGGAACTGTCTATGGAGACTTAGAGAAGCTAGAAGAATTATTTGGTAAAAATATTAAAAAGAAATATAGATTGTAATACTTGGTAATTAGAGAAGTTTAGTAGTAGGTCGTTACGTTTCATTGGAAACGAAAAACCTTGATTTAATGCGATTCTTGAAATTTCAAATTTCAATATATTGCAATAAAAATCAACTGAATCACTATCTTTTGAAATAAAAATGATGATTCGGATATTTAAAAGAAGAGGACTGAACTGCACCCCAAAAGTTGATTTTTTCTGTCTAACTTTTTGGGGTGCAGTTTGTTTGAGTCCCAGTGTGTTTATTTCATTTTTGGATAACTTCATCAATAAAACTTAAGCTGTTCATCATTTTTGAGCTCTGATAACATGCAAATCAACCGCTCATATCCAAGTTCTTTTCTTCTGTGATTAATGAGTTCATCACAGCCACCAAATCATCTGGAGTAAAATTCCTTAAGTAAAGTGTAATATAACTTCCACTATTAGAAAAATAGGCTAACATGAATTGCATTATGTTCTTTTTGTCTAATTTTTCATTCCTCCTGTAGACTCCTAATATAGAACTCATACACTGTCTTTTTGGGGTAGCAATCAAAATGAGTTTTCGAATTCTCTGCGATTTTTATAGAGAATATAGTTAATGAGTGAATAATATTTTAGAAACATAGTTGTTTCCTCCTAAAATGTTTTTTACAGTTATAGTATGCACAAATCCCAATTTATAAAAATAATTAAGATGATAAATAAGTTGTTTCGCTTATTAAATTTTGTACTAATACCTCTTTTCTCATCCCTCAGTTTTTGCAATTCTAATTTTTCTGTGTGTTTAGCGTTGACAGAAACGTAAGTGTAAGTCACGCCAAACACACAGTACTAGGTAAAAGTGAATAACGTAAAAATCTTATCCTAATTTTTTATTTTAAAAATTTATGGCATACTAATAATATCAAGATAATTGATTGAGTAGAGACGTAACTAATATAGCTACGTTTTTTTATGTTTGAAAGGAGGTAGCTATCGTGGAAACAGTGAGTTTAAGCTGGGTTAGGAAAAGAACCAGTTTTGTATTTCATTAACTATAAATGTATAGATAATAAAAGAGATGTCAATAGCAGTTTAAAAAATTTTTGATCATAACAAAGTAAAGAATAAAAAGTAAAAAAACGAAAGTAAATAACAAAAGTCTAAAAATCAAATACAAAAAACTAGCTTAGCTCAGTCACTAAATTCAGAGCATTTAAACCTGAAAAAGACTAACAAGAAAAAAACAACAGATTTTTATCTGAAAGATGGAACTCTACATCTTATTTGAATTGAGTCAACTTGTCATGTTGTAAAATGACTTGCTATCTTCTTAGCCATCAATTAAGAAGCGCCCTAAGCAAAGGGAAGATACTACATCAGTGAATATAAGCTTAAGTCACTGCACTACTTCAACTTTGAATAAAAAGACCTTAAGATTTTTCTTAAGATCTTCTTTAAAAGTAGACAATATACATATAGAAAGGAAAGAACTATGGCAAAGAAGAGACGTAGTCGTGCTGATCGACGAGAAGCTAAAGAGAAAGCTAAGAAACAACAGATAGATTCTCTAACTACTTTCGAAGGCCGTAAACAATTCGTCCAATCAAAAGGACTAACTAATCTAGTCACGCGCTTTAAAAAAGGAAAGGGTATCAAGCGAAATGAATCCAAAAAAACGGGAGAGGACATTCATTTAATCCATACAGACCGAACTCTTCATAACTACGCTGGTTCCTGGAGCAGATTTGCTTCCTTTGTTGCCTCAATAACTACTGCCGAAGATTTAGAAGCTCTTGATAAATCTAACGATACTGAGGGATGGATTGACTTAGTGAATCAATACTTAGAACATTGTAAGAAATTAGGGCTTTCTGCTCCAACCCAGTCAACCTATAAAGCAGCATTAGCCAAAGTTTTAGGAGTACCTTCTACCGCTTTTATTGCAACGGATATTCGATATCGAGCCGACAAAAAGAATAATCGTTTGAAGTCTAATGACGACAGGATGTCTGAAGAAACAAATAATCGCTGGTTCTCAATCGTATCTGCCACTGGGTTACGTAAAAATGAATTAAAAAGCTATTACAGGGTGATTCTCTACATCAACGTGAAGATGGTCGATACTATCTTAAAAATCATTGGTAAAAAGCATAAATCAAAAGGAGCACGAGATCGTTGGGTTCCGATTATTACACGAGACAAAGAAAGAAATTAGAGAGGCTTGTTGAAGAATTTAAACTAGCTGGTAAAAAGCGTGTATTTCAAGTTCCATCTGCTTTGAAACCTCATAAATATCGTGCTGAATACGCAAAACGTCTTTATCTTCTTGTCGCGCGAGATCCCAAAAGACATCAAGGATAAAAAGGGAAAAAAGTTTATCTAAGAGGGAATTAAAAGGCGTTGTCCTTGATCGAAAGGCTTGTTTAATTGTATCACGTGCTCTCGGGCACAATCGACCTGAAGAGTTTCTAAAAAGTCCTATGCATATAAGTTAATCGCACAAGCAAACTAAGTAACTTCTTTAAACATTATGATATATCTCTCCTTAAAATAAAAAGGTGGTTCAAATGATTGAACTACCTTTTTAAGACTATTTAGCTATTTTTGCTTTTCAAATGTTCCATCAATTATACGAAACTTACTTTGTAATGTTTTAGCTGTATCAAAACTTAAAATCAAGTTTTTCACATCTTTAGCATTCTTATCTAAATGAAAAATAAAAATAATTTTTATAAAAATCAAAAATTTTTATAAAGTAGATAAAAACTTACTATTTCCTTCAAAAACCTTGTCACATCAATAAAATATCGTACTGAAAGTATTGATTTCTTTCTTAACATTCTTGTTCTAAACTAAAAAATTAAAGTAGGTAAGAACCTACTCTTCAAAACCTTGTTACGACGCGTTTTTTGAAGCACCTTAATTGAGTGTTTTTATTTTAAAAAAATTTTTCACAAAAATAAAAACACTGATTTTAGTGAAATTAATGGCATACTAATTAATGAAATGAAAAAGGAGGTTTAATTTTTAAAGAAAATTACATTTTAGAAGTACATCTTCATTACAGATTTAACAACAAGGAGGAATATACATGGTGAAAGATAGATATAAAAAGTAAACGAGAAAGAGAAGCGGCTAAGAAACGTCATTTAACCCCTGCAGAAAGAAGAAAAAGGAAAAGCATAAGAAAAATAGAGAACTCAGACAGAGAAAAATTACTAGAACTACAGCAAAAACGAAAATAATATAAAAATCTTGTTTCTCAGTTACCCCCAGCTTGTTAGGGGTATTGATAACTGTACAGTCTCAATTTTTAGCCCAGAAGTAACTTATGATCCTAATGTTTTTTGATGAACAAATCTTTAAAGAAACAGTTTCTCTAAATTATAATTCAGAAGGAGAATTAGATAAGATCACTATTCAATCAGAAGATTTAGGAAAAGTAACAATTAGTCTTAAAGAAGAAGATTACAAAAAGAAATTTGCTGCAAATCCAACTTAACGGTCCTTCTCCCAATTTTCAAACTACAGGCATTAATGGTATTAAATTAAGATTACTAGAGGTATTACATAAGCTAGAAACAGATTATAAGATTAAAAATCAAATATAATCCGGATTATGTTAGGTTTAAGAAGATTGAATTAGCATTTACAATTGCTTTTGATAAATTACCGTCTTTACCAACTCGTCAATTCTTAATAAGGTCACTGCAAAAGAAAAGAAAAGCAGATTTAAAAACCATAGAACAAGTAAAAAAACGCAGATGGTTTTTCAATGATAACGAGTAAAATTAATCAAAAAGAAATACACACTTTTTATAATAAAATTGAAAAAGCAAAAAGAACAAACAAATCCGTAAAATAAATTCATCATTAAATAATCTAGAAATCTTCAGATATGAAATCGAATTAACGGATAATAATATAGCTAATAAATTAGATTCCCATTTCTTAACAGAATTAACTGATGAAAAAGATTATTCAATATTTAGAATCTGTATTGTCTTTAGCTATCTTTAAATACGAAGAAATTCTTGAGAAATCAATTAATTCAGTGCGAAAAAGATGTTAGATAAGATTTATAAGGAATGTAAACCTCAAGAATATATGACGGTATTTTTACTCTTTGTTATTGATCAGTTATCAAATACTACAGTATCTGATTTAATTGATGAAGAAATCATTACATTTCTTCCATTAGAATTTTTAAAAACAAATAGGGGTACAACTAAAGAAGAATCCTAGAAAGGCTCCAATCCCACGAAGTAAATACGGAAACAAAACATGCATTAGGAAAAATGACTAGTTGGCATGTTTTTAGAAATAATAAGAGTAATGTTCCATTCACTGGAAGAAGCAAAAAATATGGTTTAGGTACTCGTATAAACCCTTCCACAACGTCTTATAAAAACTTTTTCCACTAAAAACATATCTTTAGAAGAACGAAATAAGATCTTCAATAACACAATTAAAAATACAAAAGAAAAACTTGAAGATAAAATGTTAAAAACTGATCTTAAAAAGATTAAGAGATGGAATAAAAATTTAGCAGCTATTTTAATAGCAAATTTATTCTTCAATGTCAAAAAACGTTGATATACCAAGGGGCATTTATAAATATGTACCGCAACTACTATTCGAATATTTTCAAAAAGGATAAGGATATGAAAGTTACTTTTAAGTAAAAATAAAAAGAGCTTGTTTCTAAACTTTGGTCGGTGTCAGAAACAAACTCAAAAATATTTCAGTAATAATACCTATTACTTACTACTATTATCGCAATAAAATATAGAAATTTCAAGAGGATTATATACCAGATTTTCTGGTAGGGAAGCAATCTATACATTCTATAAACAGAAAACAGAGAATGTACTTGATAATAGTTACTTACTAATGCTCCTATAAAAAAATATTAATAGAAAAGAAATAAACGGGACTTTTTATGAATCTATTTATTCCAGACGAAATGATTCGGCAATTTCAATTACTAATATCAGATACTGTTAAGAAAGAACTGGATAAATTTTTAGATATTAATGAAAATACCAATCAATTTTTAAATAAAAAGCAGACTTGTGATTATTTGAATATATCCAACAATACTTTAGACAGTTGGATTAAGCAAGGCTCACCTTGCATTAAGGTGGGAAAAACTGTTCGCTTTTAGCAAAACAGAAATCAATCGCTGGTTACAAAAGCAGTAGAAATTCTATGGTCATTTATTATAATGTAACCATGGTATTTTCTAGCTCAATTCAAAAAGGAGAATACTATGTCTATTACAATAACTAAAAACGGAACCTATCGCTTACGTGTTTATATTCCTGAGGAGGTTAAATCTTCGCTAGGTGTTGATAAGAAAGTGATTGAAAAACGGTTCAAAACAAGGAATGACGCAAAAAAATATGAACTAGAACTTCAAAAATAAGTTTGATAAAAATTATTAGTGGAGATTCCGTCTCATTAGAAAAATAGTGGTTCTATCCTTTTTTTCAGATTTTTTTATCAAAACGTTTGGTGGGAATCCTACAAAGCAGGCCAGGCTACTTCTACTGCTAAACCACCTTCTCAAGTAACTATAGATGGAACAGAAATTGCTTTTAGAAAACACATCTTACCTTTACTTGGGAATTATTCAATAGACTTTCTTAATCAAAAATAAGCAAGTTGTACTAAATCTATTGACTCAAAAAGGCTGAAGAATATGCAAATTTCAAAGTTATCAGGAGCTACGTTAACTCTATCTTTGACTGGGCAGAAGAATTAGAGTATATCGAAACTAATCGTCTATCAAAAACGATAAGCCGTATCAAAGCCACTAAGAAAATCAAGCTACAGGAATCTAAAAAAGATGAAGATTTATCTCTATCTCAAGAAGAACTTCAAGCATGGTTTACAGCTTTTGAAAAAGATTTAGAGACTGAAAAGATTCTATTCAAAGACTATGTTTTATTCTATACTACTTTCTTCTTGGGAGATAGAAAATCAGAGAGTTACGCTTTTGCAATGGAAGCATATCAATACACAGGAACAAGAAATTCAGTTAGTCCAAGCTTTAGATAAATACAAAAAATCCAAAGTCTACCAAAGGAAATAAGAAGACAACTTTTCGAATTCCTAATGAGTTAACTAACTTGCTTCAGGAATGGAAAAAACAACAAAAAAATTGAACTGGCTAAATTCAATATTATCCAAACTCCTGATCAGTATGTATTTACGTATATTGATACAAAGGGAAATGTAAACAGTTGTCTCCATGCTGATTATCTTAACAACAAGATGAAATCTGTTAAGCGTCGTCATCCAGAACTTGCACATGCAACCCCTCATAAATTACGACATACAGGAGCCACGCTCGCTAAGAAAGCTGGAACCTCTATGGAAGCTATTTCTGAAGCACTCACTCACAGTGATACGATTACAACTAAGACTTATGTCAACACTTCAAATGTAATTCCAATGGCTGTTGGAGAAATTGCCTTTCGTAATCTTAAAAAAGTAATGGTGTGAAAAAGTGGTGTGAATTTTGCTAAAATCATCAAAAACACTCCATGGTGTGAACCATGAAGTGTTTCGAAACGTTGATATAATCGTATTGATTAACGTTTTGAGAATTGTGATGCTTTTTCGAGCTTTCTTAAGACCTGGTTGAGGGCACCACTTATTTCATCTAATTCAAAGTTCTTTAAAATCAACGTTTTCATAAGTTTTCAAAAAATAAAATTTCAACTAATTTCAATCAGTTTGATTAAAAATAAGGTAAACTTTCATAAAAAATAAGCAAAAAAATCGAACCAGAATATCAAAAGTTAACCTTATTTAATTTTCACAAAAATGAAAATGATGAAACTCCTTTCTATAATATTCTCATCCCTAAAAATACTAGAAATAGTATAATCTTTTCTAGTTTTTGTGGAATACAAAACGCAGGACTACCAATCCTGCTTTTTAATTATTTATTCCGAACAAATGCAAAAGTACTAATTCATCAAAATGAAATAAACTCTATTTGCTGATAGATTCCTATATGATTTTTTTAACTTCCTCTGCTTTAGCTAATCCGACTGGTATATAATCCTCCATATCGATAAAACAGAGAATTTTAGATAAAACAAACTGTTTAATATTTAAATCAGTGAGGAGTAAAAAAATCAGTTTTCACTTTCAACAATAGTTCATCTATTGATTTAGACCAGTTTTTAAAAATAATCTACTATTGAAATTTCTCCCTCATTTAGGCTCTTAAGATACATTTTATTCTGTGTATTACTAGTCACATTTTTCCTTAATTCTGAAACTGAAATGAGCGGTTCAATACCTGTAGTTTTCCTTGACTAGGACTATAGCTAGTTCTCAAATTACTAAAAAGGTAAGGAGAAATGTTGACCATAATCCTCAATAATTTTAACATTTTTATTTCATCTAATTTTTTTCAAAATTTAAAACTTCTTTTCTTTAAATCAAAGCGGTTTTCCTGATTACAATACGATTTAATATTGTCAATAAATATCCTTCCAAACATAATATTTTGCATAAATAGATACTTGCAATCTCGATATATATCATTTAATTTTTGAGTGTCATTATCGTCAATATTCTCAATGTATTCTTTTCATCAATTCTTCTGACTTCTTATAATTTTCGATAACAATCAAAAAAATATTAGTATATTTTTTTAAAAAAGAGATATTGTATTCCTTTAAAATCTTGAAATTCATTCTCATTAATTTTTCAATAAAAAAATTTCTATCATAATTTGAAACAAAAATAACTATACAACTTAACCCTCAATTATTTTCAGTCTCTCGATCCCATAAAGCGGTCACCATTTAAATGTATCACATACTATGGCAATTCAGATAACCAAACCTTTGTTTTTCCAAGCAATATTTCCAAAAGGATTTTAAAACTCGAAACTTCTCGGTAATCAGTTCCTTATAAAAATAAGATATTCTTCCATAGACACCTTATTCTCATACTCTATTCCTAAAAAAATATAATCTAAATCATAAGTACCGATCAGTTAAGAATTGTACTTTTTAACTCTGCTGATATGTCAAATGAAATTCCCGTGGTAGTAAATATAGAATCTAATAATATAGACTTCAACCATTCACTATGAAATATCTTGTTTAATTCTTTATCAAGTTTAATATTTTTCTGAGATTTTTCTTTTACTCCATTTTTATTTTTTTAACAATGGTAGCCAATCTTTCTAATCATTGCTCAACCATTTCATTATAAAGTTTATGCTCTGTAGTTCATCCACGATGTAACCCCAATTTGGGATAAGGGTCCATTCCCGTTGTCACAGGCAGATACATCATATTTGTTGCACCATGTATGCTTCTACCACTTTGTGCAAACATTAGATGATTTCTAAGCGACCATGGAATAAGATGTTGTCTTTGGTAGCCCCATCTCGTCATCGAAGTATTGGTTTTGCAGGCAGCACGGCTGGTGTGCGCTATCCGTTACTCTTGTTTCTTCTTTCAGACGACCCCAGCCCGTATAGTTAAAGAACAAACATTTCAGACGACCTCAAAGAAGATAGTGAGGTCATCTGAAAATATCGAATCTTACTTTTTGGTTTTTTTCTTAGGATTTAATTCTTCTTTACGTTGCTTATAAAATTGCCAATATTTTTTGTCTTCTATGCTAAATGGATAATACCCGGCATCATTATAAGCAATATCGAAATATTTATAAGCATCATCATATTTTTCAATATCATAATAAAAAAGACCGCCTAATAGGTATGTTCCTGCATTAGTTGTTCCTAAATCAGCAACACTTAAAGCAATAATCAGCCATTCTTCAGCCTGTTCATATTTCTGATTTTTATAATATAAGTCGAATAAGGCAATCGCAACCATTGTAGTTGGATGCGCCCATTGAGTTACTGGCTTGGGTATTAGCTCAAATGCTTCTTTTAGTAATTTTTCTTGTTCCAAAAAAGATTTATTATAAGTTTCGCAAACTAAATCATTAATTTTTGATTCTAATTCTGGGTTAACTGCATCTAAATTCATAGCATACACCTCCTCAATAAAGTTAAACGATAATAAATGTAAATTTTCTATGTCAATTATGACCATAATCAGATTTCGGTCGTAGTGGAAGTAGTGGGTTTGTTGGCTGTTTTCTCCGTATTCGTTGATATGATTTAGACAGGCGAAACCACGTGCGTACCGTACATATCCTACGTCAGAACTGAAGGTTTTGTGTAGGCTGCGACTTGCTAGACCAGACCTACGCTTGTTGTTAGTTTTGCATAAATTAATAAGCAATATAAAACGTCTAAATAGTTGAAAGATGTAGATTTTAGCTTTTTCTGTATTTGAAAAAAGGGGACCTTACGGGGAAGGCTCGGCCTAATCACGTTTATTTTTATGAGACTGAAAATTTAGAGATACTTACACCATCTAATTCAAATGTGAAAATAATAGAAACTCCTCCTTCTGTTTTTATCTCACACTCATGTTCCCACTCTTCCCTTGATACAAATTCCCATTTAATATCGGCCAAAAACAAATATTTTACAAACTTTTCAATAGTTAATTTCCTATTAATTTTATATTTTTTAGCAATAGTTACACCTTTAAAATAAGGATCTATTGATAGTAAATAAATAACTTCATCCCTAAAACCAATTTCTAATCCCTTCCAAAAAATAGAAAAACCACTTTCTATATTATCGTCATCGTATAACCATTTAGATGAATGTTTGAATTGTTTCAACTTTTGAAAATTACTATATGACATACCTACAGACAAATCTTTAAATCTACCTGTTTTTAAGAATGATGTGATATCCATAATTACCTCATTAACATTTTCCTAAATTTTTCAATTTCTCTTTTAGCTATATCCTTACTTCTAGTGTACTTTTTGGGTCATTTAAATCACCTTCAAAATCAGTCAGAGTCTTTTTAAGATGATCTTTTGCTAATGACATAATTTGTGAGTTGTCTTTCAGTTCAGAAATTAATTTATCAGCAGCTTTCAATTCTTTGGAAGTAGTACTTTTCATATCACCAAAACGTTTCCATACTAATCCTCGTTTATCATCTAAGGTTAAAAGGGCTTCTGTTACTTTTTTATTTCCTACAAAAATATCAACATGAGTTCCTTTTACGCTAACATCCGAAAATCTATATGGTTGCATTTTTGTAGTTGTTTTTGAAGCAAGGCCTAATGGGTTCACCCACGCCTTCGTATTCAGTCCAAAACCATATAAATTGTCTCCACTTTCCAACCCAACCGTAATAATCCCCAAACTAAACCAGATTGCAGTTCTTATCGGCCATCTCTCTTGGGATGCCGATTTGGTCGCAGTGGAAGTAACGGATTTGTTGACGGTTTACTTTTTTTCATTCAAAAGAAAATTTTAACATTTTTGATAACCGATTTATATAATATAGAATTGCCAAATGTTCATCTTGGTAACAATATTCTTCGGTTCTCAATCCTCTTTCAGAATAGAATATATGCCATTTTTTATTTTCTTCAATAATACATAATGATTCATCATTTACTTCATTGATTGAGTAACTATCTTCTGGTACTCCTTTACTTTGAAGATATGAATTCAATTCATTAATTTTTAACATTTTCCTATTTTACCTCTTTTAGATGCCCAGCTTCTATATATGCTTTAACAGATTTTGGCAATTCATACTGTGTCCCTAATTCAATCTCTCCGAACCACGGGCATAACTTTACATGCAGCTACATTATTAATTGGTTTCAGCACCCTATATATGGTATAAGGCTTTTTGATTAGAACTAGGAGGAAGGCTCTCATAGGGTATGGTGTTCCCTACTGGAGACACAAAAAGTTCCTCCTTGATAACCATACCTATCAACAAGGGTGCCAACTGGAAGTGTAATGCTCCTCACTTCACCTAAAGCGCCTCTATTGGGAGGCCAATATGGTGTGGGCAGATTTTTATTTAAACCTAGGACATCAAGCCACTTATTTGTATTAGGCGCAAACGCACAGATTCGCCCCACCTATCAACCCAATCGGATTCCTGATTCACACACCCTACGGCATGCAGGCTACGCTTGCTACCCATGTAGGCTACGCTTCGTCTGAAAGGTAGAACCCGTGTGTGTGCATACCGCACACCTTACGTCGGGATTGGAAGTTTCATGTGGTCTACGGCTTGCTTGGGCTACTTTACAGTTGATAATTAAATTTAGAAAATTATGTCTAATACTCTATTTTTTTAAAAATAAATTCTTTTTAAATGTTCTAAAATATTATCTAACTCTTCCTTGCTTAAAATTTGGTTGGTCTTAGTAAATTTTGCTGTTTTCGCATATAGGGAAAAGTGAAACTCATTATTTGGAAAGAACATTTCTCCTTCAAATGAAATTTCATGTCCATTTAAAGAAACAATTAACATACCTCTTGAAATTTTTTCAATTACGAAATCATCCATAGTAATTACCTTTGAAATATAACAGTTGAAATCTTTGTTTTAGGATCTATATTAGGATTGTTCTTCAAAGCGGGTAATTCTCTATTTTCCCATATATTTCCTGGTCGCATATCTTTGCCAATAACGCCTGTTACAGTACCAGAAGCGCATGTTGCATACTCTGATGAAATATCTTCCCATGCTTTAATGCTTGCTTGGTAATTTTGATCCCACGTAGGCATGATAATTTTTCTAGCTTCAATTAACATTTCTGATGTTGTTCCTCCATTAGATTTGGCAATATCGGCAGCAATATGTTGTCCACCAATACCATCTGTTCTACCTGACCAAAAAAATGCTGTGTTTGGTTCTGTTTTAACTTTGCTATTTTCACATCATTTATCCAAACCTAAAGGATCTAGCCAATCTTGCCCATTAAGCGCAAACCAATAAAGATTCTCCCACCTATCAATCCAATCGGCTCCTGATTGACAAACCGACCCTCATTAGGCTCGTAATACCTGAAGAAGTTGTAATGCAGCCCGTCTCGAGGTCGGCATACTGGTTTTCAGACTACTTCAAAGAGGTATCGAGACCGTCTGAAATGGTCTGAGTTTAAAATAGTTTACTAAATTTGTTTTTAAGAATTTTCTCTAAAATAATCTGAAAAATTAGCTGCTAGAGTTAGCAATTCATCAGTGTCTTGATTGTAAATCATTACTGTTTTAGATGGGGAAATATAAATAGGATTTCCCCAGCCATCAGTGCCAATTATTAAATTACTTTTTGCCATCTTTTAAGATAATCGGAAAATTCTTTATTTAAATCAATAATTGTATCTTCCCCAAGAAATTCGGAATTATGTATTCCATATATTTGAGCATCCCTAACGACACACTCCACCAAATCTCATTGTAAATTCTTTTAAAAATCCTCATCTAACTTAACATTAAGTGATTTCTCTACATTGAGGACCTCATCATCAGTTGTTGGCTTTCCTTGAGCGACTGGATTTTTTTGAAAGAAAGCAATTAACTGCTCTAAAAACAAATTTGTTTAACATAAATCCTCCTTATTAAACTAATAAGACTTACCTGCTTTTTAGGTCTCTACGTCTTAACTTTTTTTCTTGCTCTATATTTCCAATATTCTCTAAGGCAATTTCAAAAATCCTGTCTGACACTGTCATTTCCTACACATTTACCTTTTTGATTACCATTATGTTAGATAACTTTTACATTTATAGTGATTTTTCCATGCGGTGTATTCGCCGAACCACAAGAGGTTGCCGTCTTTATCGGTCATCTCTCTTGGGATGCCGGTTTGGTCGCAGTAAAAGTAGTGGGTTTGTTGGCGTCTTTCGTCTTCTTCGTTGATCCGGTTGTGTACCTGTGCGTACCGCGCACACTTTTACATCGAGATTGGAGGTTTTCATACGGGCATGGCTTGCTTTTGAAATCTGTTTTTGAACGTAATGAACTTTTCATATGAATTCAATTGCTCAGCAGAATAATTTTCCATAATTTCAGCATTATCACTATCTGCAAGAGAAACATAAAATATTATATTTTTTATCTTATTTTTATCCATCTCAGTTAATGCTAATTTAAATCCTTCGATAATAGCATCATATACATTTGCTTGAACAACTTCAAAAATCTTCATCTAATAATTTTTTTGAATATTATCTAAAAATTTCTTGAATATTTTGGTTAAATATTTTATCAATTTCTTCGGGGACTTCACCTGAGCCTATTTCAAATTCTGAATAATACCATTTCTACAAAAAGAATGTTCTTCAACTGGCAGATTCTTCTTTAATTCTTTTGTAATGAGAGATAGTATTTGCAGCCCATCCTAAATACTGACAATAGTCATCGATATATAACACATATGCAAAAAAATATCATTTTCTTCATATTTTCGATAGAACAAAACCCAATGAAGTTAACACTCCATTTTTAACATCATTAATTAAATTATTAGTCAAATTTTCATTTAAAGCTTTCATAACCAATCCTTATATCCAATACACTTAATAAATTAGCATTTTTTACTATGAGAACCATACTTGCCAAAAACTTTCCCACCAATTCTTGTCAATTGCTTACTCATATATTTATCTGCTTGTGCTTTATTCATAACTCCGCGTTTCATCCATTGTGTCACACGCTTATCAGCTTGTTCAAGTAGAGTAGCTACTTTTTCTGCATTTTTAACCGTATGAACACCTTTAATATTTGACGCAATCATTAGATTGGAACGCCCAGTAGTAGTTCGATAGTTAAAATTTAATGGAATATTATATTTATGTGCAATATTTCTGGAACGAGTTAACGCATCCTTCATTGCAGGAGAACGGTCGAACTTTTCCTTTTAAATATAATATGATGACCATGTGCATTACTTATATGCGGTTTAGCTGTTACTCCATGATTTTTTGGAATATCAAGCCAAGATAAACCTAAGGGATCGCCCCACCCCTGCGCATTAGGCGCAAACGAATAAAGGTTATCCCCGCCCAGCAACCCAATCGGGTCTTGGTTCACAAACCGTCCCGTATCAGATTCATAGTAACGGAAGAAATTGTAATGCAACCCCGTCTCCGCATCAAAATACTGGTTCTGCAACCGGAACGGCTGGTGCGCGTTCGCGTAAACCTTCATCTCCGATTTCAGACGACCCCAAGCGGTGTAGTCTCCATACCACAGCAGATTGCCGAACTGGTCGGTCATCTCCCTCGGAATGCCGATCTGGTCGGTGTGGAAATAAGCGAGGTATTGCTTACCGTCTTTGGCGTTGTCAAAGACTTGCGCCAGCGGTTCGTAGCTGTTTTGGTCGGTGTAGATATAGGTGTAGCTGCCTTTGTAGGTGTACTCCTGAAGTAATCGCGTTCCGTCCCAGACGAAGTGGGTGCGTTTCGGGTCGGTACTCGTCCAGGCGAGTTTGTCTTGACGCTCTTTGGAGAGGCGTCTTCCGAACGGGTCGTAGGCGTATGTCCAAATCTCGGTATTGCCGGCTGGCTTTTTGATTTCGGCGCGGACGAGTTGGTTTTCTAAATCGTATTGGTAATATTGGTTTTCGCCATTGGACAGCTGGCGGTAGATCAGGTTGCCCAATGCGTCGTAGGTGTATTCGATGCCGTTGTATTCTTTGAGGCGGTTGCCGCTGGTAAGGTTGTTGCCCTTCCCTTCGACTGCTTTGTCGGAAAGGATGTTGTGGGCGGGGTCGAAGGCAAAGGTTTCGCTGCGGCCGCTTTGGCTGTTGCGGGCTTCCTGAATGCGTCCGATTTTATCGTAAACGTAATGGAGGACGCCGCTTCTTTGGTCGGCGCTTTGAATCAGGTTGCCGGCTTTGTCGTAGGCGTAGCGGCGGTTGACGGCGCCGCCGGCCAACGGGTTTTGTTTGCCGCGGGATGTTTGTGCGCTGCTCCAAACGGTACGCTGGCTTTTCAGACGACCCATGGGGTCGTAGTCGTACAGGCTGCTGATGCTGCCCTGCGTCCTTTGAATTTCGCGGTGCAGTTTGTCGCGTTCGATGTCGGTTATGACTTCGCCGTCGAGACTGATTTGGTGCAGGTGTCCGCTGCCGTAGTACAGGTAATCGATAGGGCGGCCGTCGGGCAGGATGGTGCGGATGCGGCTGCCCAGCGGGTCGTACTGGTAGCCTACGGTGGCACTTTTGGCCGTTGTGGACGGTGGTTTCGCTGATGAGGGCGGTCGAGTTCGTCGAGGCGAGTTCGACGCTGCTGTGCTGGTTGCGGGCTTTGGTCAGGTTGCCGGTAATGGGGTCGTATTCGAAACGGGTGCGGCTGATGCCTTCGTCTTTGCTTTGTCCGTTGCGGTTGGAGACTTTGCGGCTTTGTTTTTCGATCAGTTGGCCAAGGATGTTGCGTTTGAAATGATGGATGTGCCAAGTCTCGGGACGGTTTTTCAGACAACCTTGATCTGTGCTTTGGCCGTATTCGGTCTGTTGAACCAGTTGTCCGGCGGCATCGTAGCCGTAGGCGGTGATTTTGCCGTCCCAGCCGGTTTCTTGGATCAGGTTGTCGGTTTGGTCGTAATCGAGACGGTAGGTTTCGCCGTTTTCGTTGGTGAGGACGGTCAAACGGCGGGCTTTGTCGTAGGCGTAGTCGAAGGTATGGCCCAGCGCGTTGGTACGTTTGAGCGGCAGTCCGTCCACCGCAAGTTCGTAGGCGGTTTTGGCACCGAGTCCGTCGATGTGGGCGGTCAGACGGTTGAGGCGGTCGTATTCGAAGGTTTCGTGACTGCCGTCGGGATAGTCGGTACGGACGGGGTTGCCCGCTGTGTCGTAGTGGTGGCGGGTGGTATGGCCCAGCGCATCGGTAACGGTTTCGGGCAGCCATTGTGCGTTGTAGCCGTAGCTTGTGGTGTAACCGGCGGGGTCGGTGATACTGATGGCGATTTGGCAGAGGTCGTCTGAAAGTTGATTTTTAGACGACCTCTATGTTAACTGCTAATGAGATTGTTAAAGAGCAAATGGTTCAGACGACCTCAAAGAAAGTATTGAGGTCGTCTGAAAAACAGAAATCACGTGTGTACGTGCGTTCTGTATATGCTCTATTTAATTCAAGCATAATCAATATCTATATAAGGAATATTCTGATTTTTAAGTAAGTCTATTGTAGCATTATCAAATGGACGCTTACAATCTAACACGATTAAATATTCTAGGCTTTTAATATTAGCCAGTTCATTCACATTTTTAAGGTTAAAACAGGAAACTAAGTCTAAATAGCTTAAAGAGGGCAAATGAGTAAATAACTCACAATCTACTTCAGCCTTTTTGATTCCATTCAAAGCAATGTATCTCAAATTTTTAAATTCTTTCAATTTCGAAATTGAAAAATTCTGCCCTGAAAATCCAACAAGACTGATTGACTCCAATAAATCAGAGCTTATATTTTCTAATATATTCAATGATTTACCATGATGAAAACTGGCATGAATTAGTTTCTTAAAATTTTTAATTTCATCAAGTTGCTTAATATTTTTATACTTTGAGATATTGCACTCTAAGTAACTGATATTAGGAAAATTATTTGCCTTAAGCCCGAATAAACCATTGATTTCACATCTTGATATAAATGCTGAAAGATTGGGCATTTCCAGACTCGCTGGTATTTCAAATTTTTCATCATCCCATTCTCTTGGAATGAAAAAATATAATGTTTCTAATGTAAGCGCAGAATTTTTTATGGTATTTTCTAATTTAGAAAAACAAACATATGGAAAAGCCAAAACTTTCAAATTACCAAGCGTATTTATCCAATCTGGCAAGTCGGATATATCATACTCACCAGATTCTGGCTCCTCAATAATCAATGCTTGAATTTTTGACAACTCTTCTGAAGAAGGCGTTTTATCCCATGTCAGAAATTTAATATTTTTAAACCTGTCATAGTCATCCTGTAAAGTCTCAAGCTCATCATCATCTGCCGCTAAGCAATAAGTGGTCAGATGTGGCTTTATCCACTGACTTAATTCAATATTTTTAAAAGTAAATTTTTCCATTTTGTATCCTTATACTATAAATAATTACTTATCAACCTGATGAACTGTCCTTTTGTCTTCTGATTTTGCACCACAAGCCTCAATTATTTTTTTGTTCCGCTCTTTTTTTCTTTTTGCTTCCGGATTATTGCCGTTTGTTAGACGAAATTTTCCTTCAGCTCTTTCTTTTTCTTTTTGTTCAAAATGTCGAAGAATATTATTTTTATCCCTTTTGCTATCGGCGGTTCCTAGATCAACTTCTCTAAACTCAACCTTAGTGTCAGGATGCCTTAACAGAGTTTGTGCTTTTTCATGTTGACTTCTTCCTAATCTGTCACCAACGTCAATTCCTGATCCAACATAACCTTTCTCTGTAGTTTTATTAGTTAAAATATATACACCAGATTTTCCATTTAATGATGAAACTTTTTTAGCCCAACCTAAAGGATCAATCCATCCTTGCGCATTCAGCGCAAACTGATACAGATTCTCTCCACCCAACAACCCAATCGGGTCTTGATTCACAAACCGCCCGGTCTCCGCCTCGTAATACCGCATCAGGTTGTAATGCAGCCCCGTCTCTTCATCAAAGTACTGGTTTTGAAGTCGGAACGGCTGATGCGCATCCTTATAAACCCGCCCGTCCTCTTTCAGACGACCCCAGGCGGTGTATTCGCCGTACCATAAGAGATTGCCGTGGATGTCGGTCATCTCGCGCGGGATGCCGACTTGGTCGTTGTGGAAATAGGCGAGGTATTGCCCTTCGTCTTGGTTGTTCTGGAGGACTTGCGCCAGCGGTTCGTAGCTGTCTTGGTCGGTGTAGATATAGGTGTAGCTGCCTTTGTAGGTGTACTCCTGAAGTAATCGCGTTCCGTCCCAGACGAAGTGGGTGCGTTTCGGATCGGTACTCGTCCAGGCGAGTTTGTCTTGGCGTTCTTTGGAAAGCCTTCTGCCGAACGGGTCGTAGGCGTATGTCCAGATCTCGGTATTGCCGGCGGGCTTTTTGATTTCGGCGCGGACAAGTTGGTTTTCTAAATCGTATTGGTAATATTGGTTTTCACCGTCGGGCAGCTGGCGGTAAATCAGGTTGCCCAGTGCGTCGTAGGTGTATTCGATGCCGTTATATTCTTTGAGGCGGTTGCCACTGCTAATGTTGCTGCCCTTCCCTTCGGCCGCTTTGTCGGAAAGGATGTTGTGGGCGGGGTCGAAGGCGAAGGTTTCGCTGCGGCCGGTTTGGCTGTTGCGGGCTTCCCGAATGCGTCCGATTTTGTCGTAAACGTAATTAAGGACGCCGCTTCTTTGGTCGGCGCTTTGAATCAGGTTGCCGGCTTGTCGTAGGCGTAGCGGCGGTTGACGGCGCCGCCGGCCAGCGGGTTTTGTTTGCCGCGGGAGGTTTGTGTGCCGCTCCAAACGGTACGCTGGCTTTTCAGACGACCCATGGGGTCGTAGTCGTACAGGCTGCTGATGCTGCCCTGCGTCCTTTGGATTTCGCGGTGCAGTTTGTCGCGTTCGATGTCGGTTATGACTTCGCCGTCGAGACTGATTTGGTGCAGGTGTCCGCTGCCGTAGTACAGGTAATCGATAGGGCGGCCGTCGGGCAGGATGGTGCGGATGCGGTTGCCCAGCGGGTCGTACTGGTAGCCTACGGTGGCACTTTGGCCGTTGTGGACGGTGGTTTTCGCTGATGAGGCGGTCGAGTTCGTCGGTAGGCGAGTTCGACGCTGCTGTGCTGGTTGCGGGCTTTTGGTCAGGTTGCCGGTAATGGGGTCGTATTCGAAACGGGTGCGGCTGATGCCTTCGTCTTTGCTTTGTCCGTTGCGGTTGGAGACTTTGCGGCTTTGTTTTTCGATCAGTTGGCCAAGGATGTTGCGTTTGAAATGATGGATGTGCCAAGTCTCGACGGTTTTTCAGACAACCTGATCTGTGCTTTGGCCGTATTCGGTCTGTTGAACCAGTTGTCCGGCGGCATCGTAGCCGTAGGGCGGTGATTTTTGCCGTCCCAGCCGGTTTCTTGGATCAGGTTGTCGGTTTGGTCGTAATCGAGACGGTAGGTTTCGCCGTTTTCGTTGGTGAGGACGGTCAGACGGCGGGCTTTGTCGTAGGCGTAGGCGAAGGTATGGCCCAGCGCGTTGGTGCGTTTGAGCGGCAGTCCGTCCACTGCGAGTTCGTAGGCGGTTTTGGCACCGAGTCCGTCGATGTGGGCGGTCAGACGGTTGAGGCGGTCGTATTCGAAGGTTTCGTGACTGCCGTCGGGATAGTCGGTACGGACGGGGTTGCCCGCTGCGTCATAGTGGTGGCGGGTGGTATGGCCCAGCGCATCGGTAACGGTTTCGAGATCACCGTATTCGGTGTAACCGAAACGGGTGGTTTCGCCGGTACAGTCGGTAAAGCAGACGAGTTGGTCGAGGGTGTCGTAGTGTAGGCGTCGGGTTTTGCCTAAGGCATCGGTAATGGTTTCGGGCAGCCATCGGGCATTGTAGCCGTAGCGGGTGGTGTAACCGGCGGGGTCGGTGATGCTGATGAGGTTGCCGCGTCCGTCGTAATCGTAGGCGGTAATCCTGCCTGCAGGATCGTTGACGGCAACCGGCAGGTTGAGGGTTTCGTGGTAGTCGATTTGGGTGCTGCTGCCGTCCGGCGCGGTGATGGCGATGACGTTGCCTTCGGTATCGTAAAGATAGCGGGTTTCGCGTCCGAGGGGGTCGCGTTCTACGGTAATGCGGCCGTAGCTGTCGCGTTCGCTGTCGCTGCGTTGTCCGTCGGCGTCGATGCGGTAGATAAGTTCGCGGTTTTCGTCGAAACCGTATACTTCCGTCCGTCCCAATTCGTCGGTAACGACGGTATGGTCTTTGCGGTAGTCGAACGTCCATTCTTCGCCGAGGTTGTTGCTGCTCTTGAGCACTTTGCCGTCGGTGTCGTAACGGTCGTATTCATAGCGGGATACCAGTCCGTCGGGCTGGCTGTGCTCGACCATGATGTGGTTGCGGTAAGCGAAACCGCGCAGTTTTTTGCCGTCGCGTCCGTAAACGGCGGTCAAATCGCCGTAGCCGTCATAGTCGTAGTGCACCAGTTTCTTGCCGTTGAAGGTAACGGAGGTGAGGCGGTTGACGTAGAAACGTTCGTCTTCGGAAACGAATACGTCCCGTTCCCCGGCAGGGTCGAAGTCGGGATCGTTGTCGTTCAGACGGATAGAGGAGAATACGGGTTGGAAGTGTCGGCCGCTGCCGTCGTAAATGCTGTGCGGCAGTCCGTTGTCGTCGTAGCAGAGGCGGATATGGCGACCGTTACGGTCGAGTTGGGCGACCAGTTGGTAAATGCCGCAACCGGAATCGACTTCGGCAAACAGCAGCCGTGCGCCGCCGTCGGGGGAGGCGATTTGGTAGAGGTCGTCTGAAAGCTGCTTCTCAGACAACCTCTATGTCAATCGGTTTGTCAACCGATAAATAATGAGATTATTAAAGAACAAAAGTTCAGACGACTTCAAAGAGAATATTGAGGTCGTCTGAAAACTGAAAAGCCCGCGTGTGTGTGTTTTACACACACACTAATTAGAATTGGAGGATTTTGTGTACTACTCTGCTTGCTTCAAGCATAACGATTCTTAAAAAGAAGAAATTTCTGATGAATTTAATTTCTTGGCTGAATAATTTTCCATAATTTCAGCATTATCACTATCTGCAAGAGAAACATAAAATATTATATTTTTTATCTTATTTTTATCCATCTCAGTTAATGCTAATTTAAATCCTTCGATAATAGCATCATATACATTTGTTTGAACAACTTCAAAAATCTTCATCTAATAATTTTTGAATATTATCTAAAAATTTCTTGAATATTTTTGGTTAAATATTTTATCAATTTCTTCGGGGACTTCACCTGAGCCTATTTTCAAATTTCTGAATAATACCATTTTACAAAAAGAATGTTCTTCAACTGGCAGATTCTTCTTTAATTCTTTTGTAATGAGAAATAGTGTTAGCAGCCCACCCTCAGATATGAACAATAGTCATCAATATATAATGTATAGGCAAAAACTTCATTAGAATTATATCTTTCTGATACAAATTTAAATGTCTCTGTAACTCCTTTAGATACATTCTGGATTAAATCTTGAATTATATAATTACTTAAAATACTCATTTTAATTTTTCCTTTTTATAAATTTTTGTTATCAATCAGTTTCTATTCACATTTACTACGTGATCCGTATTTTCCAAAAACCTTACCACCAATTCTAGTTAATTGCTTACTCATGTATCTATCTGTTTGAGCTTTGTTATACTTAATTTACTATTTTTAATTAATATGGAAGTCCTTTGGTTATGCTGTTTACAGCATAGCCTTGAGTTATATTTGTTCATATAAAGTTAAATTCTTTTCTGTGCTTTTATATATATCTGTATAGAAATAAATTCTATTACCTTTTATCTCTTTCAGATAAACCAAGTCTTCGATACCACCAATATACTCAATTGATAAATCATCTAAATTTAATATTGCAAGCCTAAATCCAACAACCAAAAATCGTCTAATGAAAACTGGAATATATATTTTTCTATTGAAATACAACAAAGGCCCTCCAAAACCCTGTTCTTGAATAATAACTTGACCGTTAATGGACAAACTTCCAACTAAGGGAGAACCTTGATTAACTTCCATCAAATCAAGGTAACTGACTTCTCATTTGTCAAACAAAAAATTTTCTTGAAAATCTAAAGGAGTTTCATTCAAAATTTTTAACTTAGACATTTTTATATTTTTTCTTGTCAAAGAATTGAAATCTTCTTCTATTTCTACAAGGAGTTTACCAACTTCATTATTAAATGGCCAAGAATCAATTACTATCCGAGACAATAAAAATTCTTTTCCTTTTTTTTGTTGAAAAATACTTTCTGATTTTAGATAGTTAATCATGTCATATAGTTCATTTTTTATAGAAATCAACTGCTGTTTATTTGTATAACTATATTCATCACAATTATTAATCATTTTATCAATTTCGACTAAAAATATATTAATCTTTTTATAAATTGCTCCTGATTCATTGTCTTATTAACCTTTCTAAGTCATTAATATATTTTTGTATTTGTCCACCAGGCAACCCCGCACCTTGAGGTATAGCATGTCGTACTGCGCATCGCGCCAGTCGGTTTCGGGCAAACCGTTTTGGGCGTTCTCTTCCTTGCTCGGCACCTTCCATTGGTGCTGGGCGATGAGTTGGCTGTTTTTCGCTGTGGTTGAAGCAGGTAAGGGTAAGCGTATAGGAAAGGTCGTCTGAAGGTTATTTCAGACGATCTTGCGATAGCTACTATGACTACTTCATTCAAGTCCATAATCAGGAATAGATAATTGAAATGGAGACAATATTAAAGACTCTCCGCTTTTTAATATTTTTTTACATGAAACAGTACAAGACCCATTGTCCAGCGTTTATCAGTTTGAATATCTAAATCACACTGTTCCTGTTCATTAATTGAAAAATAAATTCCCTGTTTATTTTCAAACTGAATTAATCCATTTACTAGAATACCAACAATAGCAAAAAGGTGGTATCCACATTGCTTTGTATAGCGTAGAGTCAGTATCAGATAATTCAAAAATGAAAAATTATCTAATATTCTAATATTTTTATTCTTTCAATAATAAATTTTTCATACTCTATATAATTTTCTATTATATCATAAGGGTTTCTCATAAAATCAAGACAATCAATAAACTCATATGAATAAGCATTTCTAATATCTTGTGGTTTATAAGGTAAATTCATTATATTTCTTCCTTGTTTTTTTACTAATTTCATCAATAGGTAACGTTTGTAATCTATCAATAAAAAATAATTCATATTCAATATTTAAGATAGAAGGTAAGTTTTCAAGTTTTTCTAATAATTCTTTCATGGTAACCACCTTTTAAGTTATACAAAAGCAAAAGCCTGCTTCTGCTGGAATAGTTTATTTATTTTTAAAGTTAAGCGTTCAGTCCAATAGAAATAGATAACACATCTTTCTCATTGTCGAGTAGAGATATATCAATAACTTTATCTATTTTATGACTAAATAATTTTTAAACAATAAAAATTAGGTTTGTTTATTAATTCTAGCCAATTGCTAATATTTTTTTATTTTGATAATAAACAAGGGAATAATTCTATTGGTGTTTCAGCCGAATCATTTATTCCTCCATAAAAGTATACATAAGCAATATCATTTTCCTCTGGTGTAAAAATTTAATATTTCATTTTTTATCGATAAACTAAAAATTTTCTTTTGATAATTCTATATTTCTATAGGGGGTAAAAGTACGATTTATTATTTCACATGAGAGTGGATATGGAATAATTTTTTTCAGAATCTGAAATTAAATTATTCAAAAATGAATTTCTTTCATTTTTCATTAAATGATTCTGTTTTTAAAAGTAAAGATCTTATTTTCTAAAGTTGTCATGATACTATTTCCTATGTTGTACTGGCACATTATCTTTGTATTTCTTCCAAGAAAATGTACCATTCCCATTATTTCTTTTTGACTAAGATTTCTCCATTTTTGGCAGTAGTGGATTTGTTGGCGGCTTTCGCCGTCTTCGGTTGTCCAATTGCGGACCGGTACGAAGGGTTCGTAGCTGTCGGGATCGATGTAGATATAGGTATGTTTGCCGTCCGGGTGGACTTCCTGCAGCAAAATGGCTGCCGTCTCAAAACGAAACGGGTTTTGGTTTTTCGAGGTCGTTCCTGCTTAAATCATGCAGGAATGACGTTTCTGAAAACTTCTTCATTTTTTTCAGACAACCTTTGATGCTTCGTTGGATATTTACCCTAACTGCGGCTTAACAAGATAATTTGTTTAAGTTCGAAATTTATTAGGTAAAGTAATATATTTAATTTCATGTTTACTACGGAGTGATTCAAGGGCAGAAATATTTTCTAGGTTTCTCGCATAGCATATTTCGATTTTTTCTAGATTAGTCATATTTTCAATTCCGTCTAATGACTTGATACTTGGTCGTACTAACAGAAGATCTTTTAAGTTTGTAAGTTCATGAAATTCACTTAGATCTTTGCCTTTGTAAGACCAGATATGTAATCTTTCCAGTTTGTGAGATTTGCCTACATTCTTAATTTTTCTTGAGTAATCGAATCTGATATCCTTTAAATTTTTAATAAGAGATATATCAATGTCGAAGGCTTTTTGTAGCAATAAGGTTTCAAGTTGCTCTAGTGAGTATAATGTCTCAAGATTGTAAATATTTTTAATTTCAAAATCATTTTCTATAGCAATATATGGTAATTCAGGATATTGTTTTAAATCTGAAAAATCAAGATCTACAGGATTTGCAAATTTATCAGAATCTAAAAATAATGCACTAAGTTTCCCCATGATTCGAAGCCCACATTTATATAATTTTGCCTGCTTAATTCCAGCGTTCAAATAATTAGGTAGAACTTCTACTAAGTTAATATGTTTGTTATATCCACAAGTGGTTTTCATAATATACCTCCATTAATACATGAGCGGTTAATAGATATTAACAACTTCTATTTAAAAGTTAACAAGCAGATTTGCATTTTCCTGATTTAACATTTTCCATTCGTTGATTAATTACTTTTGCGTAACGAGCGGCTATATTTCTTTCTCTAGCAGTAGTATTTTTATCAGCATATAGTTTTACACCATTTGAGAGTATTTTGTTCATAAATGATGGATTCAATTTTTCATTATGAATCGCCATTAATCTGGCTTCTACCATAAGTGCCATTTTATCGCTTTTTAATTTAACATGGACACAAGCAGTAGGTTTAGACATTGGATTTGATTGTTTAGGCCCAGTTCTATACCTAATTGATCGTCTCATTTGTGATAAAGGACCTTTACCAATATATAATTGGATCATGTCTGTAAAAAAACACCGCTAAGACCTAAAAAATGCACCCAAGATTGTGTATTAGGAGAAAAAGTATACAAATTCTCCCCAACCAACAACCGAATCGGATCCTGATTCACAAACCTCCCGGCATCAGGCTCATAATACCGCATCAATTGGTAATGGGATTGGATTGTTAAAGAACGGATGTTTCAGAGATGGCCTTACAGGCTTTATTGGGTCTTGATCCAACCTACTTGTTATGGCTTGCTTAAAGTTATTTGCTATTTAATGCATCCGAAAATAAATCAAATATTTCTTTTGAAAATTTTGATGTTTCAATAGGCTCGGGCAAAACTAATAAATAATAGTAGGCTTTTTCAAAAATTAAATTAATATCGTAAGGTTCAAAGTCGGATAATCCATCAAATTTGTATAAACTAACCACCTGATTCATCGTAACTCTTTTTCCTTCAAGACCAAAACAACCTTCTCCGTTTTTATTTAAGTGGTAACCTAAAATGGGAAATTTAACATTTTATTATTCTTATAAAAGAATAAATCATCATTAAATTCTGTATATTCATACTTAAATTTTAGTTTATTTTCTACTATGTCTGTAATTTTTTTATAAACATTTTTTTAATTTCTTTGTCTGTGTAAAAACGATAAAATTCACCTTCTGTCCAACTCATTTTTTTATTTTCCTCCCTTTCCTGATGTACTACCACAAATACCATGTTGTACATCGCTTTTTAATTTTCCATTGCTATCTCTTAGATGAATATCTTCTTCAATATACAGTCTTTTTATTCCATCTTGCCTATCAACACGTTTAATTTTTTCATCATCTACCTCAAATGAAATATAGTATTTACTTTTTATTTGAGTTACATACAAAATCATTGATTTTTTTGTTTAATTCATAATTTACTTGTTCTAAATACATAATTTATCCTTCTTATGTGTATTCTTTAAAGAATATTTATTACCATGTTGGTCCGGTTGTGTACCTGTGCAGGGGTTCGTAGCTGTCGGGATCGGTGTAGATATAGGTATACATGACGTCCGAATGAATTTCCTGTGAGAGGTGGCTGTCGTACCAAACGAATCCAGTGGCATTTTCGAGGCCGTCTGAAGCTTCTCGTGTTTCAGACGACCTTACTACACTGTTGGGATTTAACCCAGTCTATGCTTGTCAGGAGATATAATAAAGATATCAAAATATAGATAGAGTAGTAAAAGTTTTAATATATCTTTAGGCTCTCTTGGTAAAATTCAAATAACTCTTTTGCATATTTTTTATAAGAAGGAATCTTAATTGCTTTCAAAAAATTTGTTAAATCTATTTCTGATTTTCTCAATAGTAAAATTTCTATAGAGTTTACAATGAGGAAAGTCTTAGCCTGACCAATTAAAATAATATCATCACTATTTTCTTCATCTTCCTCAAAGTCACAGTAATCCTCTGACAATTTTGATATTTTTAATTTTGAGAAAATAAAAACTAATTTATCGTTTTCCATAATAAAATCTAATATTAACTCAGGTGTTAATCCTGATTTATTAATTTCATAAGCAACAGAATTACATTCTTGTGAAATACTGTCGTCATTGTCATAAATTTTAATTTTATAATCATGTTCAGCCTTATCTAATAATCTTTTGAATTCATGAGATTGAATTAAATTTTTGATTTCTAATCCTGTTACCATGTGCTGGTTCCTTTCAAATTTTTTAATAATACACTACCTGTGTGAGGGTTGGTATGTGCTATCCGTTACCTTGGTTTCCTCTTTCAGACGACCCCAGCCGATGTATTCGCCATACCACAACAGATCGCCTTCATCATCGGTCATCTCACGCGGGATGCCGATTTGGTAGCAGTGGAAGTAGTGGGTTTGTTGGCGTCTTTCGCCTTCTTCGTTGGTCCAGTTATGTACCTGTGCCAAGGGTTCGTGTGTACCTCACATGCCCTACGTCAGGACTGGAAGTTTCATGCGGGATACGGATTGCTAATTTTGGTTCGATTCCTGATATTTTGTTATATCAGAAATAGTGATATCTTCATTATTAAACATATCGTCCCAAATTTGCTTATAAAGTTCTTTTGCGGTCATTTGTTGAGGTATTTCAAAGGCTGCGTCAGTACTAGGAAATTGATTATGTAGTCGTTCTTCCGTCCAGAAATTTAATCCAAATCTTAAACTTTCTTTAATTCTGAACTGGGTTGATATTGTAAAATTTTGATACTCGGGGTACAGATATTCTTTGACTAATCTCTTTACGCTATCTCGATTAACCAAATTCAGACCTGATAAGTCCTCAAGTTTGCTATCTACACCTTCATGTAATAGCCCAAGAAAAAGTCTGATATATTCAGGACTGACTTTAAACTTTTTATTCATTTAAATTTCCCCCAAAATTGAAACTAATTGACCAATTTTATTGAATATGGCTTGTACTTGAGATGTTTGGATTAATGGTCCTCTTCGTTGGCCCAGTTGTATACCTGTGCCAAGGGTTCGCGCGTACAGCACACACCCTACATCTAGATTGGAAGTTTCATGCGGGCTACGGCTTGCTGTTTATTTCTTAATATATTTTTCAATATATCTGTATTGCTCTTGTGTACATTTAACTGAAAAAAAGTATTTTTTTCCACTTATAATACTTTGAGCAGAAAAAAATATCTTTCTCATATTTGAATTTTATTTTACTTAACGGAATCATTCCTTTTTCCATTTTCTTTCCCACAAAAAAGCTTATATTGTAACTCATTATTACTTATACCTATGTCTCCACAAGTTTTTTTGACTATTATATTCTGATACAATTATATTTAACCAGCCATATTGAAAAATCATACGAGTAATGTGAAACATAAGGTAATTTAGAAGAGGAGGATACTATTAGAGATAAAATTGAACTTAAAAATAGATTTCATAATTTATTTACCATTTAATTTATTAATTATCTTAGCTAACGAAGCAGGAGTAACCCAACCAGACATTTTCATTTCTTTAATATCAGCAGCTTGACTTGCCCCATATGCAAAACTAGCAGATTGCCTATTTCGTAAATTATATCCAGAAGTTTCTGTATTTTTTTATTAATGAGATTGTCAAAAATAAATCTTTCAAACGATCTTGATGAAGGTTTGAAGTCGTCTGAAAATGTGTACTGCACACATCCTAATTCGAGATTGAAGGCTTCATGCGAGCTACAGCTTGCTATTCACTCTAGTTAATTGATTATATTTACGTAATTCAGTTATGTCTTTCCCTGCTTTTTATCATTTCAATACAATTAAATTGTATCTTGTAGTCTTCTTCATAATACATATCAAGCTGTTCATAATCTGTTTCGTAATACATAACATCAATTGTTTCAATTACCTTATCGCTACAATTCGTAATAAAAAAATTAGTTCATTTTTATTTATAAACTCGTATAGATATGATAATCCAATCATAGAATTTTTGTGTAAAGATAGCTACGTTACCTGGGAACTCCTCTGTATCGGGGATGATTGTATTTAATGTATTCAGAGTTTTTCAATTTCATCAGAAGAAATATCTTTATTTATATTAACATATAAAAAGATACTATCTAGCCAATCAGTACATAAAAGAAAGATATGGCTCCTTAGTTATTCTTTTAATATGATTCTCTTCTAAAAAAATTATCAAAACCTGCTATGAGATGTAAAATTCTATCTATGCAACATGCTCCAAAAAGTAATCTTTTAGTGTATTTGTTAAATTTTGCCAATTCCTTTTTTTATCTTTTCTTCATATTTTTCCATATTAGCACTTTCCTATGTTACGTCTTTTTCTACTTTTTCTTACCAGAACGAGGAGTTTTACTTTTAACACCTTTTTCATTTATCAAATTTTTACAATCAAGATATACAGGACGTGAGGCCTCAATCTCTGTAATTCCTTTACCTGACTTGATTAAAGATTCTTCTGCGTGAGCATCTTTCATATTTATAACAGTAATATCTTTAGACTCAGCCCAAGTTCTTTGAACCTCTTCTGAATGCACTATAAATTGTAATTCGGCGCAAAAGCATACTAATTCTCCCCACCCAACAACCCAATCGGATCCTGATTCACAAACCGACCCGCATCAGGCTCGTAACGATAATCTGCTCAAACTTATTAATTAACTGATATTTATTAGTATTTTTAATTCTTCTGGTATTGTGGCACCATTTCTATGTGCCTTTTTAGCCCAAAATATGGCTTTTTCTTTATTGTCTTGTGTGAAAAATAAATCAGCTAAATTGGATTGGGCAATTGGATGTCCATTTTTTGCTGCGATCTCTAGCCATTTATATTCCAAATCTTGGTCTAAAGATACAAACATATGGTATTGATATAATTTGAATGCTGAATTTTTATCTCCATTAGTGGCGTTCTCTTCGAGAATATGAATTTCTTCATCTGAAATCCAATAAGTACTACCTGTTGATATGAAGTTAGTCATTTTTTTCATTTCTTTCTGGATGTTTTTACATGATATTAAAAGTGTTAATTTCACGTTACTTGAAAACCAAAGATATTCATTTGGTGCTTTAACTGTAGTATTTAATTCATTAGCAAGTTGTTGTCCAAGAGGGTTTGCTCCTTCTGTTTCAGGTTGCCTGAAAATGTATTTTCAGACGACCTTGCAAGATTGTTAGATCTTTAACCAACCTACGCCTACTTTTTCTAGAAACCTTGGCTTATGTATTCTATTAACAAAAATAATAAGTAGATTTAGGAATTATTTATTAATTTTTTTCGAGATATTCAATACTTCTGAATAAATAATGTTCACCTATTTGCTGTATCAAATTTGATGAGTCCCCAAATAATATTTTTCTAAATACGTTTTTAGAATTATAAGCTCATCTTTTTTAAGAGATTTAAAGCATGAGTGATGTTTTCTGCGGTAGGTATATTTATAATAAATTCTTCTATATTTACTGGAATATCATCATTTCTAATGCCATTGCTGATGCTATCAATAATTTTAGGCATTAAATAATTTATTCCTTCGGGTGAAAAAGATGAATGGTACTAAATTATGTTCATCAATAATAATTTTCTCTATTGGGGTATATTCGTAATACTTAAATTCATCTTTAAATTCCTCTATTTTATAGATGTTTTTCTCGATAAAGTTTTTTTGAACAATCCTTCTTTAGGATAATCTCTATAGGGAATTTTTTTAGGAAGGGCATATTTACCTCCATTATCTTAGATAACTTTTTACATTAATAGTGATTTTTTTCCAGGCGGTGTATTCGCCGTACCTCAGGAGATTACCGTAGATGTCGGTCCTCTCGCGCGGAATGCCGATTTGGTCACAGTGGAAGTAGCGGGTTTGTTGTCTACTTTCGCCGTCTGCGTTGATGTGGTTTTGATAGGCGAAACCGCGTGCGTGCGTACCGCATACCGCACATATCCTATGTCAGGACTGGAGATCTCATACAGGCTAAGGCTTTCTACTACTTGCTTACATAAAAAGTACGAGACCAATCATAGGTGTATCTAGATTACAGTAAATCTATTATAGGTAATTCAAGAATATCTTTCGTTGTTAACTCTCCAATTTTTCTTTTCAATAAAAGACAACTTCCTATTTTTCACTAATTTGTCATCATGGAACGCATATTCGTAGATTTTTTTCCATTTGTTTTATTATAGACATATCCATAATAATCATCCTGATTATCCCTCATCTTCAACAAAATTCATAAAGAATACTTCATCGTCTTGCTTTTAATCTCTCCATTACTGCACTGTATAAATTTGGCACCTCATTTACTACAAAATTTGTACATTCTAAAACACTTTCCCGCAAAATCTTAGAAGTTAATTCTCAGACTCCATCAACTCAACTCCTATCTTTCTAAATAATCTACTTAGGCTTGCATCCATTTATCTATATTTCTTAATATCCTGTAAGGTAATTATACTATTTCTTAAATCATCTAAAAAAATAACAATTGAATTTCATATTCACGTTTTAAATTTTCGTCCTCTTAAGGTATGGCAACATTTGCAGGAATACTTTCCTTAATTAACAATTCTGAATCTGCCGCAGCCTCATTGATTACGTTTACAACTTGTTGTAGTGATTCTACACTTTGAAATACTAGTTCTTTACTCATAAAAATCCTCTTTATTTTATTATTTTTAATTATACCATGTATAAATTGAAAAAAACTGCAACATAAAAAAGTTACAGTCTAACAATATTTATCCAAAAAAACAGTGTAATGAATTATACCCTATCTTTTATCATTATAGAAATATTCTCTTTCTAATCCTATAGATATGCCTATTCTGTTCGAGTTTCAGCTAAATATATTCCCCATTCAGCTAATTCTTCAGGCAAATCATAAACAGTTTTTTTCCATTACATTCATAGATTTCAGAGATTCCTGGTGAGGTCTTAGAAAAAGTTTTTCCAAGCTGTCACTAGTTCTTCTACAAATTGAATATTATGAGGTTCAAAAAGTCATTAAATTTCGATAGTTCTTTACTATAAATTGTCACAACATTATAGCTATCAAGCATGATTTCATCATGACTTTTATGCCCACCAAATCCAAAACTTACTTAGTCCATCATTAACAAGCAAATCACCGTATCTAATCAACAGTGCTAGGCATTCCTCTCTTGAACAACCATCAATATAATAAACATCCTTATGGGATTCCTTGATAATATTCTTTGCTATCACTTTTTCTCTATCACTACTGACAGGCAATTCCAAAATAAAGAACAAGGGCTCGTCATGAATCGCAATAAAGTGTTGAAAAAAATCTCTAATATTTTTTTCTGCGTGTACATTCGCCATCAAATGATGTTCAGTTAACTTTGTAAATGATTCAAATAGGGTTTTCTACTAAGCTAACTTGGTGACCTTTTACTAAATTCAACATTACCCGTCCTCCAGAGAATTTAAACAATATCCACATTTATAATCTCATTATACCATTAACCCCTAAAAAGACTGCAACTTCCCAGTCACAGTCTCTTATAAATCTACCTCAGTTCCTTCAAGGAAAGTTACTACAATATGTCCATCTTCTAAAATAGATTGATAGCATGTCAGACTATAGTATCCAGAAGTCCAACTTGAACTATTACTCTGATTCTTACCCTCTATTCAATTAGAGAAGCTAGCTTCACGCTTTTCATTATTCCTTTCGTTCAAAGGTTTCTAATCTTTTACAAGCAGTGATACCACCTCAACGTGGGTTTTAGAAGACTAAATGAAGTCTGAATTGCCTGATAGAGATGTAGTATTGATTAAGCAATCAACAAATAATGTACAAAACAAAAAAATAAAGTACACTTTTTAAAGAATGTACTTTATGCTTCTAATTCAGTTGTATCAATAGTTTAGCTCTAGTTTAGTCAATTGTACATAAATTTTTAGTTTTTGATTCTGAAACTGACTCTTTCTATCACGAACTGAAATCAGAACACGGACATTTTTTTACTTAAATCGATTTAGCTCTGGCAATCGGAGTTGAACCGCAATACATCGAAAAAGCTAAGTCGGGACGATATGACTATGATAATTTATTAGCTTATCTCATTCATTCAAAGGATCCTGATAAATTTCAGTATTCAGCAAGTGATGTTATTACGATTCTTGGCAAAGATTACTTAGAAATTTATAAAGAAAAATTTTCTTCTTGGTCTAAAGGGAGAACAAAGAAAGAAGTTAGAAATGCTTCGGAACAAATTGATTCATTAATTGCAAAATATATTAAATGGAAAAATTACTAAAAGTGAGATTCTCTTATCATCTAATCATTTACAATTATATTCTCTCTATAAAACAAAGATAAATGAAGCTTTCATGACTTTAGGGAAGTAAAAAAACTACTAGAACTAAGAAAGCACTTGAAAATGGAGAATTTAAAAATCAATATTACTGGAAAAATCAGGGTTAGGAAAAATCAGTTCTAGCTAAAGAATTGGTTAGGGATTTGATTCAATTAGCAGAAAATAATGAACAAACTTGGTCAAGTGTCGTAACGGCTGGAACGAATATATTTGATGAAGTTAATGGAGAAGTAATTCTTTTACTTGATGATGTACGCGAAGATAGTTTAACTGCTTCTGATTGGCTAAAAATTACTTGACCCATATAATATAAGTCCGATTTCTGCCCGCTATCATAATAAAATGGGAGCTACAAGAGTGATTGTTATAACTAGTACCAAACACCCATTGGAGTTCTTCTTTAAAACTAAAGGGAATGAAATTGAGGATTTGTCTCAATTTATCAGAAGATTTGATAGTTTAATCACTATTGATAATACTGCTGAAACTACTCCCATAAGATACTTTCAGTCATTACCTAAGAAGGTTGTCAATAGACGGGTTAAGATTCCATTTACTGGATTTGAAACTTATTTAAGCTATGATTTTGAAAAACAACTTTGAAATAAATAAGAAAGATTTATTAGATTTCCTAGTTGCTCAAGTTAGTCTCAATAATAAGTGGGATCTAGATAAAATAAAAACCCTCATCAGAAGATACTTAGTGAGCAATTCTGATGAAGTAGTGTAGAAGATTCTAAATCTCCTGATACTTCAATTGTAGCACAATAGCGAGGATTTTATGCAAGTAACCTTACCAGACGAACAAATTCGTCAAATTCAGTTATTGATTACTGATTTGATAAAAAGAAATCGAATATAGACTAGACAACAGCAATATAGAAAGCCCTTTTTAAATAAACAACAAACATGTATGTATCTAGGCATTTCCAATAATACACTTGATTCTTGGATAAAAAGGTTTGCCGGTTATTCGAATTGGAAAAACAGTCCGATTTGATAAAACTGAGCTCAATCGCTGGTTGCAAAATCAATAGCATTTTTACCGTAGTTTGTTATAATGAAGCTACGGTATTTTCTAGCTCAATTCAAAAGGAGAATACTATGTCAATTACAAAAACCAAAAATGAAACTTATCGCTTACGGATTTATATTCCTGAGGAAGTAAAAGCTTCTCTTGGAATTGATAAAAAGTGATTGAAAAACGTTTCAAGCTAAGGAGTGAGGCTAAAAATATGAACTCGAACTACAAAATAAAAATAGATAAAATTCTGAGCGGCGATTCTACTTCACAACTTGAAAGAACTGGTTCTATCCAATTCAAAGAGTTTTATCATCAAGTATGGTGGGAATCCTACAAAAGCAGGGCAAACAACTTCAACCTTAAAACCACCCTCACAAGCTACTATTGACGGTACAGAAATTGTCTTTAGAAAGCACATTCTACCCATGCTAGGGAATTACTCGATTGACTTTCTTAACCAAAATAAGCAGGTTATTTTTAAACCTTCTCACTCAAAAAGGCAGAAGAATATGCCAACTTCAAAGTCATCAGAAGTTACGTTAATTCTATCTTTGACTGGGCAGAAGAATTGGAATACATCGAAACTAATCGTATTTCAAAAACTATTAGACGAATCAAAGCAACTAAGAAAAATCAAGTTACAAGAAGCTAAAAACGATGAAGATTTATACCTATCACAATTAGAGCTTCAAGCATGGTTTACAGCTTTTGAAGAAGACTTAAAAAAACGATAAGATCTTATTCAAAGATTATGTGCTGTTTTACACAACATTTTTTTCTTAGGAGATAGAAAGTCTGAAAGCTACGCTCTTCAATGGAAACACATTGATATCAACAAACAAGAAATTCAGTTAATACAAGCCCTAGATAAATACAAAAATCCAAAAATCTACCAAAGGGAAACAAGAAAAACAACTTTCCAAATCCCAACTGAACTAGCTGACCTGCTTCAATCTTGGAAAAACAACAAAAATCAGAATTAGCTAAATTTGGTATTATCCAATCTGACGAACAATATGTATTTACTTATGTTGACATGAAAGGCAATGTAAACAGCCCCTTACATGCTGATTATCTCAATAACAAAATGAAGTCAGTCAAACGCCGTCACAAGGAGCTGACATGCTACACCACACAAATTACGCCACACCGGAGCAACTTTTAGCTAAACAAGCAGGAACATCACTTGAAGCTATTTCAGAGGCTTTTAACGCATAGCGACACTTTTACAACTAAGACCTATGTCAATACTTCAAATGTTGTTCCAATGGCAGTTGGTGAAATTGCCTACCGCAATCTTAAAAAGTAATGGTGTGAATTTGGTGTGAAAAGTGGTGTGAATTTTGCTAAAAATCAGTAAAAAAACACCCCATGGTGTGAACCATGAAGTGTTGTAAATGCTGTATTGTAGCTGGTTCTTAACGTTTTGAGAACTGGCTAGCTTTACGAGCTTTCTTAAGACCTGGTTTCTTACGCTCAACTTTACGTGAGTCACGAGTAAGAAGTCCTGCGCGTTTCAATGAATCGCGGAAGTCTGGGTCTACTTGAAGAAGGGCACGAGCGATACCGTGACGGATAGCTCCTGCTTGACCAGCGTATCCACCACCTACAACGTTAACGAAAACGTCGTATGAACCTACAGTTGAAGTAACTGCGAATGGTTGGTTGATTACAAGACGAAGGTCAGCGTGTGGGATGTACTCTTCAACATCTTTTTTTGTTAACAGTGATTTTACCAGTTCCTGGAACAAGGCGAACGCGTGCAACAGCGTTTTTACGACGTCCAGTACCTGCATATTGTGCTTGTGACATACTTTATTGTTCCTTTCCTTAGATAAGTCCTGAAATATCAAGAACTTCTGGTTGTTGTGCAGCGTGAGTGTGCTCAGCTCCAACGAATACTTTCAATTTCATACCTTGAGCGCGGCCAAGAGTATTGTGTGGAAGCATACCTTTAACTGATTTCTCGATCAAACGAACTGCATTTTTAGAACGAAGTTCACCAGCAGAGATTGATTTCAATCCACCTGGGTGGTTTGAGTGAGTGTAGTAGATCTTATCAGTTGCTTTTTTACCAGTCAATTTAACTTTTTCAGCATTGATAACGATTACGAAGTCACCTGTATCAGTGTGTGGTGTGAATGTTGGTTTGTTTTTTCCGCGAAGCACGCTAGCAACAACTGCTGAAAGACGTCCAAGAGGTACATCAGTTGCGTCAACAACGTACCATTTGCGTTCTACTTGGCCTGGTTTAGCCATGAATGTAGTTTTGTTCATGATTTCTCCTATATGAATGTCGTTTTTGTTTACAGGGCGGATGTTCCGGTCCGCAAGTTATTTGAAAGGTTCCGGGGCCTTACAAATGGGGTAAACAATACCGCCTACTATTGTATCAAAATTCTCAGATAAAAGTCAAGCGGTTGGGAAAATATTTTTTATTTCTGCCAGATTTTCAATCTTCTCTCTGTCTTCTCCTGAGTGATGACTTGAAAACCTTTAGAGAAGAGGAAAATAGCACAAGTCAAAAATAGAGTGACAATGATATAATTAACCACAAGACCATGATCTCCCACCAATGGTGGTTTTGTCATAAAACCGTAATCTCCACCCGTCAATAAATTGACTATAAAAATCAAACCATTGAGTAAAGAGGTCAGTATAAGAATACCTTTGAAATCCAAGAGACGTGCATCGTAGTTGTTTAAAAGATAAATCAAGGAATTCCCAAGAAGGGCTAGATGTCCGAAAATAAAGGACAAAATAACGATGTGTGGGAAAGAGTAAGCGTCTGGGATTGGATAAACAAAGGCTGCAATCGTCCCGAAGGTTCCAAGCAAAGCAAAATACTGTTTGGTTTTTGAAATACCTGGAAGCAAGAGAACTACAAACATGGCTAATCGGCAATGATAAAAAGGCAAGCTTTCTGACAGCGGGAACTGATTGATCCAATACCAGCTGTAAAGCGAGATTAACTGTATTGCCTGTATAATCTGGAAGAATCGTTGACAAACCTTATTATCACGATAGCGATAAGCAAGATAAATTGTCAAAAACAGTAAGGCAAATGTGCTTGCGAACCAAGTAAATCCAAATTGGGGGTGGCTCCGTCGGATGGGTGGTAAATAAAGCATCCCAAACATTCATATAATTTTCCTCATTTTCATATAAGCTAGCGATTTTGATTGTTCACTAGGAACTCTGCTGCCAGCTTATTTCACTTTCTTATTTTTTATGTAACAGAAGCTAGCTTCCTTAAGATAAGGCAACGCTTCTAATCGACATATTGTTCCCGCTCCCCCTGATAGATCTGCCATAGAATTTCCATTTGTTCCTTGGTTATTCGTTTTTCAGATAGGGTGGGAGATTCTTGATATCAAAAAATTCAAGTTCTGCAACTTCTTGATTTTCCTGAAAGCGTCCATCTAATAATTGACAGTCAAAGACGAACTTTGCATACTGCTTGTTCTGAAGTTGAAAGCGGTTGGTATCAAAAACTGCCAATAAAGAGCCTACTTCTGCCGAAAATCCTGTTTCTTCCTGAACTTCTTTTCGGATATTTTCCTTGGGAGAATATCCTACCTCACCAAAGCCACCAGGTAATGCCCAAGTATCCTCTCCTTGTCCTCTAACCAAACAAATCTTCTGGTCTTGAACAATCCATGCCCTTACATCCATCAAGGGAGTTGCATAGCTACCTGTTGGTTTTAAAATTGCAGTCAATTCCTCTTGATCGAGCTCTGTTTGATCCTGCAAGATACTTGATAAAATCTGCCGTAAATCCTCATAACGTTCACGATCAAAAGGATCCTTGGTATAGGTCAAACCAGTATCGGTAATGGCTAACATTCTCTGCAGAGCCTTAGCAAAATCAGTTGTGCTCATTTTCTAGACTTTCTACTAGCTTAGCTAGATTCATAGAATTCGAACCTTTAAGCAAAATCTGGTCATGTGCACCAAGACTTTCCTTGATCTGCTTGACCATGGCTTCAAATTGGTCTTCCTCAGCTGTTTTCTTGAAGTAGTAAACATGGCCGATGGGGAACATTTGACTGGCTAATTGAGCCAATTCAGCAATGTCTTCACCGTAGAAAATAACAGTATCAAGGGCATCAGGTGACAGGCTCAAAATCATCTGATTGTGGAGTTGAACAGACTGGTCTCCAAGTTCTTTCATATCCGCCAGAACTGCGATTTTCTTACCACCTTCATTTGCTGGAATGGCAGAGAAAGTTTCTAAAATCAACTTCATGGCAGTTGGATTGGCATTGTAGACATCTGACAAGATATCTGCACCGTTGGCAGCTTTTTTCCACTCGGTACGATTGCGGGTCAATTCAAGATTTTGGAAGGCTTGACCAATCTGCTCCTCAGTCACTCCTTCTTGCAAAGCAACATAAGATGCAATCATGGCATTGGTCGCATTATACTTACCAGTCACTGGCAAATCAAGGGCTTGCTTCAAGAAATTAGCCTTGAAGGTTAAGCTATCCTTACACTCAATCAATTCTGTAATTTCGAGTTCTGCACCTGGACCAAAACGGACCACTTTTTGCTCAGTAGGTAGATAATCTTCTACAATAGGATCAGCTGGTGCTAAAAGCAAGGCACCCTTTCCCATCCCATCAGCGATTTGCAATTTCCCTTTGGCAATTTCAGAACGGTCTTTAAAGAAGGCCAAATGAGCTTCTCCTACCAAGGTCACAATAGCTGTCTTTGGATGAGCTAGTTCAGACAAGAGATGGATATCTCCTAAGTGATCCTGTCCCATTTCCAAGACCAGCTTTTCAGTATCATCTGGCATATGGAGAACCGTATAAGGGAGGCCAATCTCGTTATTGTAGTTCCCTTGCGTTTTGTAGGTTTTGTAGCTTGTTGAAAGCAAATGAGCCAACATATCCTTGGTAGTAGTCTTCCCATTTGAACCTGTAACAGCAAAGACATCTACACCTGTTTTTTGAAGATAGCTAGCTGCTAGAGTTTGAAAAGCAGTTAAGACATCATCTACTAGAATATAGGGACGTCCTTCTACTTCCTTCTCTGACAAGGTTACAGCAGCACCGTTTTCAAAAGCAGTCTCGATAAAGTCATGACCATCACGCGCTCCCTTGAGCGGAACAAATAAGTCGCCCTCAGCTATCAAACGGCTATCAAATTCTGCCTTATTCAGAGGACTATCTGGATAGCCTGACACGTCATTCTTAGCACCAACAATGCGCGCAACTTCGTGAATTGTAAGTTTCATGTTTACTCCTTTAAAAAGGGGCAATAAGTCCCTCTCCCTTATGTCCGTCTTTACAATAGGTGTGCTTCACGCTTGTTAAAACTTTCCTTAGCAAGATCAACCAAACGTTCAATTAGTTCTGGATAAGCAATTCCCATATTGTCCCAAAGGAGTGGGTACATAGACCATTGCGTAAAACCTGGCATGGTGTTGAGCTCATTTAGGAAAATCTCGCCCTTATCTGTATAGAAGAAGTCACAACGAGATAGACCGAGTCCACCGATGGCACGGAAGGCAGTTTCGGCATTCTTGCGCATAACCGATACCACTTCATCACTAATTTTGGCTGGAATTTCCATGGTAATCTTGTTGTCGATATATTTGGCATCATAATCATAGAAGGCTACGTCTTTGACAACTTCACCAGGAAGGGTACTCTTAACATCATAGTTGCCCAAAAGCCCAACCTCAATCTCACGAGCATTGACACCTTGCTCTACCAGTACACGACTATCATACTTGAAGGCAAGCTTCAAAGCCTGACGGAGTTCTTCTTGATTTTCAGACTTAGAAATACCTACACTGGAACCCATATTTGATGGTTTGGTAAAGACTGGATACCTTAATTTTTCTTCAACTTCTACAACCTTAGCATCCAAGTCATCGCCTTCAACAATGGCTACATAAGGCACTTGGTCGATGCCAGCAGACTCCAAGACACGTTTAGTAGTAATCTTATCCATAGCTAAACTAGATGACAAGATATTGCATCCCACATAAGGCATTTTCAAGACTTCTAGGAAACCTTGGACAGAGCCGTCCTCTCCCATCGGGCCATGAAGAACTGGAAAGACGACTGCTCCTTCTTCGTAGATGGCACTTGGACTAATCTTCTTGTCCCAGTCGATCGTTTCATTGGTCATAAGACGGTCATCTTGACCTGGTTTTTGACTAAATTCTTGAGTTTTGATAAAGTCACCAGACTGGCTGATAAAGAAGGTTTTGACTGCGAAACGATCATAGTTAACCGCACGCATGACACTCTCAGCTGACAAGACAGACACTTCACGTTCCGCGCTACGTCCACCATATAATAAAATAATTGTTTCTTTCATATGATTGTCCTATTTCTAGTAGAATACTTGCTCTTTAGTATATCATATTTACAATGGATTTGAAACTTGTATCACAAAAAAGAGACTGAAATATCAGCTTTCCCAGTCCCTTTTCTATAATTTATAGTCCACAAGCTAATGCGAACTAGCCTTGCTTTTAAAATTTTCTTCAATCTTGAGGGAGTAATTACAATTCTGTCCTATTCTCAATAGCTCTTAAGAGGGTAACTTCGTCTGCGTACTCGATATCTGCTCCCACTGCTAGTCCCCGTGCTAGACGAGTTACCTTGATACCTGCAGGTTTGAGCAAGCGAGAGAGATACATGGAGGTCGCTTCGCCATCAGCTGTTGCATTGGTAGCTACGATGACCTCTGAAACCTCACTGTCCATCAGACGAGTCATAAGACTCTTAAGGTTGATATCATCCGGACTAATTCCATTCATGGGTGAAATCAACCCATGCAATACATGGTATAACCCATGGTATTCCTGAATATTTTCCATAGCAGCTACATCTCGACTATCCTCTAGGACGAGGATAGTTGTTTGGTCCCGACTTGGATCTGTGCAGATAGAACAGGGATCTTCATCGGTTAAACGTCCACAGATAGAACAATAGGTCAACTCTCTTTTAGCTGAAAGGAGATTTTTAGCAAATTCGTTGACGTCATCATCCGGCATTCCAATAGTATAAAAGGCTAGACGTGTTGCTGTCTTAATCCCAATACCAGGAAGTTTGGAATAACTGTCAATCAACTTAGCAATAGGTGTTGGATAAAGCATGGTTTCCTTTCTAATTCATTGGATGGTGTTGGTTATATAAATTGATAATGTCGCGAGCAATTGCTGGCCCAACATTTTTGGTTAAATTGGTATTATGAGGAAATACTACTGCAACTGCAATTTGAGGATTTTCTGTTGGAGCATAGGCCACGGCATTGGTATTATTAGCTTTTTGACCACCAGCTACATAGCTTTCAGCTGTACCGGTCTTACCACTGATAGAAACAGTGGCGCCATCTGAAAACGCCCGTCCTGTCGTAAGGGGACTAGTTCCATGCGATACTTGGTAAAATCCTTGGTGCAAGATTGCCATATCTGATTCAGAAATATTGACCTTGTTGATTTCCTTGGTATCTATTGCTTGGATTAATTCCCCAAGGCCACCCTTATCATTGTTGTCGTATATTCCCTCGACAATATGTGGAGCTAGACGAACACCATTGTTAGCAATAGTTGCAACGTACTGGGCTAATTGCATTGGTGTGTAGTTATCAAACTGGCCAAAAGCATTAGTTAAATAATTAGCCAAGTCAAATTTTTGGGGGATAAATCCTGTCGATTCATCTGGCAAGTCAATCTCAGTAGAAACTCCTAGTCCATACTCTCCAAAGGTAGCACGAAGTTTACCCATAGCAGAATCCAGTTGGTCGATCTTAGCTGTCATATTAGGCCGATAAGGTTGTCCCATCATTTCAAGAGCAATCTGTACCATGTAAGTATTAGAAGAATACTCCAAGGCTTCAACTGCCGTGATTGGAAAAGATCCATAAGAAAGAGTGTACCAAGAATTGATTGGAGCAGAGCCGTCAAAAACAATCGGTTGATCTTTAAGGATTTGATTACCAGACAAAATTCCATTTTCCCATCCTGAACTGATGGTGGCTGCCTTAACAACAGACCCTGGCACAAAAACATTAGTAACTGTACCTAATGAATCTGAAGTTAATTCTCCAGTTTCTAGGTTATGCTTCATACCTGACATGGCAAGAACCGCACCAGTCTTGGGATTAAGGGCCACAGCGTAGACTCCTTCTGAATATTTAGCTCCGCCATTATCTAGTTCCGAATTAAAATAACTTTTGAGAAGATTATCCACTCCATCTTGGAAGCTTAGATCGATGGTTAGTTTGATATTTTTCCCCTTGCTACCTTCTTCGATATTTTTGACACTCTCTATGTCTCCATGTTTGTCAATATGGATTTCCTTAATCGTGCGCTTTCCTTGAAGGACCTCTTCGTATTGTTTTTCTAGATAAGAAGTTCCAACACGGTCATTGAGGGAATAGCCTTTTTTAAGATAAGTATCGACTTCTTCAGCTGGAAGACCTGATTTCTCACTAGAGACACTTCCAACGATAGATGAAAAGAGATGTTTCTAAAACCTTTTCTATCCCACGAAGTTGAAATGCTAATACCAGGTAATTCCTTGGAAGCTGAAGCAATGATGGCCACCTGTGTGTCACTTAAGGGATCTGTTTGAATATTCCCAGTAGCAAAATTTCCTACAGCATTGAGTTGGCTAAAGATGTAAATCACCTTCTTTTCTTCCTCCGTATACTCTATCTGATTAGAGTCAATGCTTTCGGCGGCATTGTTATAGAGTTTAGATTCAGATAGTTGATTGCCATCTGTGTCTAAGCGCTTTTCTTTCGGAAGAGCTTCTACTGTCTTTCTATAGACAGCTGGGTCGGCCAAGTAATAATCAGCTATTTGACGTTCCGTTAACTGAGGTGAAGTGACTGTCACATAGCTTAATAGTTTTTGAAATATCCTTCAAATCTGTCGCAGTCATCTTGTTGCTTCTTGTAAAAGCTACCACTTGCTTAACAGTATTTTCCGCCAAGGGTTTTCCTGTTGCATCATAGATCTCCCCACGAACAGAACCCGTCGTTACACGGGTTTGGCTGGCAGACGCTAGTTTATTTTCATAGAAGTCCTTATGCAAAACTTGCATATAGAGTAAGCGCTCCAATAATGGTCATAAAGAGTAAAATAACTATCGCAAACAGTAAATTAAGCCGAATCGGAATCGAATGGCTATTAAATTTCCTCATACATCAGTCTCATTTCTAATCAAAATTACACTCTTTCATTGTACCATCAATTTATAGAGAAAATTATGGAAAAAGGAAAAGACTTTTTGATTTTAGTTAAATAGGCGCCTAATGGTCAATAGATGTGGTATAATAGAAAAAAGCTAATCTTTATTTTTTTCTATTTTTAGAATTTTATCTTTTGTATTATAATCAACAAAGGAGTCTTATAAACATGCAAGATATCTCTACAATTATAGATCTTCACTTTGAAGAAATGACTGAGTTAGAGCAAGTCATTGCCCGCTATTTCTTGCAGGTAGATACTATTCATGACGACTTGTCTTCTCAGCAAGTCACCCGAAAACTACATATTTCTCAGGCCGCTCTGACACGCTTTTGCTAAAAATGTGGCTTTACAGGTTATCGAGAATTTATCTTCAAGTATCAACATCAAAAAAACACCTTAAGCCTTCCTCAAGAGGATATCAGTCCATTAACACAACGAGTTTTGAGAAGCTACACTAATCTTCGAGAAACCTCACAAGAACTTATTGATCAGGAACAATTAGAACGCGTGGCTCAAATGATTGAAGATTCAGAACGTGTCTATTTCTTTGGAACTGGAAGTTCTGGCTTAGTTGCTGCGAGAAATGAAATTTCGATTTATGAGACTTGGTGTGGTCTGTAAGCCTGACGGATCCAGATGGCTTTGCTTGGACAACTAGCATCCTAGATAAAAAATTGTTTGGTCCTTGGTTTTTCTCTTTCAGGAACAACAACTTCTGTTATAGACAGCCTACTAGATGCCAAAGATATGGGAGCCAAAACAGTCCTCTTCACTAGCGCGATGAATAAGGAAACTCCAGTTTTTCACAGAAAACTGTTTTTGGTTGCGAGTCAGAACCAAGCTTCCTATATCCAACGAATCTCTGCTCAATTTCCAATGCTACTGATAACAGATCTACTCTATGCTTACTTTTTAGAGATTGATCGCGAAAATAAGGAAAAATCTTTAATAGCTATTGGGAAAATAAAACTTAACGGCTATCGCCGCAATCAGAGAAAAGGAAAACCCTTAGTTGCAAAGCAACTTAGGGTTTTTGCTAGTTCAAAATAGTTCAACAAGTTTTAGCTAGCTAATCTATCTTTTTGTTCCTACAAGACTAACGATGATTCCTAACGTCATCTATACCTCTCAAAAGAGTAATTTTTGAGTTCTCAGTATTTTTATTCGTCGTCTTTTTTTCTTTCCCAACGCGGCAAATCCAAGAAGCGCTCCTACAGCACCTAGAGCTGCAAGTGTTGCAGTTTCGTTCATACCTGTCTCTGGAAGATTGTATTGACGAATTGCAGGTGCTTGATAAGTATTGCCTTGTGATACAGCACGAGCTACAATAGGCTGCTCGTTTTTGTATTCTAGGATTTCATGGACAGCAGCTTCTGAACCATTTACTCCACCTGTAAACTCTGGTTTTTCACCATGGATAAGTGCTTCATCACCATTCACTCCGCCTATGAACTCTGGTACTTCATGAATAGCTCCGTCTGCTCCATTACACTACCTGCGAATTCTGGTGCCACTTCATGTCTAGATGCTTTCATCGCCATTCACTCCGCCTCGTGAATTCTGGTACTTCATGAATAGCTCCGTCTGCTCCATTCACTCCGCCTGTGAACTCTGGTACTTCATGAATAGCTCCGTCTGCTCCATTTACTCCGCCTGTGAATTCTGGTACCTCATGAATAGCTCCGTCTGCTCCACTAACACTGCCTGCGAATTCTGGTGCCACTTCATGTCTAGATGCTTCATCGCCATTCACTCCGCCTGTGAATTCTGGTACTTCATGAATAGCTCCGTCTGCTCCATTAACACTGCCTGCGAATTCTGGTGCCACTCATGTCTAGATGCTTCATCGCCATTCACCCGCCTGTGAATTCTGGTACTTCATGAATAGCTCCGTCTGCTCCATCTCACTCCGCCTGTGAACTCTGGTACTTTTCGGATTGCTGGATCAGTTTTACCTGATACTTCTTTCTTAGTTCCAACTAAGACAATCTCATCTGTACTGCTTTCAACAACTTCACGAAGTTTTTCAGTACGGCTTCCATCTACTGCCACTTCAGTAAGGATACGTTCTTTACCTTCACGACCTACCTGAGAAACGCGAGTTTCACCTTCTGGAAGAGTTGGATCATCTTGCTTAAGTGTCTTGAAGCCGATTGCTTCTTCTACTACCTCAAGACTTGGTAGATTATGAACTAAGACTTTATCTCCTTCAGTTGGAACAGTTGAATGTTTCACTTCTTCTTTTGGACTTGCTTGAAGTTGATTAATAGAAGCTAGTGCAGTTTCCAAGGCCTTTATCTACCGCATCCTGAGTCTTAGCCTCTTGAATCGCTGCGATAGCTTGTTCTTGTCAATGTAACAAGTTTCTTCTTAGCTTCTTTATCATCACCAAGCTCTTTAGTCTTTCTTTTCAATCGCTTCAGTCAGATTTGCCATAGCTTTATCGTAGTCAATCTTAGACTCTTCTGGTTTGCTTGGCTCCTCTGGTTTTTGCTGGTTCTTCTGGAGCTGGCTCCTCTTTCGGACTTGCTTGAAGCTTATTGATGGATACCAACGAGTCTTGCAAGGCTCTTTCAACAGCATCTTGAGTCTTAGCTTCTTGGATTGCCGCAAGAGCTTGTTCTCCAAGTTCAACGAGTTTTTCCTGAGCAGCTACATCATCGGTAAGTTCTGTTGCTTTTTCTCGATAGCTTCAGTCAAATCTGCAATCGCCTTATGGCGGTCAACTTTAGACTCTTCTGGTTTACTTGGTTCTTCCGGTTTTGGATCTTCTTTCGGAGTCGCTTGAAGCTGATTAATAGCAGCTAGTGCAGTTCCTCAAGGCTTTATCTACAGCATCTTGTGTTTTAGCTCTTGAATCGCTGCGATCGCTTGCTCTGTAAGTTCTACAAGTTTCTTCTTAGCTTTTTATCGCCAAGCTCTTTAGTCTTTCTTTCAATCGCTTCAGTCAGACTTGCCATGGCCTTGTCGTAGTTTGGTTCCTCTGGTTGCGCTGGTTCTTCTGGAACTGGCTCCTCTTTCGGAGTTGCTTGAAGCTCATTGATAGATGCTAAAGCAGTTTCCAAGGCCTTATCTACTGCATCCTGAGTCTTAGCTTCTTGGATGGCTGTCAAGGCTTGCTCTGTTAATGCAACTAACTTCTTCTTAGCTTCCTTATCATCGCCAAGCTCTTTAGTCTTTCTTTCAATCGCTTCTGTCAGACTTGCCATAGCCTTGTCATAGTTTGGTTCTTCTGGCTGTTCTGGTGTTGGCGTATCATCTGTGCCATAATTTTCTTCCTTATCAAGGATCGTTTGCAAAGCTGTTGCTGTCTTCAGAACTTCTTGTGCATTGGATTCACTTGCTGAAAGTTGCTCAGATAATTTATCCAAGTTTGACTTGAAGGCTTGACGCGCCTCTGGCGTGTTCTTCAAGCTTGTTTGGTCAAATTTAACCAACTCATCCTTCCAGTTCTTCATAGCTTGGATCAACTCTTCTTTGGTATAAAGAGCACTATCTTTACCACGAGTGATGAACTTGTCAACTTGGATACCAATATTTCTAGAGGTATCATTTAGTTTTGGATCCAATTGCAAGGTCACAGCATGCCAACCTTCTTCTAGCCCAGTCAAACGAACGAGAGTCTGATCGCCTTGACGTGTAGCTGCTGTACCACTGAAGTACTTCTTGCCATTGACATCAGTGGCATTTCCTTGACCATCTTGATACTCAAGTTCTTTACCATCTAGAGTAACCTTTAGATACCTATGTCCAGGATCAACAAAACCTTTGATTTCAAGACCTGTTCCGTAGAAGTAGGCTGTTACACTAGCATTTTTCTTTGCTCGTCATTCAATCGACCAAATGATGCCCAAGACTCCAGTGTTTTGGTATTTACCTGAAGAATTGGTTTCTATGGTTCCAACCTGGGCTATAGTCAAGCTGAGTTGCTTGATCGTCATAGCTTGTCTGGTCTTTTTGGAGTAATTCTGCCTTCATCACTCGAATAGTAGCTTCTGAAGCAAATCCAAGAAGGGCATTGTCAGAAACGCTAGTCATTTTCACTTTGAAGTCAAAGATTGAATCAGCTTGCTCCGTAAAGTCAATTGTCGGAATTGTCAAAGTCTTTCTTTCTGTTTCACCATCTTGGAAGGTCAAATCAGCTGTTGTATCCTTATAAACTTTTACCGTGAACCCTGTTCCTGGTTCAGTCACGACATGAACTGTTGCAGCTCCTTTGCTACCACCAACACGTTTAATGGTTACAGTAACTGGTTGACCTTTTTGAACTTCATAGCTTGTTTCTTTCAACTCAAACATACCTTTACCAGCATTATTGAGCGTGTAGATACCTTCAGTTGCAATAGCTTTTCCAGTTTTGTTAACGAGTTTGATGGTATGTTCACCTGGAGCCAAGTCATCTGTTTCATAAAACCATCTGGCTACGTTTACGAGCTGCATTATTAGTTTGTACGTCTGCAACCTTTTTGTCCATCCACATAAACTGACATTTCGCCGTGGTTTGGATCCACTGTAGATACGACATAAGCTCTTAGTTCCAGTGAAAACGGTAGGTTACACTAGCATCTTTTTGGTTAGTCCACATAGATGTTCCGCGGATACCTTCAGATTCATCATACCAAGTTGTATTTTCTTTATCAGCTGTTGTATTTGAATGGTAGTCCAATCCGAGAGGGTAACCATCTGTTTTCTCGATACTGCTTGGAGTCTTATAAAACAGAGAAGTTTGTCAAAATTGAGTTGCTTGCGCACCAGTAATAGTCACACGAATCTTTTGTGCTTCTACTGGTTGACCTTGGATAAGGCGACGATAACCAACAGTTGAGCCTTCACCATATGGTACCCAACGGCCATTGAGTTCAACTTCAACCTTGAATCCAGAGATACGCTGGCCTTTAGCGATATCTTCTTTGAGTTCGACCACGTCAAAGCGTCTCTTTTGACCAAGATCGACAGTAAATTCACCTGTCTTCGCATCATTTGATAATGCCCAGCTAGTATCATCCTTACCATCTGTTAGGTGGCTTGCTTGATACAAGTGATTCTTACGAGTAGAGCTTGCAGTAACAGTTGCTCCCTTAGCAAAATCAGTCGCATACATTTGATCCAAGGTTGCTCGGAATTCTTTCAAGCGAGCCACGTCTGCATCTGCGAATTTACCTTCTTTATTAGGTGGAATATTGAGTAGAAGTGGAGTTCTCCGACCAACAGACTTGAAGTAGATATCCATCAAATCTTTGATTGATTTTGGTTGTTGATTATCATGGTAGAACCAACCTGAACGGATAGAAACGTCTGCTTCACCAACAGAGTACATATCTCCTTCTGGATCCCCATGGTTGAGATAGTCATTTCGAACATCATCAGTGATTTTAGCTTTCTTGACCTTATGCCAAACTGGATCTCCTGCGATACCACGTTCATTACCAATCCAACGTACGCTTGTCGGTTGTGCAGAGAAGATAGCGATGTCTCCTTCTGCTTCCTTGATGTACTTGAACCACTCATCAAAGGTATAAGTTACTTTTTGAGCTCCACTACCACGCGCACCATCCATCCAAACTTCGATAAACTTACCTTTTGTTTCCGTATTTAGGATTGCCAAGGATTTCCTTGAGTTGGTTGAGGTAGTATTCGTTGTACTCTTTCTCAGTTGCAACATGATATTTAGGATGGTTGGCATCCCATGGTGATAGGTAAACACCCATATTCATGTCATACTTAGTCGCTGATTTAGAGATTTCTTCGAGAAGGTCACCCTTACCATCTTTCCATGGACTTGCAGCCACCGTATGGTCTGTATATTTAGATGGATAAATCACAAATCCGTCATGGTGTTTTTACAACCATGATTGTTCGTTTGAATCCAGCATCCTTCAAAGTCTTTAAATCCACTGGTCTGTATCAAGGTTAGTTGGGTTAAAGTTTTGAGGATTTTCTACCATTTCCCCACTCAGAGTTGGTGTAAGTGTTCATTCCATAGTGGATGAAGGCAGCCAATTCTTCCTTGTGGTAATCCAATTGAGCCTTTGCTTGAAGTGGTCCGTAAGCAGTAATTTCTGTTTCTTCATCTTTTTGGATCAACTGCTGGAGTCACAGGGGTTACAGGTTTTGGATCTCTATCTTTTCATATTCAAAAATAACTTGATTCACTCTTTATGTTGAATAGTTGCTTCTTGACTTGCATTCACAGCACGATAGCCAGTAATTTCTTTGGCTTGAAAATGTGTGAACAAAGGAAACTTCATATTCTTTTCCTTCGTTGTTGTCCACAGTTGCTGGTGCCAATTCTTGATCTGTACCTTTTCAAGCGGTAACGAACGTCGAAGGAACCTTTATTGACTTTATAAACAACCTTGATGACACGAGTTCCTGCAGGAGTCTTACCACAACGCTAAAGTCTTCTTCCCAAGCATCTTTTTAGTTGCTTTGTTGACAGCTTTTGCCATCAATTGAGACAATCTCATATTTTTTTCTTTTTATTCTTCTTAAAGAAGTCAGTCTTCTCAATTTCTGCTTTTATAGTTATAGTCAAACTGAGTTCCAACTTCTGTCTTTTCAACAAAAAGTATCGTTTTCTTTGACTGGATTTCCTTCTTCGTCTTCGTGTTGAATAACAACACGACTGTATTCAACTCCCTTGGTCAAGGTAGCAATCCCATCTTGGTTGAAGGAATATTCGTTGCTTCCGATAACAGCTGTTTCGTTCCGAAGCATACGCCCTTCATCAGTAAAGTAGTAACGATTTCCGTTATCTCCCTTGGTACCAGCCTTTCACACCATACTTTGGCAATCATGTCCTTAACCCATTTCAGTTGTTCAGGTGAAAGGACGAGTCCGCCACCAAAGCGATCCTTTTCAGCGAACACCATTGTCAACGGTTCCGTGTTGGTGAACACCCGAGAACTTTTCCTTGGCTATCGACAATCCCGCCACCAGACAAACCAGATACAGAAGTGGTTTTGTAGGTGATACCAGTCGTTCCCTTTATCATCATAGGACTCAACAGATCGGATGGTTCCCATCTGCCTTGTAAAGCTGGCCAGCTAGGATAGGTTGTTTTCACTCTTTTCGAGCTCGAGTCAGTTGGGTAGCCAATCGTACTGATGGCTTCTCCCGGTTGATGTGTCTTGTGATCCGCTAAAGGCGCAAAGGTTGCTGCTTTGTTTGGGACTAGCAATCGGAAGAGGAATAGGAGCTTCTACAAGAGCAAGGTCGTTCTTATAGCCTTTTTCCAAACTCTTTCTTGTTCCAGAAATGGATGTCCTTTTCTCTGAAATAGAACCGTAGTTCCAGAAGATGGAAGTGAGTTTTTTTCTTTTCGCTGTTTGAACCAACGTTATAGTAGAACTGGGCAGATTTTCCCACCACGAATGTGACCTTCGCCAGTTTCTTTTATTGGCTTCTAGGGAAGTTATGAGCAACGGTAAGGATCAGATTAGGGGCTACAAAGATACCAGAGCCTGAAACGAGGTAGCGTTGTTCTCCCTGCATTGTAAGTGCTGTAAACCATAGTGGCAGCAGTAGCTGGTTGACCTCATAATTGATATGTTTCAGGTCTTGACCGCCATTGATAATGGCTCTATTTTCTTTTTCGCTTTCAGATGGAGCCACTTCTGTAGGTTTCAAAATGCTCTTAGTTTCTACTTTTTGGGCTATCCTTTTCTGATACAATAGCTGAAGTATCAAGCTTTTTCACTGGTGTATCAGGATAAGCATGGTCAGAAATTTCTTCAGGGAGTAAATCACCTGATTCTTCTACTGTGTTTTCTGCAAGAGAAACTGGATTTCAGCTACTTCTTTGGCAGCTTCTAGAGTTTCCGTACTTGTATCAGCCACTTCTTTTACTTTACTATCCACTTCAAGTTTTGGTTCTGTTACGACTTCATTGGCTGAAACATTACCTGACGCAAAAAGCAAGACCAACAGCTACAGAAGCAACACCGACAGTTAGCTTACGAATACTAAATATTCTACCTTTTTCTAAAAAATATTGTTTCATCAAATACTCCTTAATCCCTAGAGTAGTCACTACTACCCAGCCCAGTTTCACCTGGAGACAACTTTATTTTATATGCGAATTCCTTTTAGGAAATCGCTTACATTTTCAAATAATAAAAATAATACCCCAATCGAATAAATCCTCTCTCGAAATTGTTTTAGTATAATAAATATACTATATCATACTAAAAATTCAATACTTTTTAGTAGTTTTATTAAAATTTTACTCTACTATTTTTCTTATTTTTAACTAAAATCCTAAAATGGCTTTGCCATTTTAGGATTGTTTTATTTCTGAAATGATAGTAAGCACCCAACATACCAGCGGTATTTTGATGGTGGGCAAACTCTAGCCTTGTTTTTCGGCCAAGCTTGGGACCAAGGCTTCTTTCAAGGCTAGTGCGAATCTTAGGTTTGAGAATAGCTTCCTGTCCCATGATGCCACCACCAAGGATGACAACTTCAGGATTAGCTACATAACAAATATTTGCCAAACCTTTTTCCGAGGTAGTTTACCATGCGGTCAATCCCAGCCATACAATGCTTATTGCCCTCGGTAGCTTCCTTGAAGATTCTACGACCATTCCATTGATCGACATCATCTCCGTGGGCTTCAGCTACATATTGAACCAAGGCTGTGGTTGAAGCTAAATCCTGAAAGCTCCATCTTGCATGTGCATGTAACCGACTTCACATGCTGAATTACTATAACCATGGAAAACTTGACCGTCTATGATTAAGCAACCACCAATTCCCGTTCCAATGGTTAAGCAGAGTAATACCTGCCCCTTACCTGAACCAGAAACAGCTTCTGCTAGACCTGCACAGTTGACATCATTTTCAATCTCACAAGGAATCTTAAAGGTTCCTTCGATTTCTTTTTGAACTGAGTACCAGCATAGTTTGGGATTTGGGGACCAGCATAGAAATCTCCCCTTGTCAGGGGTCGACCATTCCCGCAGAGGAAATGGCCACACCTGCCACTGGACCTTTTTCTAGATAGCTAGCTGCAATATCTTTTGTTTTTCTGTAAAATGTGAGGACCACCCTTGTGCGCCTCAGTCGCTACTTCATGAGACTCTACAAATTGTCCTTCTTGGTCAATCAAACCGTACTTGATATTAGTTCCACCAATATCAATTGCAACGTAATTAGTCATAAAGCCTCCTGTTGATTAGAGGAAACGCTCCTTAGTTTCACGAATCAATGCCGCAGCTGCTTCAACAACTGGACGATCTTCTTCGGTCACTGGTGTAGTGGAGAACGAACTGATCCGATGTTAAGTCCTTCATTAATTTTCAAGACTTCTTTTAATGACACAGTACATATTTCCATGGGCTGCAGTCAATTTACCAATAATAGCGTTGATTGCATATTGCAATTCACGCGCTGTTTCTAAATCTTTATCTGCAATCAATTGGTTCAGTTTCAAGAAGAGTTCTGGCATAGCACCATAAGTACCACCGATACCAGCTTTTGCTCCCATAAGACGTCCGCCTAAGAACTGCTCATCTGGACCGTTAAAGACGATACGATCTTCACCACCAAGGCTAACGAATGTTTGAATATCTTGAACTGCCATAGAAGAGTTCTTAACACCGATAACACGTGGGTTTTTCAACATTTCTGTGTAAAGACTTGGAGTCAAAGCAACACCTGCTAATTGAGGAATGTTGTAGATGACATAGTCTGTATTTGGCGCTGCAGCACTAATATCGTTCCAGTATTTTGCTACTGAGTACTCAGGCAAACGGAAGTAAATTGGTGGGATTGTTGCGATAGCATCTACTCCCAAGCTTTCAGCATGGCGAGCAAGTTCAATACTATCTTTAGTATTGTTGCAAGCTACGTGAGCGATGATAGTCAATTTACCTTTAGCAACTGCCATAACTTCTTCTAAGATCAATTTGCGGTCTTCTACGCTTTGGTAGATACACTCACCTGAAGAACCATTGACATAAAGTCCTTGAACACCTTTATCAATAAAGTATTGAACCAAGGCACGTGTACGTTCTGGGCTAACTTCACCAGCATCATCGTAACATGCGTAGAAGGCAGGAATGACACCTTCATATTTTTTTAAATCTGACATAGATTTCTCCTAAATTTTCTTATTTTCTGCTCGAAGCAGATTAATTTTTCTTGTTTTAGTATACACCTTGCAAAAAGAGCTTTCAATATATCCTGGTCACTTAGAATTTAATTTCTTTTGACCTTGATCAGCTTTGCTCCATTGAAAGTAGTTTCACCCATTTTCATTCTGTGGTGTATTTCCCAAACAATTTTTCCATTAATCCAGCTTGCCAAAATGCTAGGAGTCCAAAGCCAAAGAGTAAAAAGGCAGAGCCGCCCAGTATAAGAGTAAAGCCGGATAGGTAAAGAATCATAATGATTAAAAAGAGTATACCAAGCATGAGGAAGAACCAAGGAAAGTTAAAACTTACTAGAAGCAAACCTTTCTGAAGGATCTCCTTCCAGTCCAATTCGTAACGAGCTGCGATAGGATAACTTGCCAACATGACCAGTGTTAAGAATATTAGAATTCCCAAGCAGATAGCTTTTAGTATCTGAAACACTAAACCTGATTGACTCCAAAATAGATACAAATCAATGCCGACAATCAGACTCACTCCCAACTCCAACAAACCTAACTGAATACCTAATTTCCAATTTTGTTTAAAGGACCTGATATAAGTTTTAAAGACAGGAACACGTCTGCTCTTCTTAATTTCAAAAATAGTCTGGTAGAGACTAATCTTGGCTATACCGATAGTAAAAAATAGGCAAACAAGACACAAGAAAGAGTAAGTTTACAGTGACAATATCCAAGACTTTCTCACTAAAAACGCATGAGAAAAATTATCAGTATCAAATGCTGCTTTAATTAAGCCTGACCCTTTTTGTGCCATTGCTTGCTCCTCCCAACTGACTAATCGATTAAAAATTTTAAATAAATACTTGCGAACCTTATCTTCCATGCCTGCATAACCGTTCGGTTGATGAGGCTCCCCTGGGAAGAAGACTGCAAAATTGTGATAACCCAACAATAGTGGGTATTGTTCGTGACAGTGAACAAAGCCAATGTCACTAGCTTCATCAAATGCTACTGCCTCGTCCTTAACACGAGAACCGTAACTTGAGTATTCATGCCCTTCAACCAACAAATGCAAGTCTGCATAGTTTTTATGGTATTCAAAGCGATCATTTTCTTCTTGATTGAGAACATTTTCTTGAACCACTAGAAAGACCTTGTCCCCTGTCAATATCGTACTTTCCAAAATTGAAAGTATCTTTGCGGTGTTCATAAAGATAATCAATAGCCTTATCTAAATTCGGATGAATTCCTTTATAAAAGGTTATATTTTTTAAATCATCAAAAATCATATTCTACTCTTTTCTCTATGATACTATTTCTAATTGTAGAATGTATCAAAATAATCAAATACTCTCGATTAACCCTTAACAGCTCCCATAGTAATACCTTGAGTAAATGATTTTTGGAATACAAGGAAGACTGTTACGATTGGCACCGCCGCTAGAGCAGCACCTGCCATGATTAATCCATAGTTGGTTGCCATTTCAGCCTGCATGGTTGCAACCCCGAGGGAAATGGTCAAGTTGTTACGAGAAGTCAACATTACCAACTGCATGAAGTAATCGTTCCAAGTATTGATGAAGGTAAAGATTGCAAGGGCTGCAAATCCAGGTTTTCACGATTGGGAATGCTACGCTCCAGAATGTACGAATTTCTCCACAACCATCAATTTTTAGCTGATTCAAGCAATTCTGTTGGAATGTTTTCACTGAACTGTTTCATAAGGAAGACCCCAAAAGGCCATCCAATCAAAGGCAAGATTACAGCCCAAAGGGTGTCATGGATTCCCATAAAGTTGACAATACGTACCAAAGGCACAAGGACAACTTGTTTTGGAAGAGCCATAGCTGCAATAAAGATTGCAAAGAGAATACGTTGACCGTAGAAACGTTTCTAGCTAGTACATAACCTGCCAGTGAAGAGGTTGCACAGACTAATAACATAGTCACCAATGAAATGAAGACTGAGTTCCACATCCATTGTAAGGCTGGGTTTTGCACCATCAATTGTTGGAAGTTCTCCATTGTTGGAGCTTTAGGGAACCATTGTGGTGGAATCATAATGGTATCCGGTTGTGATTTGAATGCACCTGTCAAGATCCAGTAGAATGGAAAGATAAACAGTACAGTCAATAAGAGCAAGAAGATGGTCGAAATAACAGTAAAGGCTGTTAAAGGTTTCTTTTTGTGTAGATTGCATAGCTGTCTCCTTTCTATTAGTATTCTACGTCGTTTCCAAGTACTTTAAATTGAACAAAGCTGACGATGGCAATCATAACTGCCAAGAAGACACTGATTGTGTTGGCATAGCCATACTCAGTCAATTGGAAGGCTTTCTCGTAAAGGTAGTACATGAGAGTACTTGTTGAGTAGTTTGGACCACCGGAAGTCAAAAGCTGAATCAAAGCGAAACACTGGAATGAGTTGATGGTTGTGATGATTGCGATATAAAGAGTTGTTGGAAGAAGGCTTGGCCATTTAATCTTCCAGAAAACTTGCAATTCAGTTGCTCCGTCAACACGCGCTGCTTCAACTAGAGAGTTGTCGATATTTCCCATTGCCGCGATGTAAAGGATGATTGGCTGACCAACAGATGTTGTCAAAAGGATAATCATAATCGCTAGCAAAGCCCAGTTTTTATCACCCAACCAAGAAATATTCTGGCTGATGATGTGGCTTGACTTAAGCACAAAGTTCAAAATACCTGATAGAGGATCGTAGATCCATTTCCATACAACCGTCACGGCAACACTACCCGTAACTACAGGTAGGAAGAATACGAAACGATAGAATGAACGAGCTACCGCATTTTGTTGATAAGTCTGTGATGCTACAAAGAGCGAGAAGAGTACAACAACTGGTACAGAACCAATAACTAAGATTACGGTATTAATCAAAGATTTTGTAAAGACAGGGTCTTTAAACATGCGGATGTAGTTGTCAAGTCCTCACAAACTCAAAAGCTAGTCATCGAATAGTTAAAGAAACTAGTGATGAAGCCCATAATCATAGGAGCTAAAACAAAGATGGTAAAGAATAATAGAACTGGTGCTAAGAAAGCATAGGAAACAATGGTTTCCCTCATGCGGATTTTTATTGACTTTCACAGTCGGCACCTCACTTTCAATAATTTTTTTGTTGTCTGTTATCCGACAGGATTTAAAATCAAAATGAAATCAAGATAAGCTTATGTAAGAACTTCATTTTAATTTTTGATCCAATCAGATTCTTACATTACTCAAACAAAGTCCCCCTTTTCGTACACCTCTATGCACAGGGAAAAGGGGGCTGTCATGTTCATTTAGGACTTATTATTTTGCTGCTTTTTTAATAGTTTCGTTTGCTTTTTCAGTGAATGTCTTCAAAGCTGCAGCAGGTTCTTGGTCACCATTAGATACTGCTTGCAACATTGGGAACCATAGAGTTCTCATTTCAGCAAATCCGTCAATTGTGTTGTAGTATGGAGCGTAGTATTTAGTCCAACCACTGATTGTTTCCATACGTTTGTCATCGTAAAGTTTACCAAATGAAGTACGAACTGGGAAGGCACCTGTACGAACTACGTCTTTAGGCTCCCACTCTTTATCATCTGCGATGAATTGGATGAATTTCTTAGCTGCGGCAACTTTCTTTTTCATCCTTGTTGTTGAATACTGCAAATCCGTTTACAAGGTATTCAAGAGCTGGTTTACCTGAGTCAGATGGGAATGGTACTTCAACCACTTCAACTTTACTTGCTTCCAACAATTTAGCTTGGATGCCGTTTTTGAGCTGGAGCCCAAAAGGATAGTGTAAGAAGTTTGACCGTTTGCAAAGTTTTTGGATGTCTGCTCCACCGTCAAATTGTGAACCGTTGTTCAACAAACCGTCTTTAATCCAGCTAGTTGCTTTTTCAAGACCTTTGACAAACTTAGGATCATCAGTTGTGTATTTAGTAACTTCTTTGTCTGTTACAGAACCGCCGTAAAGGTTAGCGATGAAGGCACGTGTTCCTTGGTCTCCCCTGACCAGAACTGAACAATGAACCTGGAGTGTAGCCTTTATCTTTAAGTGCTTTCAAGACTTTTTTTCGAAATCATCTGTTGTCCAACCTTCTTTAACAAGGTCAGCTACACCAGCATCTTCCAACATTTTCTTGTTCATTGCCATGTAGAATGGTGCTGAACTGATTGGATACATGTAAGCTTTATCGCCAGCTTTACTTGCTTGGATGATGTTTTCGTTGTTAACATCTTTCACAAATTCGTCTGTGAAAAGATCGTTCAACTCAGCTAATTTACCATTTTTACCGTAATTGATGATACGTCCTGGTGCGTCAAAGAGTACGTCTGGAGCAGTTCCAGCTTCGATTGCTGTCGTGATTTTTCAGGTCCAGACTTGAAGTCGATTGTTTCTAGCTTAACTTTAATATCTGGATTTGCTTTTTCAAAAGCTTCGATGATAGATTTTTCATAAGTTCCAACACCGTCACCAGATTTTTTTCTTGAGTGAAGACTGGGAACGCCCACCAAGTGATTTTCAGTTGTTGTTGCTGCTGCATCACCTGATTTAGCAGCATCTTTTTAGCGTCAGATTTGCCGCAAGCAGCAAGAGATAGAACCGCAGCACCTGCAAGTACTGTACAAGCTAATTTTTCTAAATTTCATGTGTATTCTCCTAAATATTATTTATCGTATCCAAATTGGATAATGAGCAATGTAGTTCTTGTATACGTTTTCATTTATTTCTACGAATTCACCACTCTCCTCATTTTTTTAAATGATTGTGTTACTTAAGACCCGAAACAAAAACGCTCCGTAATCTCTTTTGGTCTAGTAATAGCGCCACCTACAACGATGCCTCGTACTCCGAAACCGTGGATTTTCTTGGCTTGTTCTGGTGTGTGAATCTTTCCTTCTGCGATAACGTCTACACCTGCATCACAGAGTTTTTTTAATAAGTTCAAAAATCTGGACCATCAACTTTTGGACTATAGGATGTATAGCCTGACAAGGTTGTTCCGACAAAGTCAATGCCTGCCTCAACAGCTGTTAACCCCTCTTCAAAGGTACTAATATCAGCCATCAAGAGTTGATCTGGATATTTCTCCTTCACTTGACGGATAAAAATCTTGAATATCCAAAACCATCATAACGTTCTCGCTTGGTGCAATCAAGAGCAATGACTTCAATATCAAGAGCTGCTAGTTCATCAACCTCCCTCATAGTGGCTGTGATAAAGGGCTCTTGTGGTGGATAGTCACGCTTAATGATTCCAATTATTGGAAGTTTTGTAACTTCCTTAATTTCCTTGATATCTCGAACACTATTTGCTCGAATACTACTGCGCCTCCTTGCTCAGCCGCTTTGACTAGCAAGGGAATGACCCTCCCGCTTCTGTATAAAAGCGGTTCGTGAGGAAGTGCCTGACAAGAAACGATGATTCCGTCTTTAATCTGCTCAATCAAAAGCTTCTTTACTGATTTGTGGCATCCACTTTCCTCCTTTTCTTTTTTTCTTATGAGCCTATTATATACCATTTTTTTAAAAACGCTTTCAATATTTTTGTAATAGAATAGGTTGAAGTTTCAAAACAATTTTATAGAACAGCTTAAGCTGAAAGTAGTTTCAGAGCATTTTTTTATTCCTCTGTTCATAAAAACTAGACTGTATATAATTATAATACAAGGTCCATCTAATCTAAAAGAAGTCGTAACTAAACTAGGGTTACGACTTCTTGTTTACCAATAGAAAATTCTCATTATACAACTTTCAATTGGGATCTATTTTAATTTTCTTTTTCTTACCAATGGTGAACATACCAAGAAGCATTCCTACAAGTCCCTAGACTTGCTAGAGTTGCTGTATCTTCACTTCCTGTTTCTGGCAGTGCCTGTTGACTAGCTGCTGGTGCTTGGTAAGTCTTACCTTGTAACATTGCAAGTGACACAAGAGATTGCTCATCTTTGTAATCTAGAATTTTATGGACAGCTGCTTCAGTGGCATTCACTCCACCTTCAAAAGCCGGGACTTCATGAATTGCGCCAGAGTCGCCATTTACTCTACCTTCAAAAGCTGGCACTTCGTGAATTGCGCCAGAGTCGCCATTTACGCTACCTTCAAAAAGCTGGGACTTCATGGACTGCACCAGAGTCGCCATTTACGCTACCTTCAAAGGCTGGGACTTCATGGACTACGCCAGAATCGCCACTTTACGCCACCTTCAAAGGCTGGCACTTCATGAATTGCGCCAGAGTCGCCATTTACGCTACCTTCAAAAGCTGGGACTTCATGGACTACGCCAGAATCGCCATTTACACCGCCTTCAAAGGCTGACACTTCATGAATTGCGCCAGAGTCGCCATTTACGCCACCTTCAAAAGCTGGGACTTCATGAACTGCACCAGAGTCGCCATTTACGCCACCTTCAAAAGCTGGCACTTCGTGAATGGCTCCGGATTCACCATTTACGCTACCTTCAAAAGCTGGGACTTCATGGACTGCGCTCTCGCCTTTAGCACTCTCTTCAACGGTCAATTCCGGAACTTCATGAATTGCTCCCTCTGCACCATTTACTCCACCTGTAAATTCTGGGACTTCGTGAATTGCTCCGGATTCACCATTTACACCACCTTCGAATTCTGGTACTTCATGCACTGCTGCTTCGCTACCATTTACTGCTCCAGGAATACCTGCTCCTTCAAGATTAACTGGAAGGTTGTGCATACTCTCGATTGCTCCAGAAGCAAGTCCAGTTATTTCTTGACCAATATCTGACTTGTCCATTGTAAATAGCAAAGTCTTAGTATCATACTGGGTCATGAAGTTTACTTTTTTACCATTTGCCAACTGAAGTGTTGGGATTTTGTTAACCAAAACTTCTGAATCAAATTCTACTGCAAGAATTCCTGGCCATTTTTCAATAACATTTTTAACTTTTGCTTCTTTAGGAGAAATTCTTTCCTTCGTTAAGAAATCCCAGTTGAATTTCTTGAAGGATAGAGTATAAGGATTGCCACCAGCTTCATGATGTTCGTACAAGAGCCCAAATTCTTTTGGTCCGATCTGTTGAAGTGAGTTATAGGCATACTCCCCTTCTTGAATCAAATGATGGTGCAACCAAGTCAACTCGCCATCTTCTTCTACGCGAGCCACTCGAATGTAACCATTCTTACGACCTGGTCCATTAGCATTTGCTAGAAGGATATACTCCTTACCATCTTGAACCGTATGAGTCGCTGCCATTTGAACATAGACATCTGGTACATCATAGCGTGCTACATAGTTGTCCCATGTAATACCACCATCATAACTTGTCGCAACCTGCAAATCACCTGTCAAACCACGCATAAAGAGTTTCAACTGACCATTGTTCAGCTGAACAACAGAAGCTTCTGTATTTTGAGCGTAGTAATTGTTCATGTTACTTGAATCAACTACCGTGCCATCATAAAGTGTACGGTTATCATTGACACCGCCACCCATATGCCAAGTCTTACCATGGTCATCTGAGTAGATGATACGAGATGATTGAGAACCATTAAGGTGGTTTGTTCTATTCGTCGTATAGACAGGAACGACAATCCGACCTTTATGAGGTCCATTCTGGAGGGTAATGCCCACTCCAGGTCCCACACCTAAGAATTTCATCCAATCAGCTTTGACCATTGGGGTAATATCTTGTGGCGCAGACCAAGTCTTACCATCATCATCACTGTAAGACATCCATAGGTAGCTGTCTTTAGCAATTCTAAATGGAGAAGTTTTATTACTTGTAAAGTAGATATTTCCTAGTAACTGCTCACCCTGATAAAGATCACCTTTATCGCTATAAGCCGGCTTGACTGGATTTACAACAACACGGTAATCCGTTGCCTGGCCATCTGGTGTGTAGACAACACCATTTTCACGAATAGTATAGGCACCATTTTCTCCTTCACGATAGAGAATTTGGTAGGTTTTCCCATCAATTTCTTTATAAGCTTCCTCTTTTTCAGCTGACATCCCAAAGATACCTTTTCCTTCTGGGAACATATCATAGACTGAAAAGATTCGTTTGGTTTCAGTATCTTGGACTAAAACCATATCGATATTTACTGGTGAACCAACAGATGGATCAGTAGCTTTTGGATTGTCGCGTAGATTCGTAAGTGTGATACGATCTCCCCCATGTTTGACCCTGATCTTCACTTCGTTTGACGACCATACCGATATCTCCCCAGTCATAGTGGTGCAATCGACGTTCGTCAGCTCCAGCAATCAGAGTGCCCTTGTCAGTCTTAAGGAGGGCTGGAATACGATAGCTATTAATACCATCTGGATTTGACTGCCCATTTTTACCAGCTTCAAAGACATCCTTTTTATCTGTTATCTCAGCTCCTTCTGGAAGCTTTTTCTCTAATTCGGATCTTTCAAAGAGGTAGCTACGATTTTGAACCTCTTCTGGACTCAAGGCACGATCGTAAACAGTTAGATTACGAACTTGTAAGCCTGCCCCCCAAACCATACTTCCTGCACGATTTGTGGAACCAATTTGTGCATGAGTCACATCAGGCATATCTTTGATAAACTTACTAGACTTGAGACTTGTACGAGATAAAACACCGTTAACATACAGACGAACTCGTCCATTAGGAAAGTCTGTAGTCGGTTTTTCAACTGTGAAAGTCACGGAATTCCACTGACCTGGTTTGACTGTTAACGGTGCGTCTGTGTATCTATCATAAAATTGGTCACCGTTTGATCGCGGCCCTCAATCAAGGCAACGTTGTTGTAAACAGCCATGGTGAAATATTCATTTCGAACCGTATCACTCGACACTGAGAACAGGTTGTAAAATGCTGGTGCAGATGCATCTGGCTTGAACTCCATATGAACGGTTGCATTTTGAAGTTCTTTTAGCTTATTCAACTCACCAGTCAAGTCAATTCTATTGCCATTTGAAGCATCTGTCTCTACATCTTCTTTTTCAAGAACAGTATTGGCGTTCTCTAATTCTCTAGCATAATAGTCACGTGGAAGCGAAGCTGGATCTTTTTCAGTTTCTCTAGTTGCTTCTGCCGTTTCTGCTGTTGCAGTTGTTTCTGCCGTTGCAGTTGTCTCTGTTCCAGTATGTGCTTCTGTAGATGTATGTGTGACTGTATCTACCCCATTAGACTCCGTAACATTCTTTTCGATATCTGCGACTTTTTCAGTTTGACCCTTGTCTACTCCAAGCTCAGTAGTCTCATTACTGGTAGCTGTTGATTCTTGAGCTAATACTGGTGACGCACCGAAAAACAACTGCTCCAATCACAACCGAAGCTGTCCCTAACTGCAAATTTACGAATTCCATATCGTTGTTTTTCAAAATGACTATGTTTCATTTCTTTTCCTTTCACCTCGAAAAATAAAGCGCTTTCTTTTTGCTTAAAAATTTTTAGTCCTTCTAACTAAATTCAAAAATAAATCTATTTGACAAATGAGTCTCCCTCATTTTTCATGCTTTCTCTCGCTGTAACGAGCATTAATCTCTTTTCATTACTTAGTTAAAGAGAGATTTTGCTTCTCCTTTCATTTTTATCCTACCTTCATTATATAATAAAAAATTTCACATTTTTAGATAGATTAATATATAACAGATTTTACTTTCAAGAATGTGAGCTGAATTTTATTTTTCGAAACTACTTTCTGGTTTTTAGAGTAAATTCCTCACTTTGATCAGACAACGCTCGAGGGGCATATTTTACTAAGCAACATTTTCAATAGATTTTAGCCTTAAACTTTTTCCCTCCACTCTTTTAATACCCTAATAAAAAAAGCCGTAACCAATTCTAGTTACGGCTCCTTCTTATCAACATTAAATTTCTCGATGAAATTCTTCGATTTTAGCTATTTTATTAATCTTCTTTTTCTTGCCAACAGCAAACATGGATAGGAGTAAGCCTATAAGTCCTACAGATGCAAGAGGACTTACATCTTCACTTCCTGTTTCAGGCAATTTGTCTCCCATCACGTCAACAGATGGTGCTTTGTATGTTCTATCATTTGATAGAGATAAAGCTAGTGGATTCTCTGTTATACTTGCTGGAAGCTTCGCCTGATGTAATTCTTCACGGATAGTTGCATCCGATCCATTCACACCACCTGAAAATTCTGGCACTTCATGAACGGAACCACTTGCGCCATTCACACCACCTGAAAAATTCTGATGCTGCATGAACAGAACCTGTTTCTCCATTCACACCACCTTCATATTCTGGAATTTCATGAACTGCACCTGAGTCACCATTCACACCACCTGCAAATTCTGGGACTTCATGAACGGAACCACTTGCGCCATTCACACCACCTTCATATTCTGATACTGTATGAACGGAACCTGTTTCACCATTCACACCACCCTCATATTCTGATACTGTATGAACGGAACCTGTTTCTCCATTCACGCCACCTTCGTATTCTGGAACTTCATGAACAGAACCTGAGTCACCATTCACACCTCCTTCATATCCTGGTGCGTCATGAACGGAACCCTGTTTCTCCATTCACGCCACCTTCATATTCTGGAACTTCATGAACAGAACCTGAGTCACCATTCACACCTCCTTCATATCCTGGCGCTTCATGAACGGAACCTGTTTCTCCATTCACGCCACCTTCATATCCTGGTGAGTCATGAACGGAACCTGTTTCTCCATTCACACCACCTTCATATTCTGGTGCTTCGTGTACTGAACCACCTTCGCCATTCACGCCACCTTCATATTCTGGTGCTTCGTGTACTGAACCGCCTTCACCATTCACGCCACCTTCATATTCTGGTGCTTCGTGTACTGAACCGCCTTCACCATTCACGCCACCTTCATATTCTGGTGCTTCATGAACGGAACCTGTTTCTCCATTCACGCCACCTTCATATTCTGGAACTTCATGGACTGCAGGGTCACCTTTTGAGCTTTCTTCAACAGATAATTCTGGGACTCCATGAACTGCACCTTCGTCACCATTCACGCCACCTGTAAATTCTGGTGCTTCGTGAACCGATCCGGATTCACCATTCACGCCACCCTCATATTCTAGATCTTTATGAACGGAACCTTCTTCACCGTTTACGCCACCTGTAAATTCTGGAACTTCATTGATAGCAATTTCGTTGCCATTAGTTCCCCCTGGAATCCCAGCTCCTTCAAGTTTCACTGGTAAGTTATGCATACTTTCAATAGCACCTGCTACAATTTCAGTGATTTCTTGACCGATGTCTTCTTTTCTTACAGCAAATAATAGAGTTTTCGTATCATACTGAGTTAAGAATGGAACCAAATTACCATTAGCTAATTTCAAAACTGGGGCCTGATTGACTAAGACTTCAGAATCAAATTCTAAAAGCAATAATGTTTTTGCCCATTTCAACTGCATTTTTCACTTTTTGCTTCCGTTGGAGAGATCATATCCTTACTTAAGAAATCCCAGTTGAATTTCTTATAAGACAAGGTGTATTCATTTTGAGTGGCAGTCGCATGCTCATAAAAGCAAGCCAAATTCGCCATTTCCAAGATCTTGCAATGAGTTATAAAGCAAATTTGCCACTTTGAATTGGATTGTGCTTGAGCCAAGTTAGGTCTCCATTAGCTTCCACACGTGCCAAGTGTACCAAACCATTGTAACGTCCTGGCCCACCTGCATTACTGAGGATGATATATTCCTTACCATCGTGCACCGTATGAATGGCAGACATTTGAACGTAGACGTCTTTGACATCTGAATAGCGTTTTACATCTTTTTCCCAAGTCGCTCCACCATCTTTACTTGTCGCTACTTGAAGATCACCTGTCAATCCACGCATGAAGAGTTTGAGATCTCCATTATTCAACTGCACAACAGTTGACTCAGTATTTTGAGCACCTGGATTATTCATAGTTGAAGAGTGAATTGTTTGGTTGCCTACTGGGCGGTTATCATTGACAGCTTCACCAGCGTGCCAAGTTTCACCATGGTCATCTGAGTAAATGACGCGTGAAGACTGAGAACCACTTAGGTAGGATACGTTATTTGTTGTGTAGGCTGGGATAACCAGACGCCCTTTATGAGGTCCTGAATGCAAGGCAATACCTGTACCAGGTCCAGTACCTAAGAAGTGCATCCAGTCCTTACGAATGCCGTATGTAATATCTTTAGGTGCAGACCAAGTTTTTCCATCGTCATCACTATAAGACATCCAGAGATAATTAGTGTTTGAAACTCTAAAGATGTTCTTGTCGCTGTAATCAAAGTAGACATTACCGATTAGTTCCTCACCCTTGTAAAGGTCACCCTTATCACTATAGGCTGGTTTCTTAGGATCAACTACAACACGGTATTCTGTCTTTCTATTTTCAGGGTCAAAAACTTCGCCATTTTCACGAATTGTATAACGTGCTGCATCACCTTGTTTGTACAAGACTTGGTATACCTTATCACCAATTTTTCTCATAAGCTTGTGGCGCTTTTCCTGGCAAATCTCTAACAGCTTCGCCTTCTACGAACATATCATAGATGGCAAAGATTCGCTTCGTCTTTGGATCTTGGACTAGGGCCATGTCAATGTTGACTGGTGAGCCTGCATGACCTCTCTTAGCCTTCTCATTGTCACGAGGATTTGAGATGACGATTCTATCTCCCCAAGTTTTACCCTTATCATCACTACGACGAACGACCATACCGATATCACCCCAGTCAGAGTGATGCAAACGTCTCTCGTCTGCTCCAGCAATTAAGGTTCCCTTATCCGTTTTAAGTAGGGCTGGAATACGGTAGCTTTGCGATACCATCTTTATTTGGCTTTGCGGTTCTCACCACCTTCAAAAACGTCCAGTTTATCCGTAACTTTTTGCTCCTTCAGGAAGTTTCTTCTCCAACTCTCCTCTTTCAAAAAGTTGGCTACGTTTTTTAACTTCTTCTGGAGAAAGGGCACGATCATAAACAGTTAGATTACGGACTTTAAGATTAGCGCCCCAATGGTTTTTGCCTTTACGTTTCAATGTACCAATTTGCATACGATTGACATCTGGCATGTCTTGGATGAAACGACCAGACTGAGGACTTGTTCGAGACAAGACACCATTTACATAGACGCGAACTTGACCATTTGGTTGGTCTGCATTTGGTCTTTTCAACTGTAAAGGTTACAGAGTTCCACTCACCTGGCTTAATCTTCAAAGGAGCAGTTTTATAATCACCATAGAAATGTTTTCCATTGGCATCACGACCTTCAACGATAGCTGTGTTATTAAGGATTGCCATGGTGAAGTATTCATCTACTTTGGTATCACTTGAAACTGAGAAAAGACTGTATAAATTTGGTGCAGATGCATCTGGTTTTGAACTCCATATGAATAGTCGCATTCTGAAGTTTTTTTAACCTTGTCCAGCTCGTCTTTCATGTCAACTATTTGACCGTTTGAAGGATTGGTTTCAACATCTTCCTTCTCTAGAACAGTATTTACATTTTCCAACTCTCTTGCATAAAAGTCACGCGGAACACTTCCAACTTCTTCGTCTTCACTATCTGTTCCTGGAGTTTCACTTGCCGCTTCTGTTCCTGTTGGTTTTTCAGACCCTGGGTTTGCTTTGCAACTCTTCACGGTTGACTTCTGTTCCACTATTACTTACTGTAGTTACTGGATCTGCAGGCTTCTGATCTAGATTAGCTAGACTTCCTGTTTCTGCTTCTTTGTTTGTTGTTGCTTCTTGGGCCAAGACCGGAGTAGCACCAAAAACAACCGCTCCAATCACTACTGAAGCTGCTCCAACTGCAAAATTTTTCGAATTCCGTATCGTTGTTTTCGATCAAAAATGTTTCTGATTCATATATTCCCTTTCTTATTAAAGAATAAAAGCGCTTTTCTTTTTCTTAAAATTTTTAGTCCCTAAATACTTAGGGGCAAAAAGAAACTGTATTATTGAATGGAAGTCCCACTCTTTTTAAATTAAAACTACTTTTTGCAACTTAAAAAACTAAACTAGCTCCAAGTTTTTCTCCTTTCAAATTTATTATTATATTTATTATATAATAAATATTCCAAATTATAGATATAGTAGTGCATAATAGATTTTACTTTCAAATATAGTTAGAAGAGTCAAACCTTATGAAACTACTTTCATCCTAGTATAAAAAATTCTGGACTTCATGAGAAGTCTCAGGAAATTTTATTGAACAAGGTAGGTAAATGGAATCTCACTCCCACACAACCAATTATAGACTTGGTCATTAACATGGACATTCATGGCCTCATGAGCGTACTCTGGCATGATACGATAGCTCTTTTCACAGGTCAAACGATTGTAGATAGCAAACTGGGTAATTGGATAACAAACATCATCATCAAGTCCTGTAATCATTCGAACAGGTCCTTTAATACGATGAGCAAAGTTTTTCACATCGATGTAACCCAAAGTTTCCATGATCTGATCTTCTGTTTCATGGAAGGGATCGTGAAACTTAAAGTAGCGGAAAAGTTCATCATAGGCTTCACTAGTATTACCAATCTCAATGACTCGTCTGAAGTCTGATAAAAATGGATAGATAGCAACTGTACGCTTAATACGAGGGTTGAGACCTGCAGCAACCAAAGCCAAGGCTCCTCCTTGAGAAGCACCGTAACTTGCCAACTGTTCTTCATCAACTTGTGAAAGACTGGCCACAATTTCAACTAGCTGATAAATATCTAGATAAACATCCTTGAAGAAGAGTTGATCTTTTTCCTTCCACCGCTCCACGGATAATCTGACCCTTGACTGTATTCCCTAGCGGAGATCGTAAGCCATCTTGTGAATATCCAGACTGACCTCGCACATCCATAGTCACGACACCGTAGCCAGCTACCGTAAAGGCGAGCATATCAGTCCAGTCCCAACCACGACCCATATAACCATGGAAGTGGAAAATGATCGGAACTTTCTTTTCTAGTTTTTGGCAATACGACACGGGCATAAACTTGTCCATCACGAGTCCCTTTAAAGGTCAATTCATAGCAATGAACATTTGGAATATGAAAAATCACGTTCTTCTAACTGGTAAGCCGGTAAAGTAGACAATTTTGCTAGCTCTCCATCCCAAAAATGCATCAAACTCTTGAGGGACTTCATCACGTCCTTTATAAGTTTTCATTTCTTCTAGTAATGCTGGATTTCTCATAGAATCCTCCTTCTTGCAAGCGTTATCATAACTGTATCATATCTGGAAATTCATTGCAAGAAAGACCTTAAAACAGAAAGTGGATTTAAGCTCTCTAGCTAATCAAGTTTAGTTTAAAAGTAGTTTCATGGGGTTTTCACTAGGAGACCTCATCTACCTAGGATTTGACAAATGAAATCATTCTAATACGAAAAAAGAGAGCAATTCCTTGCTCTCACTATTTATTCTCTTTGTTTACATAGTGTCTTTGACAGCAACTGCCACCATTTTAGCCTTTGCTCTCACCTTTCCAGCAACAGTCATTTCCATGTTAACGATTGCTTTTCGAGCTCCCAATTCCTCAAGTGTAGAGGTAACAATGATTTCATCATCGATTGGAGTCGGACTTAGATAGTCAACTTCTAAATGGGCAGTAATAAAACGTCCAATCACAGTTTCTGGTGTTAAGTCCAAGCCTTTTTCATGATGTGAAAACCATGCTGCAGAAGCAGTCCCGTGACAATCAAAGATAACTGCAATCATACCACCAAACAAATTAGCAGGTACTCCACCAGTGTACTGAGGATCCACCTTGATACGACTGATACAGCTTGTCCCCTCAACACTTGATAAGTTTTTAAATGCATGCCCAAATCATTTTTAGGACCGCACCCCCAGCAATGTTGAAATCTTTCGCCATAAGTATCTTGAACCGCAATAGCTCTTGTTTCTATAGTCATGTGAACTCCTTTCAGAAGTAAATTGATGTGTTTTCGATAATTATAACAACCTTATTAGCATTAGTAAATAGACTGGACCAATAATTCTATTAATCCCTAGTCTAAGTTTACATTATAGACAGAAAAAGAGCCTTGCAGCTCTTTTCTTAATATTTAGGAGAAGGTTGTGGTTCTGTTTGAAATATTTTCTGATAGTTTTACTTTAATTGTCATCGGACATTCCTCATTTCTTTTTGGTAACTCTACTATAAGCGATAATCCTAAAAGCTTACTTAACATTTTCTTAGAGAAAACTTAATCCAAATATTCTTTCTTCTGGAGATTGAGGGCAACTATATGCCATTCTGGATCCTCTTGCCAGTTTGATAGCGAACTGATATAGCTGGCAACCTTTCTAGCTTCTTCTAAAATAGGGAAATCTTCGATAATATCTGCCACCTGAAACTCTGGTAGCCCTGATTGTCTGGTCCCGAAGATCTCTCCAGATCCACGCATTTTTAAATCTTCTTCTGCTAGAACAAACCCATTAGTCGTTTCCGTCATAATCCGCATCCGGTCTTTCCCAGAGTCGGTCTTGGGATTAGCGACAAGAATCGCATAGGACTGTTTATCCCCTCGACCTACACGACCTCTAAGCTGGTGGAGCTGACTGAGGCCAAAACGGTCGGCATCTATGATAACCATGACTGTTGCATTGGGAACATTGACCCCAACCTCGATAACGGTTGTAGAGACTAAGATATCCGTTTTTTTCTTTCTTTGAAATCCTGCATAATCTGGTCTTTTTCATCACTCTTCATCTTCCCATGTAAGAGGGCTACGTCTGCTTTTTCCTGTGAAATGAGCCGTCAATTCTTCTGACAAGGCAATGGCATTTTTAAGGTCCAGGGCTTCTGATTCTTCAATCAGAGGGGAAATGACGTAGGCTTGGGAACCTTTTTGTATTTCTTCCTCAAGCCAGGTTAGGACTTGAGGCAGTTGTTCATGCTTGATCCAGCGAGTGATGATAGGTTTTCGCCCAGCTGGCATCTGGTCGATAATCGAAACATCCATATCCCCAAAGGCTGTGATGGCTAAGGTTCTTGGAATAGGAGTTGCTGTCATCATGAGGACATCAGGATTGTCTCCTTTTTCTCTCAGAATTCGTCTCTGTCCCACACCAAAACGGTGTTGCTCATCAATGATAATCAAGCCAAGGCGAGCATAATCCACACCCTCTTGAATCAGGGGCATGGGTCCCGATAATAAAATCTGCATCGCCTTTAGCAATAGTCTCCAAGACCTCACGCCTTTTTGCAACTTTCAAGGAACCTGTCAAAAGCTCGATTTTTAATTCCGGAAAGAGCCCCTGTAAACTCTCAAAATGCTGCTCTGCGAGAATCTCTGTTGGAACCATGAGGGCAGCCTGGTAACCAGCTGTTACAGCAACATACATAGCAAGACCTGCAACCACTGTCTTCCCGCTACCGACATCCCCTTGTAAGAGTCGATTCATGTGATGGTCCGACTTCATATCTGTTAGAATTTCTTGCAGGCTTTTTTCTTGGGCTTGGGTCAAGGCAAAAGGAAGAGTCTCCTTGACCTTAGTCAACTCATCTTCTGACCAGTTCAAGACCAGACCACTTCCATGAACCTTATTTTCAGACTTAAGGGTCTGTAGCTGCATTTGAAAGTAAAAGAGTTCTTCAAACTTGATTCTACGAAGTGCCTGCTTATACTCTGCTAAATCCTTAGGGAAATGCATGGCACGCACAGCCTCACAACGAGACATGAGTTTGTACTTATCTAGTAGACTTTGGGGAAGATTTTCTTCTATCAAGAGATCCAAGCCCTGATCAAAGGCTGTCTTGATAACCTTAACAAGACCAGCTTGACTAACCCCTTGGGCCAGTCGATAAACAGGTTGGAGGTCATCTTCTACTTGGGCTAAAACCTTCATACCTGTCAGACTAGCTTTGGCACGGTCCCACTTGCCAAAGACGGCAAGAGTTGCCCCTAACTCAATCTTATCTGCCAGATAGGGTTGGTTAAAGAAATTAACTGCAAAAACAACTTCTCCCTGCTTAAGACTAAAGCGAAGACGATTGCGCTTGAAACCATAATACTGGACACTGGCAGGTGTCACAACCTGGCCAGACAGAACAGCCTTTTCTCCATCTTCTAATTCCAGCACTTGCTTGCTCTTAAAATCCTCATAGCGGAAAGGAAAGTAGAGCAAGAGATCTTGCAAGTTTTCAATACCTAATTTAGCGTACTTCTCGGCTGACTTCGGTCCCACTCCAGGTAAGACATGCAAGGGTTGGTGCAAATTCATCTTGCTCTCCTTTCTGTTTGTTTAATGATATTCTCTTGAATACGATCACTGAGGAGACAGACTACCCTCATAGTTGATAGTTCCACGATAAGTCGCTACCTGTGTTGCTGTAATTTCCTCATCACCATTCCTACCAATCAAGGTGACTTTGGTCCCCAATGGATAGATTTTAGGCAGACGAATGGTTATTTGGTCCATGGAAACTCGACCAACGATCGGACACAATTGGCCATCCACCAGAACTGAGAAATTCTGCATATCTCGCGTCCAACCATCTGCGTAACCGATTGGCAGAGTTGCAATTACTTCTTCGCTATCTGATTGGTAGGTAGCACCATATCCTACACAAGAACCAGTAGGAACTGTCTTGACATGGACTATTGCCGATTCTAAAGTCAAGGCAGGATTCAAATTATAAGGCAAGTCCAGAACTTGACCACTAGGATTCAGACCATACATGGCATCTCCCATACGGACTGCATTGAAAACAGTCTCTGCATGCCAAAGAGTTGTTGCGGAGTTGCTGGCATGTACCAATTCTGGCACTTCCTTCATGCCTGCAAGAATGCCTTTAAAACGCTCCAACTGGATATTAAAGTAGGTATCTGACTCCTCGTCTGCAGTTGCAAAGTGAGTGAAAATTCCCTCGACACAAGCACCATGTCAACAAGATTTGAGCTTCCTCAACCTGGATTACCTCTAAAAGCCAATCCGTCCCATACCTGAATCAATCTTTGAGATGAACGGTCAAAACCAGCTAGCTCAGCCTGATGACTGACTAAACTTTGAACCCACTCTAAGCCTGCAACTGTCAAAGCAATATCAAATTCTCGAGCCAGTTCAACGGACGCTAGCTCCGATACACCCAGAATGAGAATTTTTTTATCGATGCCTGCTTGACGAAGTTCAATAGCTTCATCAATATTTGAAACACAAAAACCATCTACATCATCCTGATAGCAGTTGCAACAGCTACAGCTCCATGTCCATAGGCATTGGCTTTCACTACCGCCCATTTAAGAGTATTTGGGGTAATGTGTGCTCCCATTTGTTGAATATTATAGCGGATTGCTCCTAGATTAATGAGAGCCTTGGTCGGTCTATGTGGACTAGATTTCATGATTTTCCTCCAAAATGACACTAGCTGTTACAAACTGATCTGTATGACTAATCGACAGCCAAACCTTTCCTGAAAAAAGGAGACTTATTAAAAGTATGGGGCACCTTTCTCGCTATTCAAAACTTCTAAATCTTGAAAACTAAGTTTACCGATACCAGTTCCAAGAGCCTTAGCAAAAGCTTCCTTAGCTGACCAGCGCCCCGCTAAAAATTCAATTTGTTTACGACCTTTAAGACTATTAAATCGTTCCATTTCACTGGCAGTCAAAACCTCGTTTGACAAAGCCGTCATGCCGATCAACTGCTCCTGCTATCGAAGCCAATTCTTCGATATCGATTCCGTGTCCAACTATCATTCTCATCAAAAAGGAGTTGAGATTCCCCAACTCCATCCTTTTCATTTATTTTGTTAAAGTAGTATAAATTTCTTCTACCAGGGCTACTGTATTTTCCCAACCCTAGACAAGGATCGGTAATCGAGCAACCAAAGATTTCTGGTTGATTTTGGCGACCATCAGCTAGATAAGACTCAATCATAAAGCCTCGGACCGTTTTCTTAATCTTTTCATTCCAGTCACGATTCTGTAAGGTATGACGGACAATTCGAATTTGCTCCATATATTTCTTACCTGAATTGTCATGATTGGTATCGATTATGATAAAAGGATTTTCCAGGCCCATAGTCTCATAGCGACTGATGGCATCTAAAAGCGTTTCATAGTAGAAGTTAGGCTCATTTTTGCCGTATTCATTCATAGCACCACGAAGGATGACGTGGGCCAAAGGATTCCCTGAAGTCTCTACTTCTTGGCCATGGTAGAGGAAGGTTTGCTTGTTTTGTGCAGCATAGATAGCATTAAACATAACGCCGAGATTTCCAGATGTTGGATTCTTCATCCCTACTGGTGCATCAATCCCTGAAGCCACAAATCGGTGCTCCTGGTCCCTCTACTGATCGAGCTCCCACCGCATGATAACTAACCAAATCATCAACTAAAATTAGATTTGACGGATAGAGCATTTCATCTGCTGTGGTCAAACCTGTCTCTGTGATTACGCGGTAATGGAGCTGACGAACAGCCTGTAAACCATTGATGAGACTTGGAGCTTCATTTGTATTTGGTTGATGAATCAAGCCCTTGTAGCCATCTCCATTGGTACGGGGCTTGGCCGTATAGACCCGCATGACGATAAAGATTTTGTCGGCTACTTTTTTCTGCAAGTCGGCTAATCGACGAGCATACTCCAATACTGCTTCTTCATTATCTGAAGAACACGGACCCATCACTAAAAAGGATCCGATCGTCCTCACCTGAGATGATAGATGCCAATTCTATATCACGCGCTTCCTTATAACGCAAGACTTCAGGTGACAACTGGGTCTCAGCCTTAATGGCCTCAATATCTATTTCTTGGCCTTTTTCGATAAATGCCATCTTATTCTCCTAGTGTTTGGTAGATTTTCTCGGACAAGTGCTTCTGTATTGTCCCAGCCTAGACATGGATCTGTGATAGACTTACCAAAAACCTCAGGTGCATTTTGACGTCCATCTTTCAGATAAGACTCAATCATAAAACCACGAACGTATTTTCTTGATCTTCTCATTCCAGTCACGGTTAATTGAGGTCTGACGAACGATACGGATTTGCTCCATGTATTGCTTGCCTGAGTTGTCATGGTTGGTATCAATGATAATAAAAGGATTTTTCCAAACCCATTTCTTCATAGCGAGCAATGGTTTCTAGCAGATTGTCATAATAGTAGTTAGGGATGTTTTTCCCATATTCATTTAGAGCTCCACGCAAAATAGCATGAGCGAGTGGATTGCCACTTGTCTCCACTTCTTTCCCTAGGAAAAGGAAACTTTGCTTATTTTGAGCTGCATAAATCCCATTAAACATGACATTGAGATTGCTCTGATGTAGGATTTTTAAAACCTGTTGAAAAATCTGCCCCACTAGCTACAAAACGGTGCTGTTGGTCTTCAACCGAACGAGCTCCGACAGCCATATAAGAAATCAAATCATCTACAAGTGGTAGATTTTCTGGATAGAGCATCTCATCAGCGGTTGTCATACCAGTCTCCGTAATGACACGATAGTGCAGTTGACGAACTGCCTTAATCCCATTAATAAGACTTGGAGCTTCCTTAGCATTCGGCTGATGGATCAATCCCTTTATAGCCGTCTCCATTAGTACGAGGTTTTAGCTGTATAGACTCGCATAACCATAAAAGATACGATCTTTGACTTCTTCTTGTAGGGCTGATAAGCGCTTGGCATACTCGAGGACTGCCTCTTCATTATCTGATGAACATGGTCCAATCACTAATAATATACGCTGATCTTTCCCACGAATGATAGCTTCTAACTCTCGGTCCCGTTGTGTTTTTATTGAAAAGTGCCTCTCCATCTAATCTAGACAAACTACGAACTTCTTCGATATTAATTTTAGGGACTTCTTGCTGTAAATACCATGAGTCGTCTCCTTATAAAGTAAACGGACGCCAAGTAAAAATTCACTTTTCACTAGGCATCCGCCTGAAAAGTATTCAGTCTTAATGTCTTTTAGCATGACAATTTTTAAACTTCTTACCTGAACCACATGGGCATAAGTCATTGCGCTTCACCTGGCTCAAGTCCAAATCTTCTGGAAGATTAGCTTGCTGAGCAGCGATGTTACGGGTTGCTGTTGTAGTGATATGACGCTCCGTTTGAGGACGTTCTTGTTCATGAATCTGAGCTTTCATCATCAAACGAGTCACATCAAATTCAATAGAACCAATCATATCATTGAACATACGGAAACCTTCTGCTTGATACTCTACGACTGGATTGTTCTGAGCATATCCACGTAGTCCAACAGCATTACGCAACTGGTCTAAAGCATCGATATGGTCTGTCCATTTGTTGTCAACTACACGTAGAATCAATACTTTTTGGAATTCCTTAACAGCCTCTTCATCACGAAGTTTTGCAACCTGGTTATTGTAAACAACCAAAGCTCGTTGGAAGAGTTCTTCTTTGATAGCTTTATCTGACAAGCCTGACAAATCTTCAAGAGAGATAGAGTCCTCAGGAAGTAAATTGTACTTAGCAAAGTTCAATATAGCTTCTAGTTTTTCATTTTGTTTAGAACGAGCATGATTGTCTACCACACGGTTAATAGTGCGTTTAATCATGGCATGAATCTCAGGAGCAAGATCTCGATCGGCTGTAATAACATCATAACGTTGAGCATAAATAATCTCACGTTGCTCACGCATAACATCATCATACTGAAGGACTTGTTTACGTGTATCGTAGTTGTTTCCTTCAACACGTTTTTTTGAGCCGCTTCTACTTGACGAGTCAACATACGAGATTCAATAGCTTCGTCAGACATGTTGAAGCGTTCAAAGACAGTTTTCAAACGTTCTGAACCAAAGCGTTTCATCAAATCATCTTCAGAGAGAGGTAGAATTGAGATTCACCTGGGTCTCCTTGACGTCCCGAACGTCCGCGGAGCTGGTTATCGATACGACGACTCTCGTGACGTTCTGTACCGATGACACAAAGTCCACCAAGTTCACGAACCCCTTCACCAAGCTTAATATCAGTACCACGACCTGCCATGTTGGTTGCGATAGTAACTGCACCACGTTGACCAGCATTCATGATGATTTGGGCCTCTTTATAGTGGTTCTTAGCATTCAAAACTTCATGAGGAATGCCAGCTGCAACTAATTTCTTCGAAATGTAATCACTGGTTTCAACAGCAACAGTACCAACCAAGATTGGTTGACCTTTTTGGTGTCGAGCTTTCACATCTTCTACAACAGCCTTAAATTTAGCTTCAAGACTAGCAAAAAGTAAGTCTGGATGGTCGATACGTTGAACTGGACGGTTTGTCGGGATTGGAATAACACGAATATTATAAATTTCACGGAACTCCTCTTCCTCTGTCTTACCAGTACCTGTCATCCCTGACAATTTCTTGTACATACGGAAGAGGTTCTGATAGGTGATTGAGGCAGACGTCTTAGTCTCATCTTGGATTGGTACAGCTTCCTTAGCTTCAATCGCTTGGTGCAATCCGTCTGAGTAGCGACGCCCTTCCATAGTCCGACCTGTAAATTGATCGACAATTAAGATTTCCTGATCTTCACTAACCACATAGTCAATGTCCAAGGTCATGATGTAGTTGGCACGAAGAGCATTGTCGATAAAGTGAGTAAGAGCCACGTTTTCAATATCATATAGGTTGCTTAGGTTGAAGTAACTTTCAGCCTTGTCAATTCCTGAATCAGATAGGCCAATTGTTTTAGACTGGATATCAATGATGTAATCATCTTTATCTAGTGATTTAACATATTGGTCTGCCATATGATAAAGCTGGCTAGTCTCAACAGCATTTGCTCCTGACACAATCAAAGGCGTTCTAGCTTCGTCAATCAAGATAGAGTCAACCTCATCGACCAAGGCATAGTTAAGTGGACGTTGAACCATAGTTTCTGCACGAACAACCATGTTATCACGAAGATAGTCAAATCCAATCTCAGAGTTAGTTGAGTAGGTAATATCACAAAGGTAAGCTTCTTTTTTCTCCATCGGAGACTTAGCTGCCAAGTTAATCCCTACCGATAAACCAAGCCATGAATAGAGCTCACCCATCTCAGTCGCGTCACGTTCAGATAGATATTCGTTGACCGTAACAACGTGTACCCCTTTACCTGAAAGTGCATTGAGGTAAACTGGCATAGTCGCAGTCAAGGTTTTACCTTCACCAGTACGCATCTCTGGAACGTCACCATGGTGAAGAACAATCCCTCCCATAACCTGAACTTTATACGGGAAAAGACCGAGAACACGCTTAGCACCTTCACGGACAACCGCAAATGCTTCATACAACAACTGATCAAGCGTTTCACCATTTTGATAGCGTTGTTTAAACTCTACTGTTTTTGCTTGTAGCTGCTCGTCTGTCAATGCAGCCATCTCATCTTCATATTTTTATGACTTTATCTGCCATCTTTTCAAGACGACGAAGTTCTCCCTTATCATTTTCGATAATTGTTTTTAATAAATTTGCCATTTTTTTCCTTACTTTAAATTCCGAATATTTTAGAATGTTCTTTTTAATTTTAGCATAATTACTGATTATTTTCAAGGAAGAATCCCCATTTTGAAAAAGGAAAAAAAGAGGCTAGTTTCCAAGCTAACCTCTCTGGCTTTTTATGATACTTCAATTGCCAAAAATTGGCAAAATGGCAAATAGGATAAATAGATTAATCCAAAGAGAAAGACAGCAGACAATGCCAAAAATAAAAAGACTGACTTTCTTGGATAACAAGGCCATCAAAATAGACAGAATGCCAAAAACTAGCAAGATTTTCTGTATGATGAAGATGTCAATCTTTACCCCCATAACGGATTACCCCCAAAGGACAAAGAAGAACGCAAGCCAGATAAACAAAAACTAAACCAATATAAACCTTGGAATAGCATGAAATAAATGATTTTTAGACGCGCCATAAGCCACCTCCTACAAATAGAAACCGATATAAATCAAGGTCTTCCACCTTTAGACTTCCCTAGTTCCCGTCTTAAGCGAAACATTTTTGAAGAAGATGTAGTCTAGCCAGTCACTGCCTAGAGATAGGACTATCAACAGCAACCAAACACCCCAAGCACTCATATCTGATACATGTTTGAGAACAAGAGGGAAAAATAGGAATGAAAAAAATTGTCAGATCCAGACTAAACAGAGCTAAAAGGGAAAAATAAATCCAGTAGAAATAGTAGAGGATCGGGAAAAATCTTACTGTTTCTATCAGCATTGTCTATCCAATAGAAAAAAGCAAAAAGCAAGGAAATAAGAGTATCAATTGATTAAACGACAGTTTCATTATCGACACCTCTTTTTCGATAGCGTTTTCTTTGCTTTCATTCTATCAAAAAATCTGGAAATGTCATTCCAGATTCTACTTTTTTTATTTACGTTTTCTTGCGATGAGATGGATTGGGGTTCCTCAAAGACAAAGGCCTTGCGGATTTGATTTTCCAAGAAACGCAGGTAAGAAAAGTGCATAAGTTCTTCTTCGTTGACAAAAGATCACAAAGGTCGGTGGTTTGGTTGCCACTTGAGTCGCATAGAAAAATCTTGAGACGTTTTCCTTTGTCTGTCGGTGTTGGGTTGATGGCAATGGCATCCATAATCACATCGTTCAAGACAGCTGATGGAATACGTGTATTTTGACTTTCACTGATTTGCTTAATCATCTCAGGCAACTTGTGGAGACGTTGCTTGGTCAAAAGCTGATACAAAGATAATCGGTGCGTAAGGCAGGTATTGGAACTGCTCACGGATATCTTCTTCCCAGCTTTTCATGGTGTGGTTGTCTTTTTCAAGCGTATCCCATTTATTGACCACAATAATCATCCCTTTACCAGCTTCATGGGCAAAACCAGCAATACGCTTGTCGTACTCACGGATACCCTCTTCAGCATTGAGGACCATCAATACTACATCTGAACGGTCAATGGCACGCATGGCACGCATGACAGAGTATTTCTCTGTATTTTCATAAATCTTACCAGACTTACGCATACCAGCCGTATCAATCATGGTAAATTCTTGACCGTCAGCATCGGTAAAGTGAGTATCAATAGCATCACGAGTTGTCCCAGCTACGGGACTAGCAATTACGCGGTCTTCACCCAAGATAGCATTGATCAAGCTAGATTTTCCGACATTTGGACGTCCAATTAAGCTGAATTTAATGACATCTGGATTTTCTTCTTCAACTTCATGAGGGAGATTTTCTACGATAGCATCTAAGACATCCCCCGTACCAATACCATGGACAGATGAGACGGGTAGCGGTTCACCCAAGCCCAGAGCATAGAAATCGTAGATATCATTTCGCATCTCTGGATTGTCAACTTTATTAACGGCAAGGATAACTGGCTTATTGGTCTTATAAAGTTTACGTGCTACGTATTCGTCCGCATCTGTAATTCCTTCTTTTCCAGACACGACAAAGACGATAACATCTGCTTCTTCCATGGCAATTTCTGCCTGGTGTTTGATTTGTTCCATAAATGGAGCATCAACGTCGTCAATTCCCCCTGTATCAATCATACTGAAAGAACGGTTAAGCCACTCACCTGTCGCATAAATACGGTCACGAGTCACTCCTTCAATATCTTCTACAATCGAAATCCGCTCTCCAGCGATTCGGTTAAATAGGGTTGACTTCCCAACATTGGGACGTCCGACAATGGCAACAGTAGGTAAGGCCATGTTTTCTCACTTTCTACAATAACTTTTTCTGTTCCAGATTTCTTCGAGTTGAGCTAGGCTCAGCTTGGCCAAACTGCTCTGCCAAACGCTGACTCCAAGTCGTCGTAGCACGCGCACCAGCATACTCAGCCTGCACACGGTCATAGGCTTCAATTGCCTCAACTGACTGTTCTTGGTATTCTTCATCAAATACCATTTGACTCAAAGGTAATCTTGGTTTAACATCGTGTCTTTGATTTGGCACACCAAGTGCAATCCCAAAAACAGGATAGGTGTAGTCAGGTAACTTGAATAATTCAGAAACTTCTTCTGATTTATAACGGACTAAACCGATAATAACGCCACCGTAACCCATGCTTTCAGCTGCCAACAAAGTGTTTTGAGCAGCGAGGGCCGCATCAACTGAACTAATCAACAGACCTTCGACACCCTGAGGTTGGAAACTATCAGTATGGATTTTTGCTCCCTTCTCTGCTCGGTTCAAGTCTCCGACAAAGAGGAGGAAGGCAGCTGACTGACGAATAGCTTCTTGGGGAACAAACTCATACAAGGCATCTTTCTTTTCTTGGCTTCTTACAACAATCACAGAATAAGATTGGAAGTTTTTCCAAGAAGAGGCCATTTGTGCGGCAGTTAAAATTTCAGTTAGGTCAGCTTGAGGAATTTCTTGTTCCTTAAAGCGACGTACTGAAGAGTGGGACTTCATTAATGTTGTAGTTTCTGTCATCGACGGTTTTCTCCTTTTAGTTGTGTTTCTTCAGCAAGGTAACGGATACGTTCCATGACACGTCTGGCTTCCCAAGTTTCGTCATTTCCGTTCTTGCCTTTTGCAAAATGTTTTTCCAAATCTTCAAAATTGAAGTTTGAAGTAAAGAAAGTTGGTAAGTCTTCCTGCATGCGATACTGAAGAATTACCTGCAAGATTTCATCACGGACCCACGGTGTTGATTGCTCAGCACCGATATCATCAAAAATCAAGACTTCAGCTTGCTTGATTTCATCCACTAAATTCTTAACATTTCCATCACCAATAGCATTTTTGACATCAATGACAAAACTAGGATAATGGAGCAGTGTTGATGAAACACCACATTCTTTTGACAAATCATGGGCTAGGGCAGCGACCATGAAGCTCTTCCCAACCCCAAAGTTTCCATAGAGATAGAGACCTTTACGGATGGCTGGATATTGTTCAACAAAGGCGAACAACTTTTTAAAAATCGGCACGCGTCCTGCATCATCTAAATCAACTTGAGCTAGACTAGCTTTTTTCAGACTAGCTGGAAGATTAATCAGTCTGAGACGGTTCTTGATAGCAGCTTCTTTCTCAGCCGCAATCAGTTCTGGAGTTTCCTCATAAGACACATCCGCATAGCCATGATTCATGACTAGAATAGGCTTGTAACCACGCGCAATGTAGTCTGTATCTCCGCGAAGGAATTTATCCCGTTCGGTGATGTATTGGTTAAACTTAGAGATACTACGATTCAATTCCTCTTGACTGAGAGATTCTTTCTGGATAAAAGCCGCAACATCCGGATCTTTTACAATCTGCTGGACCAGGTCCTGATATTGAAAACGGCTGGGATGACCTTTAAGCACATCTCCTACACTTTCCATCTAGTCTCCTCCTTTCCCTAATCGGGCTAACATTTCTTTTTTCATACGTTCTAACTCCAAACGAGTTTCTTCGCTGGTTTCATTCTTATATTCTGGATTACTCCATTTAGGAACATTGGTTTTTGCCTGGCTTGTCTGCGCTATTTTTGTTCCTGCCCCTTTTGATTTTTTTCTCGGATTCGAAGTACAGCCTCTTCAGCAGTTCTGACTTTGTTATAAGAGTAATCATTGGCCACTTTCATGGCATATTTTTCATTAAGATTGGCCGAATCAACCTTATTGAAAGTCAAAAGTATAACGACATTGATGACTTCATCAAGCAAGCCTAGGTCTGCCATTTGTTTTAGCACATCACGTTCGGCTTGGATAATTCCTGCATTTCGTGTCTGCTTGATTTCTGCTAAAAACTGCAGGGCTGTTTTACTTTTAGCTTCTCGAATAATAGTCGCTTCCTTAGGACTAAAGTTCGATGCAACAGACTGTTGCGCCAATTTTTCACGCATGCGCTTGACAGAAATGACTTGGGAAACAGCTGTTCCTTTAGCTAGCTGATAGGTTTCAAACCAGGTCCATTTTTTCTCGTCAGCAATTTTAAAGAGCTCTAAAACATCTGACTGTTCATCTTGAAAACGAAGACCATCTCGAGCCATGAACTGACGAAAATGATCCAAATCAAAATCATTCGTCAAATTAGCTCTTACTGGAGCCTCATCATAACTAGCCAATTCTTCTATCTCTGGAAAGGCCTGACTCAAAGAAACTGTCAAAGCTTCTCCGTCTGCAGACTCTTGACGCAAATCAGAAACTGCTGTATCGCCAATCCTTTTCTCCAACAAAGTACGATACACTGTATGACGCAAGAAGTCAGATTGAGAAAGTGTTGGATGAATAACAAGTTTATAACCATCTCCATTTTGGTAGAGTGTGACTAAGTTAAAAGCTGCTAAGATTTTAAAAGCCTTTAGGAGTCTGTCCATTCCGAAATTAAGATGATTGAGAATAGCAGCAAAAAAGGTGTTCTTTTTGGCCATCATCCCAGAAAGCAAGTATATAAAGGTAGAGACTGAGCGCATCCTGACCGATAATCGGGAGGTAGCACTGCACCAGAGTGGAGGTATCTTGCGACACCCGATTATTCTTGAGAAAAGAAAAACGATCATTAGGCTTCATTTATTTTTCCTTTTTCTTCTTTGAAGATTGCGTAATTTGTTTGAGAAGATTTTCTAGCTCGCTCACATCTTTTGAAAACTACGGTAAACACTTGCAAAACGAACATAGGTAATTTCATCTAGTTCTGCTAACTCTTCCATAACGAGAGAACCAATATCTTCACTTTGAATTTCATTATCATTTCGACTGAGGAGTTTTTGCTCAATACGATTGACCACCATACCAATTTCATCACTAGAGACTGGACGTTTTTGGGCGGAGCGAATAATTCCGTTAAAGATTTTATCTCTTGAAAATTGTTCTCGTGTCCCATCTTTTTTGACAACAACCAGAGTTCTTTCTTCTACACGTTCATAGGTCGTGAAACGGTGTTGACACTCTTCACACTCACGTCTACGTCTAATGGTATTTCCTTCTTCGGCCTGGCGACTATCAATTACACTTGATTTTGTAGCGCCACATTTTGGACAACGCATGCCTTCCCCTCCTTGTCGTTTTCTTCTCATTATACCATTTTTTGAATAATTCCCAAAATAATTTTCCTTTTGGCTTGACATCTTTTTTGTTTTGTTGTATTATTGAATTAACACAAGAGGAGGTAGAAAGGAGACCGCGATGTCTTGGACATTTGATAACAACAAACCCATCTATATGCAGATTATGGAGAAAATCAAATTACAAATTGTTTCCCATAAACTTGAACCCAACCAACAACTCCCAACTGTTAGAGAACTAGCTAGCGAAGCAGGAGTCAATCCTAACACTATCCAGCGTGCCCTATCGGACTTGGAGAGGGAAGGCTTCGTTTATTCCAAACGAACTTCCGGCCGCTTTGTCACAGAGGATTTGGACTTAATTCTCCAATCCCGAAAGCAACTTTCTGAAGAACAGTTGCAGCAGTTTGTAACAGGCATGGTAGAATTTGGCTATAAAAAAGGAGAACTACCGACTGTTTTAAGAGATTATATTGAAGGAGTTTAAACTATGACCTTGTTAACTTTTGAAAATGTATCAAAATCCTATGGAGCAAGTCCTGCTCTTGCAAATGTTTCCCTTGAAATCCCAGCTGGAAAAATCGTTGGCTTGCTTGGGCCTAACGGCTCTGGTAAGACAACCTTGATTAAACTCATCAACGGTTTACTTCAACCTGAACAAGGGCGTATTCTGATCAATGGCATGGAGCCAAGTCCAGCAACTAAAGCAATTGTTTCTTATCTGCCTGATACGACCTATCTCAACGAGCAAATGAAGGTTAAAGAGGCTCTTACCTATTTCAAGACTTTCTACCAAGACTTCGATCTAGAACGTGCTCAAGGTCTTCTTCGTGACCTTGGCATCGATGAAAATAGCCGCTTCAAAAAACTCTCAAAAGGGAACAAAGAAAAGGTTCAGTTGATTCTGGTCATGAGTCGGGATGCTCGTCTATATGTCCTTGATGAACCAATCGGCGGTGTCGACCCCGCAGCTCGTGACTATATTTTGAACACCATCATCAACAACTATTCTCCAACTTCGACTGTCTTGATTTCAACTCACTTGATTTCAGATATCGAGCCTATCTTAGACGAAATTATCTTCCTCAAGGAGGGAAAAGTCGTCCGTCAAGGAAATGTGGATGATATTCGTTATGAGTCTGGAGAGTCTATCGACCAACTCTTCCGTCATGAATTCAAAGCCTAGATAAAGGAGATTATTATGTTTTGGAATTTAGTTCGTTATGAATTTAAAAATGTTAACAAATGGTATTTAGCTCTTTATGGTGCTGTATTGGCACTTTCTGTCATCATTGGATTACAGGCTAGTGCCATCAAAATGCTATCTTCTCAAGATCAAGAATCAATCATGCTAGTATTTCAGGCCTTTATTTTCGGAGGACTAATCATTACCATGAGTATTTCAACCTTGATATTGATCATCCGTCGCTTCAAGGGTAGTGTTTATGAGCGTCAAGGATACCTAACTTTAACCCTACCTGTATCTGAACACCAAATCATCCTAGCAAAACTCTTGGGGGCTTTCCTCTGGTCTTTGCTTAGTACAGTAGTTTTCATCCTAAGTATTTATATCTTTTTAGTGACAGTAGATCCACAAATTATTGATGTCTATGTTATCAGATACTTTTTTGGTCATTATTTAGATAGTATCGGTTTATCTCTGATTTCATATATCTTTAGTACAGTGGCAGGAATTCTCTGCATCTACTTGTCTATCTCTATCGGTCAACTCTTTAATGAATACCGTACAGCTCTTGCAGTTGTAGCCTACATCGTCATCCAGACTATACTTGGATTTATCACCCTCAATCTTCGCATCGATTTTGACTACAATTGGACGATATCCTTTGAAATTCTCAAGGATTTAATCCTTAGCGTCGTCTTCTATCTTGGAACCTATTATATCTTAAAGAACAAAGTAAACTTACAATAATGAAATGACCCCTAGCAAACAAAGCTAGGGGCTTATTTTTACCCAAAGAAATTTAAAGTCCTTGTTTTTAACTCAAAATCAAATTGGCTACAATAGGGCTGACAAATACATAGAGAATACCTGTAACACCGATGGCTAGCCCTCCCATAGCACCCTGCAACTGGTCCATAGCGAAAGGCCGTTCCAGTCCCAACTGCGTGACCAGTTCCTCCAAGAGCAAGACCAACAGCTACTGGGTCGTCAATCTTTAGCCATTTTAAAAGTGTTGGTCCAATAACGCTAGTCAAAAATGCCAGTTGCTACCACAACTACCAAGGTGATCGTCGCTATTCCTTGTAGCTTATCCGTAATTCCAACTGCCATGGCCGTCGTTACAGACTTTGGGAAAAGCGAAATCGCTAAGAAGAAATCCATACCGAAAAATTTTGCAACTAAAGCTGTAAAAACTGTATTTACAACAACAGCAAGGAAACTACTGAGTAGAATACTTCTAACATGGTGTTTCATGAGGTGAAAACTCTTATAAAGAGGAATTCCTAAAGCTACTGTTGAAGGAACAATCAAGTTATTGAGGTAGACCCCACCTTGATAATAGGCAACATAAGAAATATCAGTCAGTTTTTAAAAAACAATGATAAATAAAGTTGCTAGCAGCAAGGGAGTGGTCAGAGGATGAGGGTACCGTCTAAAGATAATCATGCCTCCAAGATAAGCCAAAATAGACAAGGCTATCCCAAAAAGTGGATTGGATACAAATTCGCTCATTTGGCACCTCTTTCTTCGTAATCACCTTCATAACGCTTTTTGATAAACTGAACGACCAGCGCAATCAAGATAATATTGATAACTGCTGCAAAAAAAGACAATCAAGACAATGGGCAATAAATAGGGAGCAATCACATCAAATTTCTCCATAATCCCAACTGCAGGAGGTAGAAAGAGGATAGTCATATTAGCTAGAGAAAATTTCCAACCATGTTGACATGACGTACCCGCAACCACTTGAACTGCAAGGCTAAAAAATAAAAATAATCAAACCGATAATGCTTCCAGGAATAGGCAAATGGAAAAACTAGAGATTCCCTCACCAATCAGTGAAATGACAAAGAGAATCATTAACTGAACATATAACTTCATCGAATACTCCAAAAAATAGACTTTCTGCATACCAGTTTACTCTTTTTTTCAGAAAATTTCAAGGAAATACACAAGAAACTTCCTTCTTGCTATCTCATCTAAAAAGTTGTATACTAATTGCGTGCGCAAGCATCTCAGATAAAGCAAATCTGTTTTATAACTACTATATAGAAAGGAGATTGATATGACTTACTTAGAAAAAAATGGTTTGACTTCAACCGACGACAAGTAGAGCTAGAAGCTCTTTTAGAGCAAACGATTGCTGAGCAGAGTGACCAAAGCCTAACGCTCAAAGAATTCTATCTCTTGCACTTTTTAAATCAGGCTCAAGAAAAATCTTTGAGACAGATTGACCTGCCTGACAAACTCCATCTGAGTCCAAGTGCTGTATCACGAATGGTGGCACGCCTAGAAGCCAAAAACTGTGCTTTACTTAGTCGGAGATGTTGTGACCAGGATAAGCGAGCTAGTTTTATCTGCCTCACTAAGGAGGGTCAGACAACTCTTGCCTATCTACAAAAAGCTGTAGAAGAAAGCCTTGAAACAAAAGCAAGTTGGCTTTCCTAAAATTTTTACAAAAAACTTGCGTGCGCAAGCAATTTTCTTGACATTCCTTTTTCCAAGGAGTAAAATGAAGATATGATTTAGCAAAGGAGAATCCTATGATTGAAATCACTTATCTTGATGCCAGCAAGCAAGAGAGAACCATGACCTTCGAGTCATACGAAGAATTTGAACGTTCTCAACATGCCTGCCTGATTGGTGTCGCAGACTACTACCCTGTCCAAAAAGTAACCTACAAGGGACATGATTTGGACTACCATAGGGACTTATGGAGATGTTTTCTTCTATCTCATGAAACAAGATTTAAGCCAATATAATTAAAAAGGAGAAATACTATGGCAAAAAGCAATTACAGATGCAACATTCAGAACAAGAAACTAAAGACGGATTGGTCTTGGTAGACTTCTGGGCTACTTGGTGTGGTCCATGTCGTATGCAAGGTCCAATCTTGGACAAATTGTCTGAAGAACTTTCAGAAGATGTCTTGAAGATCGTTAAAATGGACGTTGACGAAAATCCAAACACAGCTCGTGCATTTGGTATCATGTCTATCCCTACTCTTCTCTTCAAGAAAGATGGACAAGTTGTCAAACAAGTGGCAGGTGTCCACACTGCAGAACAAATCAAAAGCCATCGTTGCTGAATTGAGTTAATCACAAAAACACTCCCACATTTGGTTATGGGAGTGTTTTTTTATATAAAAAAACTACCCTCCAAGATGGAGAGTAGGATTTTTTCGATCTAGTTGAATTATTCTTCAGTTCCAAGGAAGTTTTTAGCAACAAGAGCTGCAAGAACTCCACCAACGATTGGTGCAAGGATGAAAAATCCAAACTTGTTGAAGAGCTGCACCACCTACCAATACAGCAGGAGCCAAGCTACGAGCTGGGTTTACTGAAAAGTCCAGTGATGTTCAATCCAACAAGAATCATAGCCATCAATGACAAACCGATCACCAAACCAGCAATAGCACCATTCCCTTTGCTTGCTGAAGTTACAGTCATGATCACCAAAACAAACAAGAATGTTGCGATGACTTCAAACAAGAAACCACCAAATACAGTTACACCGTTTGCCAAGGCATTTTCACCAAGACTTGCAGTTGACATACCTGAATTTGCCAAGAGGAAGAATACAGAAACAGATGCTAAGAAAGCACCAACTACTTGACCAAGGATGTAGTTTACAAGTTCTGAAGATGACAAACGTTTGTTAACAAACATAGCGATAGAAACAGCTGGGTTCAAGTGAGCACCTGAAACAGTTCCGATTGAGAAAGCTGCGACTACGATTGCCAAACCAAAGGCAAAAGCAATTCCAAGGTGTCCAAGACCTTCTGTACCGTTTCCAAAAACAACAGCTCCTGTTCCGATGAACACAAGCATAAAATGTACCGATTAATTCAGCAACAAATTTTTCATGTTTAGTCTCCTTTTTTTAAGCTATCTATTAGTCTATCAAAAGAAGGGGAGGGATTCAAGAAAAATGACTGGAAATACAAGGGAAAGTTTTTTCTTATAAACTCTTTTAAAAAGAGCACAATTCATTTGATACAGTTTCCCAAAAATTATGTACTTTTATTTTTATTATAAAAATTTATGAAGTCATTTGAAAATCTATATCTCTTAATTAGTCAAACTATATTAGACAGAATAATAGTGTTTTTTTAATTCTACTTTTCAGATAGTAAAGAATTCCCTATCTGATCCACTCGCCATTGTAATTAACGCGATATCCATCAGGTGTAGTTGTATTGACTGCTAAAGCTCCTGAACTAAATGCATAATACCATTTGCCTCCTGCACTAAACCAGCCAGTTTGCATTGCTCCTGAAGAATTCAGATAGTACCATGAATTTCCTGATCGAAGCCAACCAGTTTGCATTGTACCTGAAGAATTGAGGTAGTACCATGAACCACCTGACTGAATCCAGCCAGTTTGCATTGCTCCTGAAGAATTGAGGTAGTACCATGTATTACCTGATTTAGCCCAACCAGTTTGCATCTCGCCTGAAGAATTGAGGTAGTACCATGAACCACTTGCTCTTACCCAACCAGTTTGCATCCATCCTGAACTATCAAAATGATACCATTTGCCGTTGATTTGTTCCCATCCGTTAGAAGTATATGAACCGTTATTATGTCTATACCACCAACGACCAGAGGATTGGATCCAACTTCCTTTAGTATTTACTTTTTGTTTATAGGCTTCAAAGACTTTCGTATATTCCTTTTTAGCAGCCTCTTTTTAGCATTAGCAAGTTTTTAATTTAACATTGGCATTATCGAGTGCTTTTTAGATTCCTCAAGTTTTTTGTTTAGCGCTAATCAAAACGTTTTTTTAGCATCCTGGAGATTTTTCAGACATTTTTGAGATTTGTAACATATTGATGTGCTGTATCCAACTCTTTTTTTAGCATTTTTTTAAGTGATTGTTCAGCAGTCTTAACGAATTTTTATTTTTATCGTTTTTGACTCCTTTCAATCGATTTAGTTCAGTCTCTTGTTTCAAAAACTCAGTTTTAGCAGCACTCAGCAAAGTTTGTTGTTTACTCAATTCTGCTTGTGCTGATTTCAAAACGTTTAACTTAGCTTCATTTTGTTTTGTCAAATCCACAAGACGTTTTTAGATTTGTCTAGTTCTTTTTATCCTTATCTAAAGTCGTTTTTAGCAGTGGTAAGGTTATTGTTTAGAGACGATAGTTTTTATTTGCCACAGTCTCTTCATTTCTTTGTTTTCGATTAAAATTATCTAAAAGCTTCTTTCGCTTTTAGTATAGGCTGGATTTTTAGGATGTGTGATTTCATTCCAAACATAACGGAAGGTTATTTTCGGTAAGAATTTTTACTCGTTTCCCATTAAAGTAAAATTCGCTATAATCTGGATTACTGTCTTTATTTTCTGCTTCTGCTAAAAATAACTACTATACCCTTTAGCCCCAGAAGGAAGTATTCCATAAACATCTTTATTCTCACTAATAAATGTTAACACTCCATAATTTCCATAGCTTGTTTTTCGCTAGAAGATGCTCCGACAGCCATACCTGTCCCAGAAGCTGCAAGCAATGGAATTCTATGACCATAGTTAAATGTATTTGCTTCTTTAGGATCTGATGAGCCATATGCTGAGGCATTTCTATAATCATTAAAGTAAGATAAGACCGATTTATAAGCAAGTTCTTTTTCACTTAACAGGCTCTTTTTCTGGAACGGAACCAGCTGTAGCATTTTCAGTTGCATCCTTAAAAACCAAAAATCTTGATTTTTCAATTTTTGTATCATGTGACAATTTATTATTTGCCACCATTTCATTTTGCTCTCGCTTTTTGCATATCTCAGGGCTTTGTCAGTCACAGCTGGCACTGGAATATCAATACCATTGATTCTACGCAATTCAATTAAGTATTTACGAACTTCTTCAGAAACCTTTTTATAATCAACCACATGAGGATCGCTGACATAATCTTTAGATGAAACAACGATAGTTTCTGTTCTTTCTCCGCTAAAATTCACATCTTCATTTGCAGCAACATAATATGTCTTCCCATCACTTCCTACGAAAGATTTTTCTTTACGTGGAGGAGTCTTGGAATCACTCTCGCTAACAGAGTTTGATTGAATCTCGTGAGGGACCGTAACCGTAAGGAATTCATTCCCAGCCGATTTTAAATTCTTTTCAAGAGTAGAACGTGTCTTATTTCCTTTTTCTACAAGTGCTTTCTTTTCTTGTTGTGCTTTTTGAGACTTCACTAGTTAAAGAACTCACTTTAGCTTGGTCAGCTTTTCACCTTCGCATCCAATTTCCCAGTTGCTTGCTGAACATCACGTAATGTATTCCAATCAAAAGAATTCTCTGCTTGTTTTACTTTGTCTTGTGCCTTTTTTACGTCTACTGCTCTTTGATCAACCTGAGTTTTTGCCTTATTAACAACTGTTTGTTGCTTCTCGACACTTGTCTGAGCTTGTTTCTCACCTTGTTTTGCTCCAGCTAAATTTTCTTCAGCTTTCTTGACAATTACTTGTTTTTGCGGCAAGATCCTTTTCTGCATTTTTAATTTTTTTCAGGAGTGCTCTTAGCAGCAATATCCTCTGCTTGTTTTACGTTTTCCTCTGCTTTGTTTTTATTTGTTACAGCAGAAGCATGTTCTGCCTGCAATTTATCAACAACTTTTTTTGGTTATTTTTTTCATCTTCAATTGATTGATTCAATTTAACTTCTGCATTTTTTTAACGTCAGTTTCTGTTACATCAACCAGTTTTTTTCGTTTCCACTTGAGTAACATTATTTTTGCGTCGAATGTTCATTTATTGTTTCATCTGCTTTAACGTTATTGTTAAAAGCTGAGTTACCATTGCTGTTGCAACACCCAAAACCAATCAACACTTTTTTTCCTTTTTCATAATATTCACCTTTCATTTAAACGTTTATAATATTTATTGTATCATATTAATTATGATTTTTAAAAGAATCTATTCATCTTACCTCTATAGTTTCTTTATTTTTAGAACCGATTCTATTTTTAGAGTAGGTTTTGATGATTGGTAGGTATTTCTAAATCTGCAAAACCTCACTTGCCACCTTCTCTAGCATTTAGTATTCAGAATAGAAGAAGGAAGGATTTCAAGGAAAAGTGCTTGGAAAGTTTGTGTAAGTTTTCACATTTTAAAAGTCGAAATCTATTATTGAAAAAGATTGAATTGCTTTTTCAAGTCATCTTGTAAACTATTTCTCTGGTCGAGTTGTACATAGACTTCTAATAGACAAGATCTAAAATTGGAAAATTTATAAAAATCTTCCGTCTCTTCTATCGGGAAATCAAGTGACTTTATCCAAGAGGCTACTGTCGCTTGATCCACCTTACCTTGCAAAATAGGTTCGTAAAGCACTCTGGCTAAGCGCCATTCCTCATCATCTATAAATCGAATCGAAATTCTTTTTAAACATAGGACCAAGGATTTCAAACACCTCATAAATTCGACTTGCAGAAAAGTCTGGATGACAAACGACTTCAGTTAAGAGATCCGCTCCATGCGCAAAAGCATGAACCCAACCATACTGACTTGAAAAAAACCTGTCGTATCCTTTTCTTTTTTAAGGTAATACAAACCTTGAGACAGCATAGCATTCCTTATATCAGCTTTTAATCCGTTGCTCATTACCATCTGCAGACAAAAGATTGGCATAAATAAGTGCCATAAAAGAACGTTTAAGAGCCGAAACTCCTCTACTATCAATCTCCTTGTATAGACCTTCATCAGAGGAGACCTCTTCTGAGATAAACTGAAACTGCTCAAGGGAAAACAACTCTTCTTGAATCCCTCTAGCCAAACTCGTAAAAACAAGTTCGTCTCGAATTTCTGGAGAGGGATCTCCCAAATACTCGAGCAACCACTGAATTTCTTCTCGGCTATAGCTTGGTTTTTCTTCTATCACTTTTCTTTGTAATTTTCGACGCATCTCAAGTACCTCTACATTTCTAGTAACTTGATATAATCCAGACCCCATTTCTCGACAGCATCTAGAACAACTTTGAATTCCTGCCCCCATTTCGGTTAAGCTGTACTCAACTCGTGGGGAACTTCCGCATAGACCTTTCGTTGAATAATCTTATCCTTTTCTAATTGACGGAGATGACGTGTCAAAATAGTTTGAGTAATCCCAGGCAATAATCTCTGCAATTCTTTAAATCGTTTAGTACCCGTACTCAACTGATAAATGATTACCAGTGCCCATTTCCCCGTTAAAACCCTCTGCGTTGTCGCGAATGGACAAAATACCATACTCACTCACTTTATTGGGCATAAAATACCTTCTTTCTATTTTTTTAAAAAAATTTATCTTTTAGTATCAATAATAGTACTACTTTTTGATACCAGCTATCGAAAAAGTGTCTACTTGTTTTTGATTGTAACTGTTACAATTATATCATAAAAAAGAAATGGAGAATAGATATGTCAACAAACTTAGAAATTTTCAATGCTTATAACCAAGCTTTAATTGCTGGTGACTTTCCTGGTGTCTTTGAAACGATGGCAGACGATATTGTCTGGCATCAACCTGGTAATCATAGTATATCTGGTACAGTTGTTGGTAAGGACAAGCTAGGAACTCATCTGGCTACATTTGCTGAGAAAAACTAATGGGACCTTTAAGGTGGTAACAAATTGGGTTTCTGACAATAAGGATTTAATCGCAGCTAATGTTACTTTTCTTGGAACACGGGCTGATGGTACTGAACTCAATATGAACGGGATTGACCTCTTCCGTATTGAAGACGGAAAAATCAAAGAAGTTTGGCTCTTCTCTTCAGATCAAGCTGAAGAAGATAGCTTTTGGGGATAATTTAAGTGTCCGGGACAAAAAAATTTTTGATTTTTAGGAATTCTTTATTATAAATTTTTTTAAAAATCGATAGATTAGAAAAAAAGCGAACAAGACAATATTCTGAATGTCAGATAACTCGTTTTTGTTCGCTTTTTTTATATTTAAGGTTAGACTTTTTGTCCCAGACTCTTTTTAATTTACTCGCCCAACTCTGCACTGTAAGCTATAATCTGATCAACTGTATCAGACAAGAACTGAATGGTATCACGAAGTGGTTTATCCGTTGAAATATCGGCTCCGATAATCATGGCTGACTCAAGCGGTGTCTTGCTACCTCCTGATTTGAGGAGTTTGAGCCAATCTTCAGCTCCAGTTTCAGAATTTTTTTCAGATGAAGGTAACCAGCAGTCGAGATCACAAGTCCTGCTGAGTAAGTGTAACTATACAAGCCCATATAGTAGTGAGCTTGGCGCATCCAAGTCAAGGCCGCATCGTCGTCAATTTCGATAGCATCTCCCCAGAAGTCCGTCAAGACTTCCTTCATAATGCTGTTAAGTTTGCTTGCTCCGAAGGTTTCTCCTTCTTCAATCAATGTATAAACCTTGCGCTGGAAGGCTGCTTCCAAGAGGTGGGTAATAAAGTTATGGAAGTAGGTGTCTGTCAAACGGTGAGCAAGGGCAAAGCGTTTTTGACGCGGATCATCAGACTGATGCTCAAGTAATCACTGAGAAGCAATTCATTAAAGGTTGACGGTGCTTCGACATAATAAGTAGACATGTGGGCATTAAAGTAACTCTGATGATTGTCAGAAAAGATAAATTGACCAGAATGCCCGATCTCATGAATCAAGGTATAAACATCGCTCAAACGACCTGTCCAGCTCATGAAGACATATGGATGCACACGGTAGGGATCAGCTGCATACCCACCAGAATCCTTGCCACTATTGGCAGCGAAGTCCACCCAGCGTTCTTCTTGATAGCGAGCAACTTCCTGACAATATTCTTGTCCCAAAGGTGCTACTGACTTCATGACCAAATCGTAGGCATCATCAATGCTAACCTCTGGATTAAGAGCACTGTCCAAATCCAATTTCCAGTCTGCAAATGTCATCTTTTCAAGACCATTGACCTTGGAAACATGCTTGAGGTATCTCTGGGCAACTGGCGCAAAGTCCTTCATGATGAGGTCAATCTGGCGGTCAAACATGGCACGGTCTACTTCTTGCTCAGCTAAAAAGATAGTCGAATACTGAGCCATAACCTTTCATATCTGCTAACAATTTCTCAGACTTTACCTGAGCAAGATAGGCTGCCGCAGCTGTATTTTTGGTGCTTACGTAGCCCTTCTGAGAAAGAACGGAAGGATTTCTCACGGACTTCAGCGTCCTCGTGGTTTTTGATAGAAATTTTTCATAGGTCACAAAGCTGTTTTTGTAGGTTTTTCCATTGGCTGTAAAGTCAGCCATTTCGAAATCCCCAGCTCGCATCTTGGTATAAATATCCTGTGGACTGTAGAAAACTTCGCCAAGATTAGTCAAGGCCTTCTCCACATCGGTCCCTAGATAGTGGGCTTTTTGATTTTGGCCTGACGAATAGCTGCCGTCAAGTGTGGCAATTCACCCAAACGGTCCAAGACTTCCTCATCTGCTTCTACCAAGGCATCATCAAAGAAGGTAAGAGCTACACTAGCATCTGTCTCAAAGTCCATTCCAGCTTGGGCGATATTGGCAAAATCTTCATTGCTATAGTCTGTCGTCTGAGGCATAAAGGCATAATTACCAATATGGCTCATCTGGATATAGATTTGTTCCAATTCTGCAAAAGCCTTTTCAAAATCTTCAAAAGTGTGAAGATTACCCTTGTAGTCACAACTAAATTGATTGATGTCTTCACGCGCCTTTTTCAATCGCACGCAAGAAGTCCTCACGATCTTGATATAAGGCTGTCAAGTCCCAAAGTTCCTTTTTCGGGAAATTCTGAACGGTGTTTTTGTTCCATGTTTTTTTCCTCTTATTTCTCTAATTCAAACAAAAACACTAATGGCTGATAAGGCATAAAGTGGTGCTGTTTCTGCTCTTAGAATGCGAGGCCCAAGTCCTGCAAGGACTGCTCCTTTAGCCTGGAAGCTTTCAACTTCTGCAGGTGAAAGGCCACCTTCTGGACCAAAGATAAAGAGCAATTTGGCTCCTTTTTCCAGTCCAGCAACTGCTTGTATAAATGCGGCTGATTCTCCTTCTTTGGCCGACTCTTCATAAGCCACTACGATGCGGTCAAATTGGTTCAGTTGTGCTAGAAAAATCTGCTTTCTTCTCAAAAAGCTGGATACTTGGAACGATATTACGCTTGCTTTGTTCTGCCGCTCCAAGGGCGATTTTTTCTAGTTTCTCGACCTTTTTGCCCAATTTTTTGCCATCCCATTTGGCGACCGACCAATCAGCAGGAAAAGCCCAGATTTGGCTGGCTCCGAGCTCGGTTACTTTTTGAGTGATAAACTCCAGCTTGTCCCCCTTAGGAAAGCCAGAGGCAATGGTCACTTGGATTGGTAGTTCTACATTGTCAGTTAATTCTTGGACCAACTCAAACTGACGGGCTTCCACATCCAGCACGCGCGCCAAGCGCTTGATGCCATCATCAAAAACTAAGGTAACCTCGTCCTCTTCTTTCAAACGCATGACCTGAAACATGTGCTTGCTGGTTTCCTTGTCCTCGATAGTGACAGGAGAGATTGCACTCCCCTTGACAAAATACTGCTGCATGCTAGCCTCCAATCACACCAGAAATATCCTTGGTCTTCTTGAAGACACAGGCATTCCACTCCCCTTGGATCATGTGGGTTTCGAGGAAAAATCCAGCCGCTTCTGCTGACTCACGCACCATGTCCCACTTGTCCTTAATAATGCCACTCATGATAAGATAGCCTTCATCCTTGACCAAGCGATAAGCATCGTCCGTCAGATGAATGAGGATATCCGCCAAGATGTTGGCCACGATGACGTCTGCCTCAATCTCCACGCCTTTAAGCAAATCGCCTGGCGCCACATGGATATTTTCCATGCCAGGATTGAGCTCAATATTTTCCTGAGCGACTCGAACCGCTACATCATCTAGGTCATAGGCAAAGATCTCCTTGGCACCTAGAAGTGAGCTAGCAATAGAAAGGACGCCTGAACCTGTCCCCACATCCAGCACTGTTTCGCCACCACGAAGAACCTGCTCCAAGGCAAAAAGACTCATCTTGGTCGTCGGGTGGGTTCCTGTTCCAAAGGCCATACCAGGATCCAGCTTGATAATCTTTTCTCCTGACGTCGCCTCATAGTCTGTCCATGACGGCACGATGGTCAAGTCATGGGTAATGCGAGCCGGTTCATAGTATTTCTTCCAGTTGTCTGCCCAGTCTTCCTCAGCCAAGGCAGTCGTACCAATCTTGACTTCTCCTAGATCCATAAAGTCTGTCAATTCTGCTAAACGAGCCTGCAAATCTGCCTCAACCATTGCTACATCAATCGTTTCAGGATAGTAGGCTGTCACCACGATTTCTTCTTGCTGCTCGACATCAGGAAAAATCTCACCAAAGCGGTCGACATTTCCCACATAGTCCATACTGTCTTCGATTGCGACACCCTGGGCACCTAACTCAATCAAGAGATTGGAGACCAACTCCTCTCCCTCACGCTTGACTGTAACTTTTAACTCTTGCCATGTTTCCATCATTAAGATACCAAGCCCGTAAAACATAAAAGCCAAAATAGGAAACTCTCTGAAGACGTTTGTGTCTAAGCGAAGTTTATCTTTTTGGCACCGTGTTTAGGGCGGGTTCAGTTTAGAAATTTAACTGAACCATCCTTTCTATTCACTTTCTTTTAAATAATCCCTCAATCTCCCTTGTAGCTGAGGCACTGCCTGTTTAGATTTCAAAAACTCCTCAATAGGCATCAGTTTATAGGCCTGTCCTTCATCCCCAAAGGTAATATTTTCAAATTGTTCTTGTCTTAGCTGACCAACCATAAAGACCGATTGCTTGTCTTTAAAGATTACGCTAGGATAAATCTTGCTCCAAAGCAGACAGTCTTCATCTAAATGAATTCCCAGTTCCTCATAAACTTCACGCGCTGCGCACTCGAAAGGACTTTCGTTTCCTTCACGACCACCACCTGGCAACTCCCACATGTTGGGACAAGGGATATCGTCCTTGTCATCACGTAAGATAGTCAGGATTTTATCCCCACAAATCAAGGCAATCTTACAACCTTGGAAATCAGTAACTTCTATTTCCATGCTGGACTCCTAATATCTCGGATAAGGGTAAAATTCTCCTTCTTCCAAACCGACTTTCCCTTCTTCAAAGACTTCTTGGTTCCATTCCATGACGAATTCTTCTGCTTCTGGGTCTTCCAAAAAGTCCATGAGGGCATCTAGTCCAACTTCTGCAGTATCTTTAAGGAATAGCGCAAAATAAGCTAAAAATTCACGAGAAAAACCTTTCTTCGGCAGGTAAGGGATGACTGTGAGATAGTCTTCTACATTAACTGTTGACTTGGCAGGGTTGTAAAAAAGCACCGCTTCTTCAAATAGGATATCGTCTGACGACACTTCTCCTTCCTCATCCACCATCTCCACCCCTGCAACATTTTGAGCCTCTAATAGAAAACTCACTTCAACCGCATGATTGCGCTTGTCCCAACTAATCTCATAATCAAAAGGAAAGTTCTTGTCCAACTCTTCCTGTAAAACATCTAAAAATCCGTATGTTGCCATTTTGTCCTCTTTCTATACGACTCTTTAATCGCCCCGAATACTCGGAAATATGCTAAAATAGATACTACCATATTACCACAAAATTATTTCATGTCTTAATTATAGCACATTACCTCCCGAAAACCCTTGATATCATTTGCTTTCTTTTAAAAAAATCTTTAAGGCATAAGATAGACTTAGTTTTTCTTGAAAATTCTAAAAATATCAACAAAAAAACTCAAAGGGACTAGCAAATCATTTCTTTTCAGAAAACGAGATTCCAGCACTGCAAATCAACTTTTTAGCATCTACTACCCTTTTTATTCATTAGCAATTTACCTCAATTTGTAGTATCATATTGAAAAGGAAATAAATTATGAATCTAGAACAATATTTAGGAAAAAGATATTAGAGTTATTTTTGTTGACGGTCAATTTTTAGAGGGACATTGTAATAGTTTTTACAGGGAAACTTGATACTGAAAATGAACTCTATGATGAAATTACAATAAGGACAGATAAGCATCCATATATTGGGTTTAATGAATCTGAAATCGCATCAATAGAGTTAACTAAAGACATTACAACATAATGACAGGAGTTTAGTAGCATGAATAGGACTGGGAAAGACAGTTTAATAATTATTGACGGGTGCGAATACGTCCATTGTCCTGTTTGTGGAACTGTTACAGCAGTATATGATATCTGTGATGTTTGTAAATGGCAAAACACTGGAGAAACTAATATTGAAGGCGGTCCCAACAAAATGAGCACTTGCAGAGGCTAAGGAAGCATATACAAAAGGAATACCCATAATCTAAAAGGAAAAAAATTAATAGATTTGAAAATAAAAATTTTTAACAATTGAAGTAATCAACAAACATAAAAAAAGAGGTTGGGAAAAAAGTCTTTGAAATCAGAAAGACGCATAGTATCAGGTATTGAAAAACTTGATACTATGCGTTTTTGATATGTAATAATTTACTTCATTTTCTACTAAAATTGAATTTTTGACCAGCCTCTTAGAATAAATAGCCACTATATCACTTTTCAACCATATTTATAATTTCTTTTAAGCTTGGATTGGTTTTTCTAATTCTATCCCAAGCTCTCATTTTTTTAAAAAAAGTTGGTAAATAAATACCGTTTATTTTTTTGGCATTTCTTTAGATAATTTATATTTTTCTGATTTCATCTTTATGATCCATTATGTACTGGTTTCGAGGGCAGACAATAAAAGATACCTTCACCAAAAATAGCTCAAATCTTCATCAGATATTTCAATAAGCTCTTCAGGTTTTACAAAAATCGCTCTATTAACTCTATCCTTTCCACTAGAAAAAAACCTTATCTATAAAATCTTTATCAAATCCCATCTGAAACTAACTCTCTATAATTAAATATTTCGTTTAGTAATGATATCCTGCTTCTTTTTATTTGGTCAAAATCCCTCTTAACTTTAAGATCCACCACGTATTTTTTTCAGCCAAAGGTCCATAACCAACACCTTCTGGATGTTCCAGTATTTTTACAGACTCTAGATTATCCTTACTGGGAGAATTTGGAAATTCCATCCATTTATAAAAAGAATCTAGTAAAAATTTCAACAACAAAAACTCTTTTTCAAATCAACTAAAGCACAACGGCCGTCTACTAATGTTACTAGTACACTATTTTTTTGAATCATCCAATCCAACAATGCTCTTTTAATTCAAACAAGTTAGTCATCCCCTGTAAATATAATCAGTAAAAATCTTTCATTTTAACCAAAAACCATGCGAGAATTTATCAGGCAGGTCTTTCCTAGCTTTTATGCTTTTAGTTAAGGTCTCCTTTTACAAACGAAGTGAATTTCCCCAAATCGTCTCCATGATAACTGTATTTTAAAGTAACCTTATCAACCGTTGCAATACCTTTTACAACTCCCACTTACAACATAATATTGTCTCTTAGAAATACTATCCTCTAATCTGTATAGAGTAATCATTTGTTTATCAATCATTGCCATTTCACTCTATCATGGTTATTTTTGACTATGAAACTTGGTAGGAAAAATCCAGTTTAGATTTGATATCACTTAGCAAAAACACTTGTCAATCCGGTTTTTCGACTCATGACTTAAACTTCATTGAAATCAAATACCGTACTCTTATTATCTAGTTTATAATGGATCGTTTCTTTAAATCAAATAAATAAATGAAATATAAAGACTTGTATGCTAAAATAGATACTACCATCTTACCACATTCGTATCAGAAAATCCATGTTAGAAAGGACTGCTATGCCAGACAATCTCGCGCTTCGTATGCGCTCCCAAAAACCATCGACCAGGTCATCGGTCAGGAGCATCTAGTTGGCCCCGGCAAGATTATCCGCCGTATGGTGGAGGCTAACCGCCTATCCTCTATGATCCTCTACGGACCTCCAGGCATCGGAAAAACCAGTATCGCTTCAGCCATCGCTGGAACGACCAAGTATGCTTTTAGGACCTTCAATGCGACAGTTGATAGTAAAAAGCGTCTCCAAGAAATCGCTGAGGAAGCTAAATTCTCAGGTGGCCTTGTACTGCTACTAGACGAGATTCATCGTCTTGACAAGACTAAACAAGACTTCCTCTTGCCTCTCTTGGAAAGCGGACTGGTCATCATGATCGGGGCGACGACTGAAAATCCTTTCTTTTCTGTCACTCCAGCCATCCGTAGCCGTGTTCAGATTTTTGAATTAGAGCCCTTATCCAATCAAGATGTCAAAGAGGCCATTCAAATAGCCCTGACAGATCCTGAACGAGGTTTTGAATTCCCCGTTGAATTAGATGATGATGCCCTTGATTTTATCGCAACATCTACCAATGGAGATCTCCGTTCTGCCTTCAATTCGCTTGATTTGGCAGTTCTCTCCACCCCAGAAAATGATGACGGTGTCCGCCACATCACGCTCGATATCATGGAAAATAGTCTTCAAAGAAGCTATATCACTATGGACAAAGATGGAGACGGACACTATGATGTTCTCTCTGCCCTGCAAAAATCCATCCGTGGATCGGATGTCGATGCCAGTCTCCACTATGCTGCTCGCTTGATAGAAGCTGGTGATCTTCCTAGCCTAGCTCGTCGTTTGACTGTGATTGCTTATGAAGATATTGGCTTAGCCAATCCCGAAGCTCAGATTCATACCGTAACTGCTTTGGATGCTGCGCAAAGAATCGGCTTCCCCGAAGCTCGTATTCTCATTGCCAATGTCGTCATTGATCTGGCACTTTCACCTAAGTCTAACTCAGCCTACGTGGCTATAGATAAGGCCTTGGCTGACCTTAAAACATCGGGGCATCTGCCGATTCCACGTCACTTGCGAGATGGACATTATAGCGGTAGCAAGGAATTAGGGTAACGCCCAAAATTATCTCTATCCACATAATTATCCTGGTCACTGGGTCAAACAAGAGTACTTGCCAGAAAAAAATTCGCAACCATAGCTACTTCTCACCAGAAGATAGTGGAAAAATACGAACGTGCCCTGGCTCAACGCAAGGAAACCATTGATAAATTACGAAACTTATGAAATCCTTTTTCAAAAATTTTTAATTTTCCCTTGATTTTTTTGAAAAAAAGTGGTATCATATAATCATAGAAACGCTGTGGTGTACGACTTCACATTTAAGTGTTGACCGACTATTTTTTGTATTATTAGGGAAACAAAAGTCTTCTAACAGCATGTAGGCCGTCTCACACGGAAACAGCTTCAGTTAGAGCGAGTTGCCCACCTGCTTAATTGCGCGGGTTCAATACAAACCGTGAAGTTTCGGCACCAATACAGCTTTTTATTTGCCTCCTTAGCTCAGTTGGTAGAGCAGTAGACTCTTAATCTATGGGTCACAGGTTCGAGCCCTGTAGGGGGCATCTAAACAACAGGAAAAAGCCTTGATTTACAAGGCTTTTTTGTTTTTCTAAAAGATTTTCTCTAGATATTTAGCAGAATCCCAAGATAGTTTCTCAATGTTCCACTTCTTCCTTAAATCGTACTTTTCCTTGGCTGTATAATCTCATAATCTTCACAAAGCGAACTGGATTGTTTTGGTTATACAAAAGAAATACTGAAAAGAATAACAAGCCAGCAAACCACAAACCATAGCCTTCATCACCAATCGGTTGGCCAAATTTTAGAGGAAGAATCAAGAAATACAAAAAGTAATAGATAGACACTATATTTACTACAAAGCGGGCAAATCGATAAGGTAAAGCAGACAGTTGTCTAGGATCAAACTGGTTTTTTACAAACAAATTATGAGATGCTGCAAAGAAAAAGACTTTCTCTGTCGTTGGCTGGGCCTTTCGAACATTTTTATAAAGTGCTCGTTCAAGTATAGCAACCAACAAGGAAAACTGCATCAACCAAAATAGAAGAATACAGGCTAGACTGAACCAGTTATAGACACCAATAAACTTGAGGGAAAAGAAGCCCGAAATTGCAGGTCCACCTACTAGTAAGAGAATTACCAATTCAGGAATAAAAGAATTCGTTTCACCAGCTTTTTCAGTATTGAGCAACTTACTCTTTGGAGCAGCTAAAGCCTCTCCTGTCTTTTGGTCATAATAAACAGCCTGACCATTGCATTCGCCGATAAAGACACGACGGCGTCCGAGAAAAAACATATTGACCTCTTTCTATTTATGAAAACAAGTCTTCAAATTTTGGAATTTTATTATCCTAGTATACCATAAACCAACTTGCTAGGTCATAAGATAGCTAAGAGCCACATCTTGCTAAAAGGTTGACAGAACTTCGCTCCATAGGATATGATGGGAATACCTAAAATTTTAACTCTGCATGATCTTTACGACTTCTACTGAAAAAGCGTTGGAGAGTTCAATTCTATATCTGGAGGTTTCTATGAAAATCTATTATTCAAAATTTGTCGGTGTCGGCTATCTAGTTTTTGCGGTAGGTATATTCTTTCAATTTTTCTTTTTTCTCGCGCATGGATTGATCGACTTTTCTCAGCTCAGTCTTCTCACTGTGGTACCAACCATCCTCTTTTTCACTGCTATCTATGCAACGATTGCAGGCATCAAAAGACTTTCTAGTCGCAGACTCTCCTTTGAGTTCACCTTGGAAGGTATTTATGTCTATCCTGGGCTCTTCTTTTCCAAGGAAATTTTCATCCCAAAAGAAGAATTGTTGCGAGCATCTTATGTTGAAGTGGATGTCAGTGACCCTGACCATACCAACAGCAAAGCTTACTATTTAGATTTTGATCTGAGAGAGGTCACCCAGCTAGAAGATATTTCTAAGTCAAATGTTATCATCAATACAAGTGCCCTGATATTGCGACTCGCTCTTAGCCTCTGTCGATTTAGAGAGGAAGAAAAAGCCGAGTTGGCAACCTATCTAAAAGAAAACTACGGCATTGATTTCTTATATTAGAAAGCAATAAAAAAGCCCTGATGTAGGGCTTTTTGTGTTATTAGCGGTTTAGCATATGCTACGCTCCGCTTTCATCCTGTTCTTTCTTAAATCGCACTTTCCCTTGGCTAT